>Ga0182017_10004062_pt1 | contig 10888 bp, 6 predicted proteins | sample 712E3DmetaG_FD_120492 | JGI IMG/M metagenome (GOLD analysis project Ga0182017, IMG submission 120492) | Permafrost microbial communities from Stordalen Mire, Sweden - 712E3D metaG | ecosystem: Environmental > Terrestrial > Soil > Wetlands > Permafrost | place: Sweden: Stordalen | collected... | reverse complement strand
TGGCGAAATCACTCGATTTCCGGGTCCCGATTTTGGTGGCATTGACGTAGAGATCAACGCTGTCACAATTGGTAAAAGTAACTACGCTGACCGGTCCGGTCTGGTTCCAGTTCTCTGCCAGGGTTGGTTGGGCACGCCCATTTCCTGTACCATCTCCGATGGTGACATGGACCATGGGCGATTCGCTCCATTGGCTTTGTTGATAATAGAACCATGATTTACGGAAGATGCAATTATCAAGAAAGCCACAGTAACCACCCAAATTTCGTTTGCTCTCGCCAAGATAATCCACACCCGTCCATATATGATGGCCTATTACATATGATCTGTTTCTCACGTTATACCATGTTGGAATGTTGGAGCCGGGCACCGAATAGGGGTCCTGTTCCGTGCCACAAATAATGGCTTTTGGATTTTTCTCATGAATAGCTTCGAATAAAAAATCCTGGTAGTTTACGCCAACAATATCTTCTACATCAGCCAGCGCGGCAAAGCCGGGGGCATCGTTCCATCCCGCAACACATGCATGCGTGTAGGGACGGGTGTTGTCGAGCTTCCTGGCAAAAGGAACCAATATTTTGAGGGTGTCGAAAATGTATTTGGGTATCTTGGCTGCGGCAGCTACTTCGTTGCCCAGACTCCAGACCACTATGCTGGGATGGTTTCTGTCCCTTTCAATAAATGAGGTGAGGTCCTTTTGCCAAACCTGATTAAAATCCGCATAGAATGAACCGGCATTGGTCTCAGACCATTTATCGCACCATTCATCCAATACCATCATGCCTAATTGGTCGCAGTAGTCGTAGAATGCAGGGCTTTGAGGATTATGCGATGTCCGGATGGATGTGCATCCGGAGGCCAGTAACTCTTTGATGGTCCGCTCCCACATGGCATCGGGCACCGCTGCCCCGGCCGGGATCAGCGTGTGATGAATGCAGACTCCCTTTAACTTGGTCGGGACACCATTGAGGGTAAATCCTTCAGTCGCGGAAAACATCAGCTCCCTTATGCCAAAAGGACTTATATAATCATCGGTCGGCGTTGTTTTGTTTAGTATCCTGGAATAGGCATAGTATAGCACCGGGGTCTTTGGTGACCAGAGTTTGCAAGAAGAAAGAGTAAGCATCTGCAAACAGGTGTTTGTGCTTTTTGCATCGATCGTAATGGGAGTAGAGACCGATTGCAGGGCGTTGCCGCCTTTATCGTAAATTGTCGTTTCTACAATGCGCGTTTGTGAATTCGTGAGATCATTCACCACGTCCGTCTGTACCTTAATCTGCGATTGCGCCACTGCCACCTGGGGAGTGGTTACAGCAGTGCCCCAGTTCCTGATATAAACCTTATCGGTCGCTATGAGCCAGACATGCCGATAAATACCGGTCCCTGAATAGAAGTGCGAACGGCGGCTGGTCTGGTTATCTACAAATACTGCGAGCACATTGTCGCCCGTGGTATTTAGATATGGAGTTAAATCGTAATAAAAGCTGACATACCCGAACCGCTGGTTGCCGATTAGTTTACCGTTCAGATAAATCCTGGAGTCATGATAAACTCCGTCGAACTGGACAATGACTTTTTTTCCGGCAAATCCTGAAGGAAGGACAAAATGTTTCCGGTACCAACCGATAACACCGGGGTCATTATCAGTAGTGCTTACCAAAGTGATGCTCATGTCGTGCGGAACATTGGTCGTGGTCCATTTGGAATCATTGAAATCCTTAGCCTCTGCGCCAGAGATATTTCCAGTCTGCACTTTCCAGTCTTCATCGATCCGCAGCTTGATCCGGCTTTTAAGATATTTCTTTTCCAGTCGTTCAGTGGGTGTTGCATGCATGTTTGCAACAAAAACTAACATCGAAAAAAATACTAAAATGCTTACAATTGTGTTTCGCATAATTTTTCCCTTTCATTAATAAAATTTTGTTTTTAGCATAGCCCCTTTATCAATTCTAAATTCAATATTACGAAAGTTAATTAAATGTGCAAAATTGATTTATCTTCTTGGGAGGCATTTAGGAAGATTCGGTATCGATTGCAGGAATATTGGAGCCGATCCTGGAAGAACTGGGACTGATCTTGTCTTGTCTAAAAAAGGTTTACTGAAGTGGTATAGTTTTCTTATATAATCCTATACTAATTGCACCGGTTCATTAAATACCACTTTGCTAATTGAAATTCTGGTTCCACTTTTAATATTTTATTCAAATATTCTTTTGCTTTATCCTTATTATTGATATTTAAATAGGCTATTGCTATTTGCAGATAAGTATCTAAGTACTCCCAATTTCCATTTGAATTATTATTTTCATACAACTTTATAGATAAGTCATATAATTTGATACCTTCATTTATATCACCTCCAAAAACAGAAGGCTTGGAAACCAATGAGTGTCCTTTGGTTGCCCAAACATACGGATAGAGTTTATTACATTTCATTGCTTTAGTAATGCATTTATTAATGGATGAACCTAAATACATGCCCTTCATTGGCGAATTACCAATTTCAATTCCATATAAACAGGCTTTCATTACATATACTTCAGTCAAATACTTTTTGTTTACGATAAGTTTATCTGCGTTTGCCTTGGCTTTGCCTATATACGCATTATGTAATTCTTTATCTGTATTATAATAAGTGTTGAAATATAACAGGGCATATTGTGCTTTCAGCAGCAAAAAGGTGTTCTCCAACGATGGGTTTTCGTTGTTTAGTCCCTTTATTAATGCAATTGCTAAAACTTTATTTTCTGTTATAAATGATTTATACAAAATGCTATCAACGGATTGAATAGTCTTGATTGCATAAGATCTAGACATTACCAGTGTTAGAACAATTATTGTAAAAATTGTTTTCATTTTATTCATTTCCGTATAATTATAAATCCTGTGATTACTAAAAAGAAAGCGATACAAAGCCATGCAAAATAATCGCCAAGCAAAGAATAAATCGTATGTTGCCCTTTTGTTTGTAAATCGGAGTATAATATCAATTCATTGGTAGTAAAATAATCCATTGAAGACAATAACTGACCTTTATAATTGAATGAGGCTGAAAATCCTTTTGAAACCGACCGTACCATATTAAACCCATGTTCAATAGCCCTGAATGATGATAAATAAGTGTGATAAGGCGAAATTTCGCGCCAATCATTTCCAGGCACTAACATAATGTCAATATTTGTTTTGCTTATCTGATTAATAAGTGCAGGAAAATCCATATCAAAACAAATGGCCGAGCTTATCCTTCCATAAGGAGAATCAAAGTATTTTAGTTTTCCATCACCATATTTGCCTTCACCTGGCGTGGGTTTAGCTTTATTATATGAAAACAATATCTGGCCTTTTGGCGAAATCCAAACAATTTTATTTTCTGGTCTAATATCGGGGAATCCCTTGTGAATAATACACATTGGCAATCCCAAATAAATACTATCTTTTTTAGCTATAATCTTGGCTTTGTCAATAAACTCCTTTTCTTTATCTTCCGATAAAGTATTAATGGCTTCTATTCCAAATACAATTTTTGCACCCGCAAATGCAGCAATATCGCAATTATGTAAAAACTTAACATTTGTCTTTTCATTTACAGAATCAGTATTTTCACTGAAATGATAATATAAATCAGATTTGTCAATATTAATAGATGCTATTCGAACTGTACCGTGTTCATTGTTCATTGCCAACCTAATTTGGCCAAATAGTATAATAATAAGAATTGGAATACCATAGACTATAAGGCTTGAAAAGATTTTCTTTTTCTCAAAAGAATTATCCCAAAGCCAGTTGATTACAGATGCTGTCCAGGTAATTAAAAACGTCAAACCCCAAATGCCAGTAACTGAAACAATTTGCAATAAGGCTAATGAAGATTGAGTATGCGCCAATGCACCATTAGAACCTCCCGGGTTTGTTGATATAACTATATAATCCATTACAACAAATGCAGATGGAAACACAAGCGAAGAAACAATCCCTTTTATTTTCTGAAAATAAATCCTGTCTATTAAAAAGGTTAATGCTGTAAATACGCTCATCATAAGCATCAGGAAGTAATAGAAAAACCCGGTAATGGGCATCATTCCTTTCCATATAAAAATGTTTGAAAGCCATCCAGCCAATATAACTAACAAGAACCCTCTAAATGGTTTTTGATACCGCATGAATCGCATCAGAAGCAATAGAGCTAAAAATGCTGCGATTGGGATAATCCATCTTCCATTATAAAAAAATAGAAATGCAAACCCTATTAAAAGATATAAATAGGATTGATTTGATTTTGTTTTAAAAATTGAACTTAGCATAATGAGAAAAATTAAATTTTAGCAAACTTAAGCTGCTAAAGCCATATTTCTGAATAAATGTGATGAAGTGCATGAAAATGTGATGAGATGTTTTAAGATGTTCTGAAATGTTGAAATTATTCAATTCAAATCATACCATTTTTGATGACGTAAGCCTTCGGAATTCTTTTATCTTATTTCTTGAAACAGGAATAACATTGTCAATATCCTTGAAATGGACTTTAAGCCCTTGGGCATCTCCTGTAATATGATGAATATGTTGCAAATTTACTAAATACGAACGGTGAAGTTTATAAATTACATTAGTTGAGCTTGTTTTCTGTTCAATATTATAAATAGTTTCTCTTATTGTAATCTTTTTTATTCCATTTTTTTCGTAGGTTACATTTAAATAATTGCCTAACGCTTCTATATAAATAAGACTATTAATGTCAATGTTTACTCTGGTATATTTATCAACTTCAAATTCCAACTGTTTTTGAGGGATTGGCTCATTTTTCAATTCCATAGATTTATTAATATTTTCAGCAATTCTAAGATGCCTTTTGAGAAGATAATATTGATTTACCAGATTAATTATTATTCCCAACGGAACCCCAATGAGCAGCTGTAAATAAGCCCACCATAAATAATTTTTGAATGAAAGCTCGTGAAAATTATTGTATTTGTAAATAAGAAGAATATTCAATGCGAAAAACATGATATTAGCAAAGATGAGGTTAATGCTAATAACCCAAACCAGATTTTTCTTTAGGGTCCATTTGTCCTCATTGAAATACCAAGGAAAAGCTAATGGAATTAATACTGTAGTTATAAACCCAGCAAAGGCTCCTGAAGTAGTCATATATGCAGCAAACATAATGTAATTTGGATTACTGCCCAGTCCAAATGGCTTAAAGAGAATTAGAAATAAAAACACGCACAAACCTATGGGCGCAATTTGCTTGATCCTTCTCGAAGGCTGAAAAGAAAAAGGATAGGGTCGGTTCAAAAATTGGAACATTTTAATTATTTACTAATATATAAATCAAATTTAGAAGAAAATACCATAAAATCAACAGAATAAAAATTCATCCTAATCAATCTAGCCAGATTAAGGTCGAGAATTCTAACCCAGCTTAATCCGCCGCGGCAATACTTTGCATTAGATATGCTTTCTTTTTGAAGTTTATCTTAATTAGAAATAACGAACGAATTTCATTAAATGAACCTATTTATAAATCTTATTAGCTCTATCATTTAATGAAAAACATCACCAAACATGTGGAATAATCTTATATCGAGTTTTATTAGAGTATTCAAGATAACCCTTCAATTCATTTTTTAGAGTTTTATCCTCCAAATTCGTCCTTGTTATTAATAGAATAATAGACAAACATATTGGAATTATGCTCCAAAGTGAACCAAAGAGTAATGGAAATCCCAATGATTGAATAATCGAACCCAGATAGGCGGGATGTCGAACAATGCTATATAATCCGGTTTCACAAACAATATGGTCCCTATCAGTTTGAATTCGGACTGTACTTGAGAAAAATTTATTTTGTTTTTGAGCAATAAGAAATATGAGTTGTCCAAACATTGTCAGGATTATCCCCAGCAGGTAAATGCTCCAATGAAAATGAGGAGACCAATGGTAACGACCAGAATCAAGGCCGGCAATTATAAACATGGAAATTGTAATTAGGAAAGATAATCCTAATATTGTCTTATCCCATTTCTTAGTACCCTCTCCCGGCTTTGAACGCTCTTTTAGAAGTTCAGAATCTATTCGTAAAACAGTGCATTGCAATACAAACATTACAAGACCAATTATCACATAAATCAATCCTTGCCAATAATCTATTCGACCGGCACTAATAAATATGATTACAAAAAATAAAAATGTGCCAATAATGTGTTTAATCAAATAATCTGTCTTCATGATTTTGTAATTTAATTTTAAGTCAAAGGTTTCACTTTTTGCATAGTTGCTAATATTAGCATAAAGATTGTTTTTGTCTCTATTATATCGTATTGTAAATTTCTTCTGTAACCCCTGTAATAGCTTAATGTAAATAAAATCTGTATATTTGATTATCACCAAATCTATAATATAATTAAATCTGATTTTTTACAGTTCCCAAACTGTTATAATTTTATCGCAATATCAGCATGGTATGCAAAACGGCTGGTACTGCGCCGATGCGTGGCCCTCCCCAATCGGTTTCATCACCATTACGGATGCGTAAAAGTTTGAAAGTTCCATTTTCATACCTGCCTTCTTCAACCTTTAAGTATTGCCATGATTTTCCAGCGTTGATACCAAGAGGTTTAAAAGTAAAATGGCAGAGTGTTCCAATAAGTAAAAATTCGTTTTCACCCTGTTGCACTATCATGGCTTTGCCAATTGGTTTGGCATTGGTTTGTTCTTTGCGCCATCCTGAAGCGACGAACGATACTATTGCCTGCCATGAACCCAGATCGATGGTCTGTTCTGCATGATCTTCACGCTCAACCACAGCTTTGATCTTTCCTTCAAAACTCCATTTGGCCAGTTCTCTCATCATAGGTTCGGCCATCGCGAATTCCTTGGCAAGAGGAGCACAATTGGCTTCGATCTCAGCTTTGGTATGCCCTTGTCCGTTATCATCTATCCCGAAGGGTGAAAACCCAATACCTCCATGAGCAAGTACGGAATAAAAATATCTGGCATATTCATCGCTTGAACCTGTCTCAGGCACGAATAGCGTATTATCAGGGCGATCGTACAATTCAATCACTTTAAGAGCCTTTTCGCTTTCTGACATATAAATATCCGGGGCCACCAGGTCGATAGCCGGTGCTGCTGCTTTCCAGATTGGAATTACATTATCGGTTGGACCGCCACTTTCATACGTTGTTGCACTGGGGTTGCTGAGCGGATCGCGCAGTGCCGCGTTACAATATAATGGAAGAGGATTTACTGCTTTGCCGGCTGCAGCTACGTAACCAACATAATGGGCAACTGACCAAGCATGAAAATATTCGTCGGCATCATTACCGAAAACTTCGGTCCAAGTTCCTTTTGTAACAACTGGTTTGTTCAAGGCTTTAAGAACTTCCGGTTTAAGAAGCTCTGCCGGTACCTGGCCCTCAAAAAGCTTTTGGGCCCCGGGAGAAAAATCGCGCACACTATTCCAGGCACCGGGTTCGTTTTCAACCTGCACCATAATTACAGTGTGCTGCGGGTCGGCCTTCTTTAAATATCCCATCACTGCCTTGAATGCTGCAGCATCGGCTTCCATACCTGCCACTGTATGTGGTGAAGGTGAATCTACTATTTGCCCGTTTTTGCCAATGATATTGGGATACTTCGAAGGTTCGCGCTTCATCCATTCCGGCATATAGTGACTGCTGCCGTTTTTCCAGGTGGCAAACCATAAAAGAACAAGATGCACCTTGTGATCACGACCTTGTTTCAACAGCGTGTCAACAAGCGAAAAATCAAATTTTCCCTGCTGCGCTTCAATCTGTTCCCAGTAAATAGGAACTTCGAGAGTGTTGGCATGCATTGCTTCAATGGCCACCCATACGTTAGGCAACATACCGGGCCAGCCACTGGAATTATGTGCCTGGCCTCCCAACATCAAGAAAGGTTGTCCATCAACCATGAGTGCATGACGGCCATTTTTTTCTACAATTTGCGGTATACTATTTTTGGTCTGACTCATTGCTATTCCAATTGTTAGAATAAGCATAACGGTTAAACTAATTTTTTTCATCTTATTAATGTGTTTAATGTATAATATTCATTGCTTTTATTTTTGAATTGATTTTGCAGAAGCCAATCCGGGTGCAGTTGCCGTAATACGAATTTCACCCGTTGTTGTTCGTTGAACCGTAACAAGAAGACGCCCCTGATAAGCATTGCGTGTGTCGGTTTTATATGGTCCTGCAAAGTCGAGTTCGCCATTGTCGAGGCCAATGAGCCGGCCTGCTCCTTCTACTTGTACTGTGATGGCAGAAGTTGCATTAATCACTTTCAAATCGGATTCGTTGCACACCTCAATTTCGTATAAAACCAGGTCACTATTAATAGGCAATGGGAGAGGAGTGATCTGAAGTTTTGTTGATATGCCAGCTGTTTTCAGAATAGATGTACCAACCTGTTTTCCCTTTAAATAGCCTACCGCTTTTAGCTCTCCGGGCATATATCCAACTATCCAATCGCAATTGTAAACATCGTGTGACACGGCCTTTTTTCCAAGTGAACGGTTATTGAGGAACAATTCCACTTCGTCGCAATTGGTAGCGGCCCGGACAGTAAGTTCTGATTTTTCAGGCCAGTTCCATTTGAGCAATGCAGGCTTTGAATACCATGGGTGCTTAGGCTTTTCTCCTGTAAAAACAAAAAGCTGCAGCACTGGTTTGTCGTTCCAATAAGCAGAACGCTGGTAGAAACTTGGTTTCTTTCCACCAGCCAGGTCAAGAAACCCTGAATTATTGCCGCGTCTGGGTAAACTATCAGTCTCTCCGAGATAGTCAATCCCGGTCCAGATAAAATCGCCAATGACATAATCATTGTCGCGAACGCCAAGCCAGTAATGGATTTGACCGCTTGTTTCCGTTCCCAGGAAAAGACGGTGAGGGAAACGTCTGCGTTCCGGCACATACGTGCTGTCACCATAAAGCCTGTCAATATAGTTATATCCTGCAATGTCAAGCTGATCCATGAAACCATTGCGAGAAGAAATATAAGATTGGTCGCAGGCGGAAGTAGCAGGTCGTGTTGAATCTTCTTCATGACAAATGGCAATTAGTTTTTTAGCAAGTTTCCAACCGTCATCATTGAACTGATCGGGTATCTCGTTTCCAATACTATAGAGGATAACGCTTGGATGGTTTCGGTCGCGGCGCAACATAGCGTGCAGGTCGGTTTCATACCACTGGTTAAAATAAAGGTGATAGCCAAATTTAGCTTTGCCACGATTGTTTTCAGTGTAATTGAAAGTCCAGTCGCGGGTCCACTCATCAAAAGCTTCATCAAAAACATAAAAGCCCAGTTGATCGCAAAGATCGTAAAACTCCGGTGCAAACGGGTGATGGCTCGTACGAATGGCATTGCAACCCATCTCCTTCAGCAGGCCAAGGCGATAAGCCCAGATAGCCGTGGGTACAGCATTGCCAAATGAACCTCCATCCTGGTGAAGGCATACACCCTTCAGTTTGGTAGGTTTTTCATTAACGAGCAGACCGCGGTCAGGATCGAATACAAGACTACGAATACCAAACGTTGTGACTACCTCGTCAAGCTTGCGACCATCGAGAATCAGTGTGCTTCGCAGTTGATAAAGGTTAGGAGAATTGTCGGACCAAAGACGGGGTTTAGGTACGATAACTTGTTGCGTGGCGTGTTGGCCGTGGTGCATACTTGGAGCGCAAGCTTCGATTCGGTAAAAGATATAACAGTTCCGTCGGGTGCCAGTACACTACTGCGCAGTATGACATTCTTATTCACTGGTTTAACTTTCCAGGGATCTTTGGTCCAGGCTTGAAATTCCTGTTCAGAGAAAAAATTTGGCTCGATAATGTAATCGGCTTTGACAGTAGCGTTTTCTGTTTTAATGTCCGGTGTAGAAATGCTGATGCCCCCATCAAGCCGGAAATGCGTATAGCCTGTTACAATTAAACGTACTTGCCTGTATATGCCTGAACCGGCATACCAACGCAGGGAAGGCTCGGCTGAGTCATCAACTCGAACTGCAATATCGTTGGACGAGCCGTCTTTTTTGAGGTATTCAGTAATGTCGTAGCGAAAGCCAATGAAGCCGTATGGTTTGCGTCCAAGAAACTGCCCGTTGATCCAAACATCACTGTTCATATAAACCCCATCGAACTCAATAGCAACCTTCCTGACAGTATCAGGAAATATAAAGTTTTTTCGATACCAGCCGATGCCATGGTTGAAGTAGCCACCATTGTTCTCGCCCGCAGGGGGCGGATTGACCTGACCTTCGATGCTCCAATCGTGAGGTATGTTAAGTATGCGCCAATGAGTGTCGTCGAAAACAGGCTGTTTTGCTGCGGGGTTATCACCTAACCAAAAACGCCAGCCTTCATCAAAAGGGATTATTTCCCGGCCAGCTATACCTTGTGAAAATGCAGAATCGGCGCTATTTAGAATCTGAATTGAAACAAGACTGAAAAACAGTAAGGATTTTATCATTGCAAAAGTTTTATTTCCTTGAATCAATTATTGACTATTCGAACCTATACACGTTGTATGTACGGGGCTGCTGCAATACTTCGAAAACAGTTGTCCCTCCATTCACATAACCTTGCAACTCCCTGCCTGATATAATATCATAGAGTTTGGCACCCGCTTTTTTAATCACGATGTTGTACCTTGCCGGGTAGGGCTGATATGACTGGGCAATAAAAGTGTTATTGTTGTATGCGAACAGGCATATCTGGCTCGGACTGTCAAGATAAACAGGAATTTCCTCCATCATAACTCTTCTGATCTGAGAAAGTACCTCTCTGGGGAAATGGTACAGATCATCAAAACTTTCTGGTATTGTAAGAACATATAATTTTCCTTTCTTCAAACCCCTGACTTGTATAAG
>Ga0182017_10004060_pt1 | contig 10888 bp, 11 predicted proteins | sample 712E3DmetaG_FD_120492 | JGI IMG/M metagenome (GOLD analysis project Ga0182017, IMG submission 120492) | Permafrost microbial communities from Stordalen Mire, Sweden - 712E3D metaG | ecosystem: Environmental > Terrestrial > Soil > Wetlands > Permafrost | place: Sweden: Stordalen | collected... | reverse complement strand
GGCGGGCCAAACCGTAGGAGAAGCCGAAGAGATTCCGTTGTTCTTCACATTGATTCCTGTTCTCGCCCTGCTCAGTAATTACGACCAGGAGAACTGTCTCATCAATGTTGGCACGGAGGGCACACGCCAGGTGTCGATATCATGGTGGAAGTCCTCCGAAGTTGCTCGCATCAACAGCGGAAAGCCTTTACACGATTCTACCTTGACGGCCAGAGCGTGGAGCAGATTTGTTCCGAAATGCAGATTAAGCCGGAGGATTTCCGGTCACTGAAATCAAGGATGAAGGCAAGATTCGCCGAGCTTGAGAAGACACGACTACGAGGGACGACTACAAGCGCACCCTGAGGGATGGTCGGAGCGGCGAATACCGCTGGATCGTTATTGTGCCTCAGGCGGGCTACTCGCGGCCTTGAGGGCAGCGATGCAGTGCTGTGATCGCTCGACTTCTTTGGTGCACGCCGGACAGTGCAAATAGTGTTCCTCGAACACTCTCTCCTGTTCCGGGGTGAGACGGTGCAGGCAATATAGGTCTGAAACTCCGGAGACGTCCTTCGGGCACTGGTTAACCGATAGATTCAGCGCGCCGGGCTTCCCTGAGGGTGAACAACACATGCGGCTTCTCCTTGCGTGACATTTGTTACGAGTCGCTCGATCTCCGCCGAGCTGTCTGTTAGGGTTAGTATAGCCGACATGGGGCGAACTCCGAAAGACAGAACAAGGCAAATCAGTACTACGACGGTTGCAGGAGAGAACCTGAGTATAGGCGTCCTGTAACCGACGCCGCGACAAGATCCAACTCGCCCTTGAGGGCCTGGCAGCGTCCGCTCAGGCCCCCCCGGTGCCAACGCTACTCTTCAGAGCCGGACCGGTGGCGCCCATCATCTCGCCCTCAGTGATCGGCCCAGCCTGACGACGATCCAACTGGCGACCGCGACCACAGCAGCCAAGGAGAGCAGGGTGCAGGCCATCTCTTGATGAGTGGCGGCCAGCGCCCCGCGTTTTCGTTCCTCATGGTCTTGCTTGGAAGCGGGTCACGGCCCGCAGCGAAATGTTATACCTGTGTGCTCAATGGGTTGACGGTCAGATCCCGTCGCGTTGAGGCACCGGACTTGTAGAGTACTGGTGGGTGCTGAAGAAGCTTATATCGACAGACATCGTTCACCTGACTGAGGATGGCCCCATTCGTTTGGCTGTGAAGCGGACAGGAAGGACCGGCTGGTCGGCCTCGTTTTCCGGCCCCTCCCTGGAAGGGTTGCGCCGGTTCAGTTCGCTGGCGGCGGCGAATCGTTACCTGCGCCGTTCATTCGCTCAAATGTTCCCGGAGCATCGGTGCGATGGCGGGTGCGCGCCCACACTCGAAGGCTGATTCAAGACCTGAAAACGGGATACCCAGCCCCAGCGCCGGTAGGGGCACTGGGGGGGCGCTTTGGCCGCCGGGGGGCAAGGAAGAGACCCAGTCCCCGGTCAACGTTGTCGCTCGCATGGTCACGACGCTACTTCTCGTGCCGGTCCTTCAGTGTTCTCGGATCGAGCAAATGCTCAGGCAGGAAATCGGCTTCGGACCACGTCACCCCCGGCTCGAACTCGATTCCGACGAAGTAGCCAATCTCGCGGAACTCGCAATATCGAATGGTCCCACGTAGCCTCTTCTTGGAGACCACGAGTTCGCCGGCACTGCCTACCAGAACCGGACTCGTGAGCTGCACACACGCGCCGACAGCGGAAATGTCCTCCAGGATTGCCTCGTGGCTCTGACCAGTGCCGGCGCGTTCGCCCAGACGGAAGACTACGAGCTGGGAACACATGAGCCGTTGTTCGGATCGCCGCTCCTTCATCGATCTCCAACCCACCGAGTGTCGATGGGGCTGACACCTTACAATAGCGCGAACTGGCCGGCCGCGAGAGGGCTGCTGCGTTTCTGATTCTCCGTAGTAGCCGGAACTGGGCCACCAGCGTGGCGCCGCCGCCCAGCGAGGGAGCAGTACTATGCCCTTCGGAGTATGCGGGAGAGCCGTGTTCCTGCAAACGGGAAAGTTGAGAACATCGATTCCATCCATAGAGCCACAGCGTTCACAGAGCAGAACTGCAGAGCGGAATATTCTTCAGATCAGCGAGAGGAAAGCCGATCGTTCAACACCTAGTTAGGTGACACAGATGGAGTGTACCGTACTAGATTGCCCCGTGCCCCAGGCAGTAACCGATAGCGCACAGAACGTCCCTGACCCATTTCGAGTGGTCGCCGCGCATCGTTTCGTCCGGCGGATGCGAGGTGGAACGCAAGCTCACCTCATCGAGGCGGATAACGGACAGTTCTACGTCGTCAAGTTCTCGAACAACCCCCAACACCGCCGCGTGCTGATTAACGAGGCAATCGGCTCGGTGCTTTTGCACCATCTCGGGGTGTCTACGCCCGAGCCCGTACTGGTGTCTGTGACGGAAGAGTTCCTTAGGGAGAACCCGGATGTCTCGCTGCAACTGCCGCAGGGCCGAACTGCAGTCCAACCGGGTCAACATTACGGGTCCCGTTATCCAGGCCACCCGGAGCGGCAGGCAGTCTTTGACCTCGTCCCTGACGCTCTGCTCCGCAACGTCGAGAACCAAGGAGAGTTTCTCGGAGCCCTCGTGTTCGACAAGTGGGTGGCCAATACCGATAGACGCCAAGCCGTGTTCTTCCGACAACAGCGCGATCTTCGCGCATCCACAGCGGCAAGACGCATCCCGCTTCGCGCGATGATGATTGACCACGGAGAGATTTTCAACGGTGGTTTCTGGGACTTCTCTGCTGGTCCCTTACACGGCCTACACCCCAGCCCGCACGCTTACGACGCTGCGCACACACTTCTGGACTTCGACCCTTGGCTGGAGAAAGTCGCGTCTTTCCCTCCGGCACTGATCGACCAGGTGCGGAAGCGCATTCCGGCCGACTGGGTGCATGCTGACGAACACAGGCTCGATTGTCTACTGGAGGCCTTGGTACGGCGCCGCGGACGCGTGCCTGACCTGATCCAAGATTGCCTGCTGGCGAAACCCTCGGCGTTTCTCAACTGCAAGCAAACACGAACGCTCTTCCCCGGAGGCGTCTCTCAGGCTCCATCTTTCCATCAAATAATCAGACGCTCCGCGCCAGAATCTGACAGGCACCCGGTTTCATTGGGTTCCCACGCCGAACGGCGGAGCTGTTAACGTAAAGGGGGCGAGGTGACACGATGAAGCGTGTTCTGCTGGCACTGGCTCTGGCCGGGTACGGGTGGGCCTATTCCTCGCTGGCCGTCGCCGGGAATACGGGACGGCTCAGCGTTCCTCACGTGGCCCCCTTTAACGCGCTGGGCGACTATCGAGTGGAGTTCCGCATTCACGCCTGGACCGCACCTACTACCGGATATACTCAGATCTTCAGTTGGGGATCAAGCTATATCAATCAGGTATATCTAGAGATAGTTCTCACCCACGCAGGAGAGTTATGCGCCGTAGACCGGGTGGATAGCTTTTCGCGCAACAACTTCGCCTGCACGAACCTCACAGGTCACACGGACGTGATCGTTCGCGTGCAGAGGTTCGGGGCTTCCTATCCATCGGAGCTGGGTTCCGTAGGCTCCTTCCTGCTGGAAGCGTGGGACGTTTCCGGAGCCTCCATTGCACGCTACTGCCAAATCGGAACGCCTGGAAACAGTTACGCCTGTCCGATAACTACTGCCGTAACGCGGGACTGGACACAGACGGCCGGCTACATTGGGAACCCATCTACACCGACCTATCTTTCGCTGGCGTGGCTGAAATGGCTCAGCACGACCGTACCGCCCGGTGGGCTGGCGCCGATAGAGTCAACGCCGGCGGATCTAGCCGACTTCCGATTCGAGAACAACCTGACGAACCAGGGAACCGGTGGTTACGCGGTGACCATTGGGTCATTCAATAGCGGCCCGTCATACTCCGCGAGTGGCAGCTATGCCCCCGGTTGCGCGTGCGGCAACCAGCAGACGTTCCGGGCCGGCTTTCGGGCGCAATTGGACGGAACCAACTCCTATCCGCTGAACGGCGCCTCGCCGCTAACCTATCTCTGGCAGCAGTTGTCGGGGCCGACGAGCGTCCGGTGGTTTGGGCAGGACACAGCGCGGCCGGTGGTCACAGGAACGGTATTCGGGAGTTACGTGTTTCAATTGACGGTGACCGACAGCAGCGGACAATCCAGTTTCTGCAGGGTGAAGCACGGCTTCACCGCAACGGATCGCAACCACTTGGTCATCACGTGGAACTCCGCGATGGACATGCTTCTCGGGCCTATGATCCAGTACGGAACGAATCCGTGGCCGTGGTTCGACGACCGCCACAGGGCAGATGCGGATCTCCAGGCGGCGAACCTGGATACGTACTTCAGGCCTTACTGGGAGACGGATACACTGGGCGCCGGCACAGTGACTGTGACGGCCGGAAGCACCACGGTGACGGGAGTGGGCACTAGCTTTACGACCTCGCTTTGCCAAGGCCCTGGCGATCCTACGACTCCGCAGCAGCTTGGCGGTCTGAACATGCGTTTGATCGTGTGGTACCCGAATGCGTCGGAAGAAGGTTACGGTCTGCGGGAGATGAAGGTAAACAGTTGCCAAAGCGACACAATGGCGACCATCGACGCATGGGGAACGGACGTCGCGGATTGTCACGGCGGGGGGTGTAGATACAGTATGAGAAGTCCGCTGTACTCGAACTGGACTTCGAACTCGGCGCCGGCGAACTTCTATGATGCCGTTGCGGCTTTTTACTCCCTGTATTATCGGAGCGGAATAGACGACTACCAGACTGCCGCCCGCAAGTTGGCGGACCGGTTCTGGAAGTACCGCTTGGACAGTGGGATGACCATCCTTCCGTCCCCGAGGAACGTTTCGCTGCTGGGAATGATCCTGCGCGCGCTCGACGGACGACCAGACATGTGGCCAGGGCTGGACCACCAGTTCAACAGTGCAGTGGGAAGCTTGACTACGAGCGATACCTTCCTCGACGCGAGCAGGCGGACCGATGGAAGCCATTGGGGGTTATGGGACATTCGAGAGATGGCATACCATTTGGCGATGGTGTCGTACTGCGCCATGCTAGATCCAAGCTCCACGATGCGGGAGTCCTGTAAGTCCGCACTCAGCTATAACATGAGTCATATGTGGAACTGGAGCCAGGCCTACGATGGTAGCTGGCAGCAGCTATACAGTCCGGAGGATTCTAAGCAGCATTCCTGGTCAACCCCGCCTACCACAGTGTCACTGGTCCACGGATCAACCGCGGTAGTGGGTACGGGAACAGCCTGGAGTTCTTCGATGTTCTCCACGATGCGGTACATGGTGTTTCTGCCGACCACGGACAGGCCGACGAACTTCCAGGGCCAAGAGCCGACGTACTACACCATCATGTCGTCTCAGTTCATAGACGAAACCCATCTCACTCTGGACCGTCCCTATGAAGGGACAACTGGCACCCACGGATGGATGCTGGATTATGTGGGCGCCGTGGGGTGGGGCACGCAGCCGTTTATTGAGGGGATTCTAGGACTGGCATTCGACTTCACGGCCAAGGCGCTTGCGGAGACGGACCCAACCACCGCGGCGCTGGCCCGCAGCTACACTGTCTCCATCGCGAACTGGGAGAGGGATTACGGCTATCATTCCGCGGTGAAGGGGATGTACTACTTCAGTGGACCGGTAAACTGCCTGGCGCCCATACCAGAGAGCTCGACCTGGTGTACGGCCAACAATACTGCCGCACAGGCACGGGTGCTGAACGCGGAGTCCCTGAGGGCGGTGATGCTGGCGTATTCGTATAGCGGGGATGCCAGCCTGAAAGCGTTCGCGGACACGCTGTACAATGCGATGTTCGGAAAGGCGGGTTATTGCCCGAGCGGGTCGGATGTCTGCGTGCCGGATGGACAGTACCTCGGCGACTTGAACGACGGAGTTGGCTGGTACATGACCGGCACCCCCACGGGGCATGGGTGGCACAAGTACTTTGGGATGTTCTTCGGGATAGGCGCCGGATCGGATTGGCCCGCTTACCGGGCGGGAGGGCCGCGTGTCAGCCGCTGCGATGTGAACGCGGATGGAGCTGTCGATGTCGTTGACGTGCTTCGCTGCATCAACGCGGCGCTTGGCGTCACCGCCTGTGGGGCAGAGGATGTCGATGGTGATGGTCGGTGTACCGTCTCAGACGTCTTGCAGGTGATTAATGCTGCGATTGGCAAGGGCTGCGCTGCCGACGAGTAGGGCTTAATCCCCTATGTAACACTGCACGTGTCACCGAAGGATGTTCCGCAGCCGGTTGACAGTTGCCAGCGGCGGGTGATGCCATCTTACTACGCTACCTCTCGTCGTGGCAGACTTCGATCCATTGAGGATCACATCCACAGTTCAGAAGTCGCGGCAACCCATGCTCTCTCGGACGGTCTTTCCGGTTGCTGGAAGGGCCGAGGCCATCCAGCATTTCGGGTTGGCGCAGTCGATTTTCAGGCAAGGCCGGCTGAGTTCGCGCATCTGATTTGGCCCACTTTGATCGTCTAATTTGGCCCACCTGGACAGGCCCGGATGGCATGATTCCGGGATGGACAGGAGGAACAAGGTGGAACTGTTCGAAGAGATCCGGCAGGGGTATGCGGCCGGAGAGACGATCAAAGGGTTGGCGAAGAAGCATGGAGTGCACCGGCGAATGGTGCGGCAGGCGATCGCCAGTGCGATCCCGCCATTGCGAAAGAAGCACGAACGGGAACAGCCGAAACTGGATCCGGTGAAAGAGGTCATTGACCGGATGTTGGAAGGCGACCTGAACGCGCCGCGGAAGCAGCGGCACACGGCGCACCGGATTTGGACGCGCCTGCGCGAGGAGCACCCCGGCAATCCGATCGCCGAGGCGACAGTCCGGCGTTACGTGCATCGACGGAAGCAGGAACTCGGACTCGGCGGCCGGCCAGTGTTCGTGCCGCAGAGTTACGCCTGGGGTCAGGAAGGCCAGGTGGACTGGTTTGAGGCGGTGGCAAAACTGGACGGTGAACCCTGCAAGCTTCAGGTGTTCGCGATGCGCAGCATGGCGTCGGGCGACGCATTCCACAGGGCCTACACAAACGCCACGCAGCAAGCGCTGCTGGAAGGACACGAATACGCCTTCGACTATTTCGGCGGCGTGTTTCGCACGCTGCGGTACGACAACATGACGTCGGTGGTGAAGAAGATCCTGCGCGGCCGGCAGCGAATTGAAACGGATCGGATCATCGCATTTCGCTCGCACTGGAGATACCAGAGCGAGTACTGTAACCCGGCCAAGGGGAATGAAAAGGGCGGGGTGGAAGGAGAGTTGGGCTGGTACCGGCGCAACTGTTTGGTGCCCGTGCCCGAGGCCAAAGACCTAGCCGCTTTGAATGAGCACCTGTTGGCGGCATGCGTGGCAAACCGCGCCCGGACGATCCAGGGCAAGAGTATGACGGTCGGCGAAGCCAGCCAGCAGGAGAGGGCTTTCTTGTCGCCGCCCGCTGAGGAAGGATTTCCCATCGAGGAGGTTGTGTACCCGTTGGTGGTGGACGGGCATGGCCGCGCGAAGGTGAAGGCCAACTGGTACTCGGCGCCGCTGTCGCCGGGCCTGCGCGTCAGCGCGGTGGTGGGGCCGTCGTGGATTGAGATCAGACACGACAACCAGTGCGCCGCCCGGCACCCGCGACGCTACGGGCGCGGCCATCAGATTCTGGACCTGGAACATTACTTGGATGTGCTGGAGAAGAAACCGGGCGCGATGGCGGGGTCAACGCCATTGCAGCAGTGGCGGCAGGCGGGCCGCTGGCCCGATAGCCTGGACCGGATCTGGGGTCATCTGGAACAGCGCCACGGCAGGAGCGCCGGAACGCGCGAGATGATTACGCTGGTGCGCGTGGGATCCGTGGCGGGATGGGGACGACTGATCGCGGCCGTGGAAGAGGCGTTGCGTTTGGGGGTAACGGATGCCGCCGCCGTGCTGCACATCCTGAACATGCCGGACCCGGAGCAACGGCGCCGGTATGCCATCGCGCTGGCGGAGGAACTAGCGCAGTTCGAGCGCCCGATGCCGGTGATGGATGACTACGATCTACTGCTGACCGAGCCGATGGGAGGCATCCAGTGAAGAACCAAACGGAGAGCCTCGAACACGCCAGCGTGCGGCAGTACTGCAAAGCGGTTCGCGTGCCCACCATCGGCGCCAACTTACTGTCCCTGGCGGAGCAGGCCGTCAAGGAAAATCACAGCCACATCCGATACCTGGAAGCGCTGCTGGCGATTGAATGCGAAGAGCGGGACCGGCACGCGATCGGCAACCGGATTCGCGATGCGCAGTTGCCCCGCATGAAGACGCTGGAGGAGTTCGATTTCGCGCAAGCGCCGCAGATCCAGGCGGCCCGGATTCGAGAGTTGGCCGAGGGCGGCTATATCGAGCGCAGCGAACCGATCGTGTTGATCGGTGAATGCGGGACGGGGAAAAGTCATCTGGCAACGGGACTCTGCCTGGCCGCGTGCCGGCAGAAACGGAGGGTTCGATTCACAACCGCGGCGGCGCTGGTGAATGAACTGGTGGAAGCCAAACAGAACAACCAGGTCCGGAGGCTGATGAGCCGATGGCAGAAGTACGAGCTGATCGCCTTGGATGAAGTGGGCTATGTGCCGTTGGCCGACATCGGCGCCGAGTTCCTGTTCCAGGTGATATCGGATCGGGCCGAACGGGCGGCGCTCATCGTGACCACGAATCTGCCGTTCTCCGAGTGGACCACGGTCTTTCCGAATCCACGATTGTGCAAAGCGCTCCTGGACCGGATCACGGACCGGGCGCACATTATCGAGACCGGAACGGAGTCGTTCCGCTTCCGGCGCACGATGGAAAAGAGGAAGAAACACTGAGATGGGGAAGGCGGCGGGTTCGCGCGGTTTGGCCGCCCAGTCGTCCGTTTCGCCTAAACGGCGCCGCCCTCACGGGCGTCGCCAGGCTCCACTCCCGCCGGGGCGGCCAAACCAACACCGGCAAAATGAGGCAGAATATCAATATCTAGGTGGGCCAAATCTAGCGATCAAAGTGGGCCAAGCCGGAGTATCGAACTCACCGGCCACGGAACGAAACGGGGCCGAACTGCTGCCCAAGCCGAGGCATGGGTAAATATCTCCGTGCAATCATCGCTCTGCCAACCGTTGTGATCTCGTGCCGAGCGGCCAACATGACGATCCACCACAGTTCACGGCGGACTGCAAGACGATAGCGCTCTCGGCTCCACATAGGTGACTCTTCCTCGGAATACTCGGTAACCGTCGGTGCCCGTCGTAAGGTTGCCGACAAACATAGGAACGTGCTTCTGGGAGGTTAGATGTACGCACGTTCGCCTTCACGGTGTCAACGACACAACCGATAGAGCGACATGTGGTACCCAAATCGCCATGAATCCAAATCACGCATATCTTGCTAGTTGTCTCTTTGCTCAGCTTGGCTCGCTTCACGTGGCATTCGGCCAGACTACAATGGACCTCTCCTCCGGCATGGGAATACCTGGAGGGACAGTCTCGCTGAGCATTTCGCTGAGCACTGCTTCGCCGAGTGAAGCTGCAGGGCTGCAATGGACGTTGGGTTAGTCGGCGACGGACTTCTCGGGGGTTACAGTAGAGCTTGTCCCGTTCGCCGGTGTTTTGGTCGGAATTGGCTTTACCGTTCAAAGTACTTCTCCCAAAACGATGCTCGCCTCTGGCGAACTGGCACCCGAACGGTCGATTTCCGCTTGGCCGCCCATCGTTCTCGTAGTTTCGGACATACTTATCCCTAAGAGGGCCGATCCGGTTATCGCCTTGCTGCTCGGATTTGGCCGCTCGGCGCCCTTTGGCCAGGGCCTTGGCGTGGCCTTGCAGCAGTCGCGCAATCACCCAGAGATTGTGCGCCAACACGCTCCAGGCAACCTCGCGCTTCTGATTCCCATGCCCCTGGCTCAACAAAGGACTGCCCAAGAATCCGTTCTTGAAAATGGAGATTAGAGCTTCGGTTTGGGAGCGCCTTTGTTGTAGCTCCACAAACTCCGCGTGTTGCATTCTCTTTTTCAGTTCACCAGGCGCCTTCGGACAGATCGCATTGTAGATCCCGCCGTTCTCCAGCAGCCCTCGGTTCGCCTTGCCGTGGAATCCACGGTCCCCGGAAACCTGCTGAATCGATGGCCCTCCGGCGGTCTGCTTCAGCCTCTCCAAACTGCGGCTCAACATCTTCGTGTCCGCCTGCGGATTGCCGCGAGATTGGCGAGGTATTGGGAGTCAACGAGAGCCGGGTGTCGCAGATCCACAAGTCGGCACTTCAGAAAATGGCGGTGCCGCGTCAGCAGTCGCTTGGCATTCGCGCCAGCAACGCATTCTGAACGTCTGCCCGGGTGGAGTCGGCTCTTGGTAGGCCAAGGCGTTCGGGTTCAGACGGGGACGCCGGATTCATCGAAACCCTTCGGAGCAATCGTGCAGTGGCAAGGACGACGACTCGAGTTCCTCGCCCGGATGGCGCGCCTGAAGCAATCGGCCGCGCCAGGCAACTACCGTCCCTACCACGACCTGAACACGGGAGTGCCGACTTCACCCATGATAGCCTGTGTGACCTCATCCAATGCTCTAACACACCTTCGGCGGACCACCTCGCCCACCTGAATGATCGCGAGCTATGGATCGGATTCCGGGGAGGTCCGCATCGCGCCGCGCAGGGTAGTCTGGGTGTGTTGCTCCAGATCCCCACAACGCCGCCGACGGTGAATCGCTGTTACCAAGGTGCGACAGCGATGTTGCTGGCGGCCGCTCCACGGTTGCCGTAGGGGATCCAGCCGACGCCAGATCGGTACCACCACAGGTCGGTGTTGGCGTCCTTCCCGACGACGTAGAAATCGCCGCGC
>Ga0182017_10004057_pt1 | contig 10895 bp, 7 predicted proteins | sample 712E3DmetaG_FD_120492 | JGI IMG/M metagenome (GOLD analysis project Ga0182017, IMG submission 120492) | Permafrost microbial communities from Stordalen Mire, Sweden - 712E3D metaG | ecosystem: Environmental > Terrestrial > Soil > Wetlands > Permafrost | place: Sweden: Stordalen | collected... | reverse complement strand
GACGCCAACTGCTTCGCGCTGTCAGAAGCCTCAGACGGGGCCGGGGCCGGCGCCCGGGTGGTCTTCGGCGTCATCGTGGGCACGGGGACGGGTGGCGGCGTGGCGGTGGACGGGAAACTGTTGACCGGGCCGCACGCCATTGCGGGTGAATGGGGGCACAACCCCCTGCCCTGGCCGCGCGACGACGAGCGCCCAGGCCCTCCCTGCTACTGCGGAAGGAGCGGCTGCATCGAGACCTTCCTGGCTGGCCCCAGCCTGGCTCGCGACCATCGGCTGCACACCGGCGAAACGCGCGACGCAGGCGACATCGCCCGACGTGCGGAAGCCGGCGACGCGGCGGCCGTGGCGAGCATGAATCGCTACGAGGACCGCATGGCCCGGAGCCTGGCGTCCATCATCAACGTCCTCGATCCTGATGTGATCGTGCTGGGCGGCGGTCTCTCAAACATCGCGCGCCTGTATCGAGAAGTCCCGCCGCGGTTGGGTGCGTACGTCTTCTCTGACACCGTGAGCACGCCCATCGTTCCGGCCCGCCACGGCGATTCGAGCGGGGTGCGCGGGGCCGCGTGGCTGTGGCCTTTGAGGAAGGGTTAGCTGTTTCACACAGAGACCGCAGAGCCAGAGCGGAGGGGGAGGGGTGGATCTTCCCGGGGCCGCAGTACCCGGGCGACGACGTTTCCGGCAGAGCATGGTTGACATAGGAGTCGACGTTTATAATGATAAACGTCGACTTAGCCATCAGGGGGAATGCGCCATGTACCTAGCCAGGCAACTCAACCTCATTGAGGCCACGGCCCATCGATCCTGCTTCCTTTTCGGTCCCCGGCAGACTGGGAAGTCCATGCTGATCCGGCAAACCCTGCCCAAAGGGACGCCCATCTACGATCTCCTCGACCATCGAGTCTGGTTGGATCTGAACGCCGACCCGACCCGGATGCGCCAGGAGATCGACGCCAAGGATCTTCGCAACGTTCTTGTGGTGGTGGACGAAATCCAGAAGCTGCCCGTCCTCCTCGACGAGATCCACCTTCTCATCGAGACACGGAAGCTTCGCTTCCTTCTCACCGGATCCTCGGCGCGGAAGCTACGCCGTTCGGGCGTGAATCTCCTGGGTGGGCGGGCTCGGTCTCGCCACCTGCATCCCTTGTCTTGGAAGGAACTGGGACCGCAGTTCGTCCTGCTGACAGCGCTGAACCACGGGTTGCTGCCTTCCGTCTACTTCTCCGACGATCCCGCGGAGGACCTTCGGGCCTATGTCGGCGCCTACCTCAAGGAGGAGATCACCGCCGAAGGTCTCACGCGAAACGTCCCGGCTTTCGCCCGCTTTCTGGAAGTCGCGGCCGCGTGCAGCGGCAAGATGTTCAACAAGACCGAGGTGGCCAACGATGCCCAGGTGCCGCGTACCACCGTGATCGAGTACTTCGAGATTCTGAAGGACACGCTCATCGGCCACGAGCTGCCGGCTTGGGGTCGCAGCCAGAAACGCAAGGCCATCGAGACCGCCAAGTTCTACCTGTTCGATGTTGGCGTGGCGCGCGCCATTCAGAAGCTTCCCCCGCTGGTGCCGAAGTCCGCGGACTTCGGCCACGCCCTGGAGCACTTCATCTTCCACGAACTGAAAACGTACATCGACACGCGCCAGCCCGGATGCGATCTGCACTACTGGCGCAGCACATCCCAATTCGAGGTCGACTTCATCCTTGGAAACCACACCGCGATCGAGGTGAAGGCCACCCGCAACGTCGCCGCGCGAGATCTGAAGGGACTTACAGCCTTGGCCGAAGAGGGCGTGATGAAACACCTGCTGCTGGTCTGCCAGGAGCCCACCCCGAGAAAGATCGGCAAGATCCTGGTCCTGCCCTGGCACGAGTTCCTGGAGCGTCTGTGGTCGGACGCGTTTGTCCGATGACTGGGTAGCTTCTATAGTCGTCTGCCAGGAGGGCCGCTGCCGTGAGCCAGGAATCTCCACCATCGGGCGCTGAACAAACTCGAATCGCGACTGACCTTGATGGGCCGGTGAGCGATCCGGCGGCGACGCGGATTGCGACGGACATCGATCGCCCCGCCCTGCCGCCGGGCTTCGACCCAGCGGCGACCCGGATCGGGACGAAGGACCTGCTCGCCGCCGTGAGGAAGCCCGGGGCGCCGGAGCCCGCGGAGCGGTGGAAGATTGGCGACCGGATCGGCAACAGGTACGAGGTGCTGGCGATCCACCGCGGTGCCATGGGGGTTGTCTACGGCACCTTCGACCACGTGTTGCACCTTCCGCGTGCGCTGAAGACCATCCAGGATCGATACGCGTCCAACCCCAAGATGCGGGATGCCTTTGCTGCCGAGGCATCGGTCTGGGTGCGGCTGGAGAAGCATCCCTTCATCGCGCGCGCGTACGAGGTTGAGAAGTTCGGCGGCCTGCCCTACGTCATCACAGAGTACGTCCGCGGGAAAGAGGGGCGCGGGCCTGATCTCAGGTCGTGGATCGGTGATGCCTCGGTCGGCCTTCCGGTCGCCATCGAGCTGGCGTTGCAGATCGCCCAGGGGATGCAACACGCGGTACGCAAGGTGCCCGGGCTGGTGCACCGCGATCTCAAGCCTGCCAACATCCTGGTCAACGATCGCGCACAGGCCATGGTGACCGACTTTGGCCTCGCGGCTGGGGCCGGTCTAGAGGGGGGAACGCCGGCCTATATGGCGCCCGAGCAGTGGCGAGATGAGCCACCCGACGTTCGAACCGATATCTACGCCTACGGCTGCATCCTGTACGAGCTCTTCACCCGGCACCGCCTGTACGCGGCAGTCAGCGAAAACGACTGGCGGCACGCGCATCTCGAATTGACCCAGTATGCGCCGCGGGCGCATTGCCCCGAGCTGCCCGAGGAACTGGAAGGCTTCGTGCTCAGTTGCCTGGACAAGCAACGGGACCGACGCCCCGCTGGTTGGGATGAGGTCGTCGAAACTTGCGCACGGTGGTTCCACCGACTGACCGGCCAACCGGCCGTGCTCGACTTTTCCGCCTACGCGCTCGATGTGAATGAGCTTCTGACCGCGGGCTACTCGCTCTCGCAGCTCGGTGGTCATCGCGAGGAACAACTGGAGCTCTACGACCGCGCCCTCGCTACTGGAGCTGCAGGCGACGAAACCACAGCGGTACTCCTGGTGAACAAGGGCTTCACGCTGGGCCAGCTTGGGCGTGGGGAGGAGGAAATCCGGGTCTACGAGGAGGTGGTATCGCGTTTCGGGAATTCACCCACTTCCGACGTCCGTGACTGGGTGGCGAGGGCGCTTGTTTTCAAGGGCATCACGCTGCGAGAGCTTGGGCGCGGGGAGGAGGAAATCCGGGTCTACGAGGAGGTGGTATCGCGGTTTGGCGACGCGTCCGAGGCCCACATCCGCGAGCAAGTGGCGGGGGCGCTCTTCAGCAAGGCCAACGGGCTGGGCCGGCTTGGCCGCGGAGAGGAGGCAGTCCGGGTCTACGAGGAAGTGGTATCGCGTTTCGGCGACGCAATCGAGGCCGGCATCCGTCAGCAAGTGGCGAAGGCGCTCGTCAACAAGGCCAACGGGCTGGGCCGGCTTGGCCGCGGGGAGGAGACAATCCGGGTTTGTGAGGAGGTGGTATCGCGCTTTGGCGACGCGCCCGAGGCCGGCATCCGTGAGCAGGTGGCGAGAGCGCTCTTCGGCAAGAGTATGACGCTGGGGGGGCTTGGTCGCAGGGAGGAGGAGATCCGGGGTTACGAGGAGGTGGTATCGCGCTTTGGCGACGCGCCCGAATGTGGCATCCGCGACTTGGTGGCGATTGCGCTCACGAACAAGGCCGACACGCTGGTTCAGCTTGGTCACGGGGAAGAGGCAATAGTGGTCTTTGAGGAAGTGGTATCGCGCTTTGGCGACGCGCCCGAGGCCGGCATCCGTGAGCAGGTGGCGAAAGCGCAGACTGCACGCGATACGGTGTTGAGGGCCGGAGAGTCGAGAGGCGAAGCGGAGCGGGCAACCCTTCTCCTCGCGGAGAACCTAATGCGGCAGGGTCGCTTTGCCGACGCCGTCGGGCTCCTCGACGATCTCCTCGCCAGGCTGGGAACGTTCAGCTGCCCCGTTGACCGGACGACTGCGGAATGGGCGTCAGAGCTGCGCAGGGATGCGCTACGGCATGGCGGTCGGTAGACAGCTTGTTTCCTCGTCATCGCAGAGAATGTGTCACTGGCCTCGCAGTGCCGCGGCTTCGGCCAGTGCCTGCACACATGCCTCGGGTTCGATCCGTAGCCGGGTGAGACCGCAGCGAAACACCTGGCCAGGCGTAAGACGAACCGGGCAAGTCAGTTTCGTCGCTGTGGCAAACTCGCCCAGGAAGGTCCCGTTGCGACTCCCGGCATCGTCGAGCCACCAGGCATTCTCGCGCAGGATCAGCCGCGCATGGGTCCGCGAAACATCGGGATCCGAGGGCAGGGCGAGGCCACCAGCCGAGACTGACCGGCCAATGTCTACGGTCGCGGGCGTGCCCTTGCCTTCAAGCCTCACTGTTTCGCCGTCGCGTTCTGCGCGGCTGCCCCGCGCGGCCATGTGCCGGGGCGATAGCGTATGCCCGAAGGCATCGCGCGTCGCCGACTGATGTCAGGCGGCCTGCAACGCCCACCTGGCCCCGGCGGGTGCTCCTGCCTGCACACGAGCGGCACTGGAACAGTCGCGGCGAAACAGGGTTATAGTCGCTTACTAGGAGGGCCGCTGCCGTGAGCCAGGAATCTCCACCATCGGGCGCTGAACAAACTCGAATCGCGACTGACCTCGATGGGCCGGTGAGCGATCCGGAGGCGACGCGAATCGCGGCGGATATCGATCGCCCCGCCCTGCCGCCGGGCTTCGACCCAGAGGCGACCCGGATCGGCAGCAAGGACCTGCTCGCCGCTGTCAGGAAGCCCGGGGCGCCGGCGCCCGTGGAGCGTTGGAGGATTGGCGACCGGATCGGCGGGCGGTACGAGGTGCTGGCGATCCACCGGGGCGCCATGGGGGTTGTCTACGGCACGTTCGACCACGTGCTGCACCTTCCGCGTGCGCTGAAGACCATCCAGGATCGATACGCGTCCAACCCCAAGATGCGGGATGCCTTTGCTGCCGAGGCATCGGTCTGGGTGCGGCTGGAGAAGCATCCCTTCATCGCACGAGCGTACAGGGTGGAGCGTTTCGGCGGGTTACCCTACGTCGTCACAGAGTACGTCCGCGGCAAGGAGGGGCGCGGGCCTGATCTCAGGTCGTGGATTGGCGATGCGTCGGTCGGCGTTCCGGTTGCCATCGAGCTGGCCCTGCAGATCGCCCAGGGCATGCAACACGCGGTACGCAAGGTGCCGGGACTGGTGCACCGAGATCTCAAGCCCGCCAACATCCTGGTCAACGATCGCGCGCAGGCCATGGTGACCGACTTTGGCCTCGCGGCCGGGGCCGGTCTAGAGGGGGGGACCCCGGCCTATATGGCGCCCGAGCAGTGGCGAGATGAGCCGCCCGACGTTCGGACCGATATCTACGCCTATGGGTGCATCCTGTACGAGCTCCTTACGCGGCACCGCCTGTACGCGGCAGTCAGCGAGAGCGAGTGGCGGCACGCGCATCTCGAACTGTCGCCGTATCCGCTGCGGGCACATTGCCCCGAGCTGCCCGAGGAACTGGAAGGCTTCGTGCTCCGTTGCCTGGACAAGCAACGGGACCGGCGCCCTGCCGGCTGGGACGACGTCGTCGAGATCTGCGCGCGGTGGTTCCACCGACTGACCGGGCAACCGGCCGTGCTCGATTTCTCCGCCTACGCGTTCGACGCGAATGAGCTTCTAACCGCAGGCTATTCCCTTTCGCAGCTCGGTGGTCATGGCGAGGAGAAACTGGATCTCTACGACCGCGCCCTGGCTGCCGGAACTGCGGACGACGAAACGACGGCGATCCTCTTGGTGAACAAGGGCATCGCGCTGGGCGAGCTTGGCCGTGAGGACGAGGCAATCCGGGTGTGCGACGAGGTGGTATCGCGCTTTGCCGACGCACCCGAGGCCGGCATCCGAGAGCAGGTGGTGAGGGCGCTCCTCAGCAAGGACATCACGCTGGGCCAGCTTGGTCGCGGGGAGGAGGCAATCCGGGTCTACGACGAGGTGGTATCGCGCTTTGCCGACGCACCCGAGGCCGGCATCCGAGAGCAGGTGGCGAAGGCGCTCCTCAACAAGGGCGTCAGGCTGGGCGAGCTTGGGCGCAGGGAGGAGGCAATCCGGGTCTACGACGAGGTGGTATCGCGCTTTGGCGATGCGCCCGAGACCATCCGAGAGCAGGTGGCGAGGGCGCTCGTCAACAAGGGCGTCGTGCTGGGCGAGCTTGGGCGCAGGGAGGAGGCAATCCGGGTCTACGACGAGGTGGTATCGCGCTTTCCCGACGCGACCGAGGCCGGAGTCCACGAGCAGGTGGCGAGGGCGCTCTTCAGCAAGGCCGTCACGCTGGGCCAGCTTGGGCGCGGGGAGGAGGAAATCCGGGTCTACGACGAGGTGGCATCGCGCTTTTCCGACGCGCCCGAGGCCGGCATCCGCCAGCAGGTGGCGAGCGCGCTCTTCAACAAGGGCTTCAGGCTGGGGCATCTTGGGCGCGGGGAGGAGGAAATCCTAGTCTACGATGAGGTGGCATCGCGGTTCGGCGACGCGCCCGAGGCCGGCATCCGCCAGCAGGTGGCGAGCGCGGCGCTCTTCAACAAGGGCTTCAGGCTGGGCAAGCTTGGCCGCGGGGAGGAGGCAATCCGGGTCTACGAGGAGGTGGTATCCCGCTTTGGTGACGCGACCGAGGCCGGCATCCGTGAGCGGGTGGCGAATGCGCTCTTCAACAAGGGCGTCAGACTGGGCCAGCTTGGCCGCGGGGAGGCGGCAATCCGGGTCTACGAGGAGGTGGTATCCCGCTTTGGCAACGCGACCGAGGCCGGCATCCGCGAGCTGGTGGCGGTTGCGCTCTTCAGCAAGGGTTTCAGACTGGGCGCACTCGGCCGCAGGGAAGAGGCCGGCCGGGCCTACGAAGAGGTGGTATCCCGCTTTGGCGATGCACCTGAGGCCAGCATCCGTGAGTGGGTGGCGAAGGCTCTCGGGGACAAGGGCGTCACGCTGGGCCAGCTTGGTCTCAGGGAGGACGCAATCCGGGCCTACGAGGAGGTGATATCGCGCTTTGGCGACGCTACCGAGGCCGGCATCCGTGAGGCGGTGGCGAGGGCAACGGGCAATCTGGAACAGGCGAGACAGGCGGCGGACTCTGCAGCAGCGAACGCGCGAGAGGATGCGCTTGCTCGGCAGGAACAGGCGAGACAGGCGGCCGAGGCTGCAGCGGCGAGGGCGCGAGCGAATGAGCTAGTCCGGCACGAGCAAGTCAGGAAGAGGGCGGTCGCGTCTGCAGCCGAGAGGGAGGAAGAGGAAGAGTTCCTCCGGCAGGAACACGCGAAAAGGCTGGCGCGAAGCAGGCGTCCCCGCTTCCGGCGGCTGGCTATCACCCTGGTCGTCGGGGCTACGCTGACCGTGGCTGCTTGGCAGATCGGCAAGCTCATCTCCAACTCAGATCATCCGACGCCCCGCCCGTCACTGCGCCTGCCGCGCAGTAAGGGGATCTACGCTGGGCCAAACCTACGTTTCGCGATTGAAGGACCGCGCGGCCGCGGCGTATGCTGAAGCTGTGGCCGCGATCTCGGGTTCGATCCGTAGCCGGGTGAGACCACAGCGAAATACCTGGCCAGGCGCCAGACGAACCGGGCAAGTCAGCTTGGTCGCTGCGGAAAACTCACCCAGGAAGGTTCCGTTGCGACTCCCGGCATCTTCGAGCCACCAGGCGTTCTCGCGCAGGACCAGACGCGCGTGGGTCCGCGAGGTATCGGGATCCCAGGGCAGCGCGAGTCCGCCTGCCGACACTGACCGGCCGATCTCTATCGTCGCGGGCGTCCCCTTGCCCTCCAGGCTCACGGTCTCGCCGTCGCGAGGACCACTCATGAACGTGAGGGACACAGTGGTACTCACGTCGGGCCTCCTCCTTGCCTGAAGGCAAGCCGATCGCCATCACCATCGGCATCGACGACAACCTCACCTGCGGCGACTTGGCTGGCGAGCAAGGCGTCCGCCAGAGGTCCGACCAGCAGCCGCTCTACCGCGCGCTCGAGCGGCCGCGCGCCCATCATTGGATCGTAGCCGCGGTCGAGGAGCAGGCGCCGGGCGGCCTCGGTCAAGTGGATCCGGATGCCTTCGTCAGCCAGGCGGCCCGACTGCTCGGCAAGCACGATATCCAGCACGGCGACCAGGCTGGCGGGCGAGAGCGGCTGGAACTCGACTACCTCGGTGATGCGATTGACCAACTCGGGCCGAAGGTAGGTCGCCGCGCGCTGGCGCAGGCGATCCTGTTTCGCCTCGGCGTGGTCGCTGGCCTTGGCGGCGAAGCCAACCGGAGCGGCGTCGCGGCCGGAGGCACCCAGGTTCGAGGTCAGGACGAAGATCACGTTGCTGCAGTCAATGATCTTGCCACTGCCATCGGTGAGGCGACCATCGTCGAACGCGGCCAGGAAGATGTTGAAGATGTCGGGGTGGGCTTTCTCGATCTCGTCGAGCAGAACCACGCCGAATGGTCGCTTGCGGATGGCCTCGGTGAGCACGCCGCCTTGACCGCTGTCTTTGTATCCCCTGGCCGCGCCGATCAGGCTCCAGGCCTTTTCCTTCTCCTGGTACTCGCCCATGTCGACGCGGGTGAGCGCCTCGGTAGTACCGAACAGGAAACGCGCCAGCTCTTTGGCGAGCTGGGTCTTGCCCACGCCCGACGGGCCCAAGAAGAGAAACACACCGACCGGCCGGTTGGGCGCCTTCATCCCTGCCAGCGCGGTCCGCACCCGGCGGGCGACCGCCGCCACCGCCTCATCCTGTCCGATCACGCGCGCTGAGAGCACCCGTTCCATGTCGAGCAAGCGCTGCCGCTCGTCCGCGGTGAGCTGGCGGGCCGGGATCCCGGTCCACTCCGCGACCACGGACGCGATGTCGTCGAGGGTGACCGAGGTGCGCTCCTGCACGGCGGCCCGGGCGCATGCGATGTCGAGCGCGTCGATGCATTTGTCGGGTTGGTGGCGATCCTTGACGTATCGGTCGGTCAGGGTCACCGCTGCCTGCAGGGCCGCCGGCTCGACCGTGAGCGACTGGCCGCGGGAGGCGTGCTTTCCGACGATCCGGGGCGCGACCTTCTCCAGCACGGCTATGCAGGCTTCTGCCGTCAGCTCGCTGATGGTCACTGGCGAGAAGCGACGCTCGAGCGCGGCATCCTGACGAATGAACTTGCGATACTCGTCCTGGGTGGTGGCGCCGATGCACGAGATATCACCGCGTGCTAGCGCGGGCTTGAGGAGCTGGGCCGCGTCCTGCGCGCCCTCGCGATCGCCAGCGCCGACAATGGTGTGCACCTCGTCGATGAACAGCACCACCTCGGGGGCGTTGGAGGCTTCCTTGACAATGCCGACGATGCGTTCCTCGAACTGGCCGCGCAGGCTGGTGCCCGCGGTCAGGCTGCCCATGTCCACCTCGATGATTCGCTTGCCGGTCAGCACGGGCGGAACCCGACCCTGGGCGATCCGCCAGGCGAGTCCCTCGACGATAGCGGTCTTGCCCACCCCGGCCTCGCCGAGAAGCAGCGGATTCGATTTCATGGTCCGCGCCAGAACCACGACCATCTGATCGATTTCCTTCTCGCGGCCAATGGCCTCGGCCAGCTTCCCCAGCCGCGCCAGCTTGGTGAGATCGCGGCCGAACTTGTCCAGCCAGGGCGTCGGCAACGAGGTCGGCACCATCGAAGCGGGTGCGATCGATGGGCCGGGTGAGGCTGCCGGCACTGCTTTGCTTGCAAGCCGGGGAGGCGTCGTCGCGGCCGTGGGCGGCTGGTCGGGCGCTGCGAAGCGAGTGGCGTTGGGATCGTCGCCGGCCGCAGCCATCCGGGTCTCGTCCGCAGCACCGCCCATGCGCGCGAGCAACGACCGAGGATCGTGGCCGAGCGATTTGAGATAGCGCAGGGGCAAGCTCTCGCCTTCGGCGACAAGTGCTTCGAGCATGCGGCGCTCGCTCGGGGCAGCGCCGGAAGTGGTCCCGTCCGTGGCACCTTGGAGGATAGAGGCCAATCGTGGGGTGAGCGGAGGCGTGGGGGAAGCACCGAGCCCCTGGCCCACCTGGCGCCGAACGGTCTCCGCGATCTCAGAGGGAGAAAGCCCCAACCCTTCCAAAAGACGCGCCCCCTCGGCTCCGCTCCGGGCGAGTGCCAGAAAAACATGCTCGACGCCGATGTGTCCGTGCTTGAGGCGCGCAGCTTCTTCCCTTGCGCTCTTGATGAAGGGAATCTGGTCCGTCCACCAGCCCGGGGAGTTCTGTGAGGCCATGGAGGCGAAGCTAGCACGCAGGGACATTTCGAGTCCCACCTTCTTGTGCGCGCTGTCGAGGGGTGTTCCTGCGGCTACCGCATTTGCCGGCGCACCTGGATGAAGGTTGAAATCACCAGGAAAAGCCCCAGCAGGATCCAGATAGCTCCCCAGCGGATGTGCCGGCGCTGCTCGGGCCCTCGTTCAAGACGCTCTTCCGGCTCAACGGCTCGGTCGCCGGACAATTCGCCGTGGTCGTCAGGACACCGGCGCAGCCGCGGGGCACCCAGATACTTGACCCGAAGGGCGCCAAAGACGATCAAGGCGCACCCGACGACGTAGGGGATGATGGGAGGCAGATTCAGTTGCATGGTCTCTCCAACTCCCGCGTGGCTAGCTCGCGACTTCGTCGGCAATGAACTCGCGAATGACTGTCACTTTGATTTGGCCCGGGAAGGTCATCTCGCGCGAGATGCTTTCCGCGATCTGGGAGGACAGGCGGGCGGCCCCCCCGTCGTCCACCCGATTCTCGTCCACG
>Ga0182017_10004056_pt1 | contig 10899 bp, 8 predicted proteins | sample 712E3DmetaG_FD_120492 | JGI IMG/M metagenome (GOLD analysis project Ga0182017, IMG submission 120492) | Permafrost microbial communities from Stordalen Mire, Sweden - 712E3D metaG | ecosystem: Environmental > Terrestrial > Soil > Wetlands > Permafrost | place: Sweden: Stordalen | collected... | reverse complement strand
TGTTCGAGATTAATAGCGGCATTCAAGTCGCGGTCGATCTTCATACCGCAGTGCTCACAGATATACACACGGGTACCCAGGTCCAACGTTGTCTGGATGTGCCCGCACTGCGAACAGCGTTTCGAAGAGGGGAAGTACTTGTCGGCCAGGATGACCTGACAGCCATACCACTGACCCTTATACACCATCTGTCGCCGGAACTCGTAGAATCCCACATCCGCGATCGCCTGTGCCAAGTGATGGTTCTTCACCATCCCACTCACATTCAGGTCTTCCAGCACAACTGCTGACTTGGTTCTCGCCAGCAGGCTGGCAACCTGGTGCAGAGCATTCTTACGAACATTGGCGACGCGCAGGTGCGCCCTGGCCAATTGCCTGACCGCTTTCTCCCGATTGGCACTTCCTTTTTTTCGCCGGGATACCACCCGCTGCAACCGCTTGATCTTGCCCAGGTCTCTTTTGAGGGCGTGTGGGTTTTCGATCCTGGTTCCATCGCTGACCGTCGCCAGGGCCAGGATCCCCAGATCCACTCCCGCTACCGGCTTATAGGTAGCTTTTGGGTCGGGTATATCCCTCTCGACCTGGACCGACACGAACCAGCGTCCGGCGCGTTCGCTCACCGTGACGCCCAGGATGTGGACATCTTCCACCGGCAGGTAACCGCGCTCTTTCAGACGCAAGCACCCCAGGCGAGGCAGTTGGATGGCATGATCGAAGAGATGAATGGCGCCTGTTAGCCGGAAACTGCCCAGACCGTTCTTCTTCGACTTGAACTTCGGGAAGCCTGCCTGGATCTTCCTGCCGGCTTTCTTCTCCTTCATCCGCCGGAAGAAGAGGGCATAAGCCTGATCCAGGTTGCGCAGGGCTTCCTGTGGGGCACATTTGGATACTGCGTACATCCAGGAAAGTTCACCCTGCTTCAATAAATTCAACTCCCGGTGCAGGTCGATCGCGGTGGGAACCTTTTCGCCCTTTCGATAGGCTTCCATCTTGCGAGCCAGGCCCCAGTTGTAGGCCCAGCGCGCCGCTCCAGCGTGACGGGCACAGGCTGTTTTCTGAGTATGGTTCAGGTCCAGCTCGGTCTTGTAGGCGCGCAAGATGATCATAGAACAATTGCACTATAAATCATATGGTTGAGAGGACCGAATGAATAGATTTGATCAGATTTTGGCTAACTGTATCAAACCCTTGTGACCGTCTAGCATTTGTTTTAAAATGGATGAGCCTTGGATCAGGACGAAATATGACAGCCTTTTTTTCCTTGTTTCCACTTCCCCGGACTGATCCTGCCGGATCATTCCTTCCTTGTCATTTTTTCCTAAAACCCGGGCTCATGGACAGGATCAGGGTAGAGGCATCCTCATGCAATTATTCCATAGAACAGATTTTATTCAAATACGTGAAATCTTACCCGGACAAGGAAGTGTAAAATGACCCCTGTTATTACCGCCCCTTATGGGGGTTGGAAATCACCGATCACGACCGAATTAATGACTGCCGATTCTATCCGCCTGGATCAGCTGGCCATTGATGGCAGGGACATCTACTGGCTCGAAGGCCGGCCGCTTGAAGGAGGACGCTATGCCCTGATACGCCTGACTCCCGGTCGTTCGCCTGTGGATTGCCTCCCAATCGAGTTTAATGTTCGCACGCGTGTTCATGAATACGGTGGCGCAGCATTTGCGGTCTTTGATGGGGTCATTTACTTTGTCAATTTCAAGGACCAGCACCTCTATTGCCAAAAACCTGGTGGATACCTTGAAGTGTTAACCCCTGGCGATGGCCGTCGATATGCCGATTTTGCTCTCGATCGTTTGCGCATGCGCCTGATTTGCGTTCGCGAAGATCACACCGGCGGTGGTGAAGCGGTCAACACCATCGTCGCGATTCCAGTAAACGGGGGCGGTGACGGGTCGGTGCTCCTAGAAGGGTCCAACTTCTATTCCAATCCACGCCTTTCACCGGATGGTTCCCGCCTGGCCTGGTTGTGTTGGAGCCATCCCAACATGCCCTGGGATGGCTGTGAACTCTGGTCGGCTGAGGTCCTGGCGAATGGAAAGCTGGGCAAGAAGGAACTGGTAGCAGGCGGCAGGGACGAGTCCATCTTCCAACCCGAGTGGTCGCCAGAGGGCGTGCTCCATTTTGTCTCCGACCGGAGCGGCTGGTGGAACCTTTATCGAATGGGCAAACCGGGTATCGAACCGCTTTACCCGCTGGAGGCTGAATTCGGCGAACCGCAGTGGGCATTTGGCATGCGTACCTATGCTTTTATTTCCGGGCAGGAGATTTTATGCACATATACCCGGGATGGGGCGTGGAAACTGGCCCGTCTGGATGTTGCCAGCAAGACGCTGGCAACATTCGATGAGACCTACACTGAATATGGGGATATCCATACCGGGAACGGTTTCTCAATCTTCAAGGCCGGGTCAGCCACTCGACCGCTCGCCATCCTCAAACAGGATTTGGCAACCGGCCATACCCAGGTCCTGCGGCGGGCTTTCGAGCCATCTATTGACACGGGCTATTTCTCCATCCCGCAGGCCGTCGAATTCCCCACTGAAAAGGGTCTCACTGCTCACGCCCTATTCTATCCACCCACCAATAAGGATTACACCGCCCCTGAGGGAGAAACTCCGCCGCTGATCGTGATCAGCCATGGAGGTCCCACCGGTTCGACCAGTACCAGTTTGCAGTATGGCCTCCAGTATTGGACCAGCCGCGGCTTGGCCGTGCTGGATGTGAATTACGGCGGTTCAAGCGGGTACGGCCGGTCATACCGTATGCGTCTGAACGGCAACTGGGGGATCGTGGACGTGGACGACTGCTGTAATGGAGCCCTTTGGCTGGCGGAAAAGGGCCTTGTGGATCCCAGGCGCCTGGCCATCCGTGGCGGCAGCGCGGGAGGCTATACCACCCTGGCGGCACTGGTCTTCAGGAATGTATTCAGTGCCGGAGCCAGTCACTACGGGGTCAGTGACCTGGAAACGCTGGCTGCCGATACGCATAAGTTCGAGAGCCGCTACCTGGATAACCTGGTCGGTCCCTATCCCGGGCGCAGGGACCGGTATCTGGCACGTTCCCCAATTCATCATCTCGAGAAACTGGCCACCCCGCTGATCCTGTTCCAGGGTGATGAAGATAAAGTAGTCCCACCTGCCCAATCCCAGCTGATGTATGAGGCGGTGCGAGCCAAGGGCATTCCGGTGGCTTATTTGCTGTTTACCGGTGAACAGCATGGCTTTCGCAAGGCCGAGAATATCCGGCGCTGTTATGAAGCCGAATTATATTTCTATTCGCGGGTTTTTAAATTTGAGCTTCCTGACCAGATCGAACCGGTCAGGATTGAGAATATGAAATAAACAGGGGTTCCCGCCCTCACCTGGCAGGCGACCTCCCCTGTGCAATCGCGATGTTCTGCGTTGCAGCCGGCATTCTGTGTTATACTTATTTTGACAGTTGGAATTGGATAACTGGTCTCGTGTGGTGCACTGACCGCCGACCCTGTTATGGGGCAGGTGGTCATTTTTTTACCGGCTCTGCCGGAGAGAGAAGTACAAAATGGATGTAAGACTGTATGTAGGAAACCTCAACAAGACAACCACGCAGGAAGAACTGAACACCCTGTTCTCCCAAGCCGGGACGGTCAATTCGGTTGAGATCATCAAGGATCGGGATACCGGTGGTTCAAAGGGTTTTGCCTTTATCACCATGGGCGCGCAGGACACTGCAGATAAAGCGATCAGCATGTTCAACGCCTATACCCTGGACGAACACGCCCTGAAAGTGAACGTGGCAAAACCGAGAGCCTAGCTCCGGCCAGGTGGTTCGAACGCTGGTGAATTAAAAACAATAGGTACAAAAAACCACCGCAAGGTGGTTTTTTGTACCTTCATTCCAGCCTGGTTTTCGATCCGGTCCCTTCTCCGATAAATGGCGCAGAATTCAACACCTCGAGCACCGAAACTACCGCTATAATAACCCTGATGCAAGGGTATGACCTGTGTCTAGCCTGGAACTGGGAATATGATGCCGACTTCAGTCACCTGCTCGAAGCCGCATGTCAGCGTTACGGAATATCATTCTATTCGGTGAAGCCGGAAAACGTGGGACAGGTTCTTGCTGACCTCGAGCGCGCAGATTTATCCTTTAAGGCATTCTTTGATCGGGCCTCCGAATCAGACAGACGCTTTCAACCGCTGGTGGATTGGGCAAGCCACCACAGCCTTTTCTGTATCAACCCGCAAAAGCAGACACTCTGGGCCGTGGACAAAGCCACCATGCACCTGGAATTTGTCAGCCACGGTTTGGACACGCCTCACACCATCCTGCTTCCTCCCTTTGTGGATCATCCTGGTATCCCTGCCCATGACCTGAGTCCGCTGGGTGGATCATTTGCCATCAAACCGGCTTCGATGGGCGGTGGGGAAGGAGTGGTGCTCACAGCCACCTTGTGGGAACAGGTTTTGGCTGTCCGCCAGCAGCATCCGGGCGAGAAATACCTTCTTCAGGCCCTGGTCACACCGCAAATGTTGGAAGGACGACCCGCCTGGTTCCGCGTGCTGGTCTGTGATGGGGCGCTCTACCCTTGTTGGTGGAACCCCGGCACCCATATCTATTCTCCCGTAACAGCAGAGCAGCGTTTTCGCTTTGGGTTGCGGACCCTGCGTGATATCGCCTCACGCATTGCCCAGATCTGCCGTCTGCAGCTGTTCTCAACCGAGATTGCCATGACCGGGGCCGGCCGCTTCCTGGTAGTGGATTACGTCAACGATCCGGTTGACCTGCGCCTTCAGTCCAGGGCTTTCGATGGGGCTCCCGATATTTATGTTGAGAGCATCGCTGCTCGCCTGGTAAGGTTGGTGCAGGCGCATCGAGCTAAAAGAATTGTTGAGGGGTGAAATACGAGGAAAACAAGGCCGCACCGGCAAAACTCGCAGCATACCAGAGATCAATCCATTAAGGAAATTACACTGGGAACTTTTCCCAGGCTGCTGGTTGGCAATGACCAGAAAGTTCCTGCTAGTTGAGGATCTCTCCGATCAAATGATCAGGTTCCTCTTCCTTTAAAAGGACCTGGTCAATGGTATTCCACCTCGGTTCGGATGCAAATGCCACAACCCGGATGAAATTATCCGTCAACCCCTCAATTTGCCATCCAGAATCGGTCGGAGTGGCACGCGCTTCCCATAGCACCGACATTGTCCTTCCAATGAACTTCCGGCGGTAGTCCTTGGCGGATTTGTCCAGGATTGACCGCAGGGCGGCGCCACGTTCTTTTGTGAGTTTATTGCGAACCTGCCCTTTCATGCGTGCTGCGGGAGTGCCGGGACGGGCTGAATAGGGGAAAACGTGTCCTCCAGAAAACCCAATGGCCTGTACAAACTCCATGGTTTCCGCGAACTCGGTATCGGTCTCACCGGGAAAACCGGTAATGAGATCCGTCGTGATGGCGACCTCCGGAATGATCAATCGTGCAGATGCCGCCAATCCAGCGAAATCGTCTGGCGTGGTCCTGCGGGCCATGCGCTTCAACACTGACGCACTCCCGGATTGAAGCGGCAGGTGCAGATGAGAGCACAGGCGGGGATCGGACCATAGGCGGAAGAAATCCACGTCCAGGTCCCAGGGTTCGAGCGATGACATGCGCAGGCGTGGAACAGAGGATCGGGCAAGCAACCCGGATATCAGGTCGGATAAACAGAACCGGGTCTTAAGATCATGTCCCCAGGCGCCGAGCTGGACGCCGGTCAATACGATCTCCTTTGCCCCGCCGTCCAATGCGCCCTGAACATCCGGCAGTACCTCCTCCATCGGGCGCGAACGGCTCGTGCCGCGTGCCACTGTCGTTATGCAAAAAGTGCAGGCTTGATCACAGCCATCCTGGGCTTTTATAAAGGCACGTGTGCGCTGATGAAGGCCGGGCAGGGGCTGGCGTGCCAGGTGCTCCAGGTTGATGCAGACCTGAGGTGATCCAAGCGCGACTGCAGCCAGATTGTTTTTTTGCAAATTCGGGACTACACTGGTCACCCCCGGTAATGCAATTGCCTGATCAGGTTCCAGCGTGGCCCAGCAGCCCGTGACAACGACCCTGCCTGTACCCAGACGCTTGGATCGGCGGATTGCTGCCCGAGAATCTGAGGCCGCCCTGGCCGTGACCGTGCAGGTGTTGATCACAGACAGGTCTGCACCGGCGGCGTTTGGGACGATCTCATGACCCGCCGCCCTGAATTGTAAGGCCAGTGATTCGATTTCCGCCTGGTTCAGGCGGCAGCCGATGGTATCCAGGAAAATCTTCACGGTTTTCTCACGATAAAATTTGTGAAGGCTATTTCCACGCCGCCCGTGTTAAATGCTCCCGCAATAAGGCCGACATCCCCGTTATGAAAATCAGAATCGCTGGCACTGGCCAGGGCTTGACCGTTAACGTATCCCGTCAATGCGCTGCTGATGCAGTCAAAACGGATATGGTTGGAGCCGGCACCCTGAACAACGACGGGGCTGTAGGCCATCATCACCTGTCCGAGAAGGGAAGTCCTTCCACCCATGGTTTTCCCAATGGCGTAATAACCATCGCTGCTGATGATAAAAAAATAAAAGTTTTGGGGGTCGAGATAACGGCAAACGACACCAAAGCGATTTGCATCCGGGCCGCCGAGCCGGGTCGCGTCTTCCTCTACTCTTACATCTTCAAAAGTTTGATTGGGGATCGCCCAGAGATCATACTGGGGGATATTCACCTGGATGCGGTAGCTGCCATCGACGTAATCCTCACTTCCATTTGCACTGACTACCCTCGGCCAGCCGCTGGTGGCATCGGAAAAATCATCCTTGTAAAGGATTCCACCCGACGGTACGGTGAGCTCCGCGATCAATGAAGATTGGCAGGCTGCCAGAAATAGTGTCAGAAGAAGAGACCAAAAATAAGTTTTCACGGAAAGAATTGCTCCAGTAAACGCCCGGCCTGCCAGCCATAGGAGCCATCCGGGTCGTATATTTTTGCTAGATTTAAATATGAATACGCAGAAGAAAGAACGCCGCTTTGCAGATAGACCAATCCCAGGTGCAGGGCAGGGGCAGCCTGGGTGGGGGCAAGCTGGATTGCTTTTTTTAGATAGTCTTCGGCTGAGGGGTAATCATCCAGCAAAAAAGCCGCCTGGCCGGCCAGATCGTAGGATTGCCAGTCTTCCGGAGCGAGGCCAATCAGTTTGCGCGCTGCCGGCAGACCGGTCACATCTACATCAACCAGATTATTCACACTGAAGCTAGCCAGTGCCCGCCAGGTCGATGGGTCCTCAGGCGCCAGATCGACGGCATGGGAATAGCTTGAGTACGCACTCACTAGGTCACCCGTCTGTTCGAATGCATTACCCAGGGCCATCTGCCAGCCGGGGTTGTCCGGTTCGAGATTGGCGGCTACTTGGTAGGCCACCAGCGCCTCTTTCGGATTCCCCTGGCGCTGTAAATACATTCCATAAAGGCCATGGACTATGGCCGACCCTGAGCTCAGGGTCATTGCCTGTGAAAATTCGTGGCTCCCATCCTGGCCCAGTTGTTGCTTCGCCAGGCCCTGCCATGCCCAGGCTTCAGCGTAGCCGGGATCCACGGCAAGTGCATTCCGAAATGCCTCGGTTGCCAGGTCCCATTGCCCGAGCGCGGCCAGGGCCTGCCCGGAGACAAGAAATTGGTAGGCACGGTCCTCAGAGAGCAATGCCGTATTTAATGAAGTACGCAGACCCTGGACGGGTTTCTGAAGGTCTGGATTGAGTTGCGCGGCCTGCATCAATTCAGGCAGGGCCTGCGAAAGGTCGCTGGCAGCGAACAACAAACCAAGCTGATAATGGGCGTTGGCATTGCCTGGTTCCTGGGCAACATCGGCTTTCCAATCCTCGATCGCGGCCGGGAAATTTCCTGCTGCTTGTTGCGCCTGTGCCAGCCAGCCATAGGCTTCGGCGAGTGGTAAGGCCTGTTCCCAGGCGTGCATCGCAGAGCGGGTGTCTCCACGTTGCTGGTACGCTTTTCCCAGATTCAACCAACCCCACTTCGAAATGGCACCCCGCTCGGCTGCCCGGTTGAAAAAAAGGATTGAATCCTCGGCATCCTCATCCAGGAATGCGGCCTGTCCGGCACGTTCCCACAGCGACGGCATCCAGGCAAGCCGTGCTGCAGCAAAAGCAAAGGCACTTGCAGCCTCGCCATGGTTCCCCGCCGCCTCGAAGTGGTACGCGGATCTCAGGTCCAATGCTCCGGCAAGGGGGCGGGGGCCAAGGATTAATGTTATTAAGAATATCAGGATCAGGAAACCCTGCACTCCGAAGGATTTCTTCACCCCGCTATTATATATCACGCAGGGAGGGGATACAGCTGACGGGAATGCCTCATTTTGTCATAGGTATCAGTCATGGAAATGCCATTCCTTGCATGCAAAAAAGGGTATAAACTTATCAAGAAGCAGTATAATCGCGCAGGCGGTCACTTATGGGTCTGTTTCTCAATCAAATAGATAATCTTCTCACGACCTCACCCGGCAACCTTCTCTACCACATCGTGCTGGTGTTTTTCATTGCCGGGGCACTGCAGGGAGCGATCCACCTGCTGCTCTCCAGCCAATTCCCACAGGCCCGCCGGATTGTTCTTGGACTTGCGGTTTTACTCGGCCTGCAGATCATCCTGATCCTGGTCAGCGGTCTGACCTGGAAAGGAGCGTTTGGTTCGCAAACGGTGTTGCCTCCGCTCGACCGGGTCGTAACACTTCTGGGGCTGGTCTGGATCATCTGGCTGTGGGCTTTTCCCGAACCATCCCGACGCGCGGACGTTGCCACCGTTCTACTTAACCTGGTTGCATTGATCGGTTTCGGTCTGACCTTGACGTTCTGGATACCAGGGTCGCTGGCGAGTTTTAATACGACAATTTTTGAAACGATCTGGCAGGGCTTTAGCCTGGCGGTTGCCCTGCTCGGCATCCTGATGCTTGCAGTGCGCAAGCCGAACGGTTGGGGGAATGGCCTGGCAATGCTGTTGTTGGCCTTGATCGGCCATCTGGTCAGCCTTTTTTTTACAGCTAAAGGCGATTATCCTGGCTTTGTCAGGTTGACCCAGCTGGCCCTGTTCCCCATTCTGCTCACACTGGTACAGCGCTTCTCTTCGCCGGTCAGCAAACGTCCTCCGGCTGGAAAAACGGTCAAATCAGCCAATGAGCCCATTGTGGAACGACGACGCTACAGCACGGATCCCAAGACCTTCCAGGCCCTGATGTCATTGGCTGCTGAGGCGGATGCGGACAAGATCGCCAGCGCCCTGACCCGGGGTATTGCCCAGGCCATGCTGGCAGACCTTTGTTTTCTGATCACCCTGACGGCAGATAAAAGCCTGGTCATCACCTGTGGGTACGATTTGATCCGCGAAGAGAACCTGGACGGAACTGCGATCAATAAGGATATCGTCCCTCTGCTTGCCAATGCCATCCTCCATGGGCGCCCGCTGCGTTTACCCGCCAGCAGTACCTCTTCTGACCTGAAAGGCTTGGGGGAGATGCTTGGCCTGTCCAATTCTGGCAACCTGTTGAGCGTGCCCATCTCGTCCCGTGAGCATGAACCGCTTGGTGGCATCCTGATCCTCTCCCCTTATTCCAATCGCCTGTGGAGCGCTGACGACCAATCCTATCTGGCCAATGTTTCGCCGTTGTTCGTTCCCATCTTGGACCGCAGTCAACGCGTCTCCGTTGTGGAGGCTGAACGCGACCAGGCACGCCAGGTGGCTTTATCGTTGCAGGAACAGGCCGCTAATGCAAAAAAGAAGTATGAAGAGGCTGCCAAAGAATTGGATGAGCTTCATGAAAAGACATCCCGGTCGGAATTACAGGGGGAGAATATGGCTGTCCTGGTCACCATGCAGGAAGAATCCCAGAAGACCATCGATTCCTTAAAGGCTGAAATCGAGCAATTGCACAAAGCTAAAGAAGCGGCTGGCGTCTCAGATTATTCTGGACAATTGGAAATTGAACCAAACCAGGACCTCCATGAATTAGAACCAGTCCAGGAAGCCCGGGAAGATGCCAATAGCAGGAATTTGGAACTGGATCAGCGCTCCGCTGCCTCCATTACCAACGAACAGGTGGAGGTCATTACCTCCATCTCCCAGGAGCTAAGGCAACCAATGTCTTCCATCGTGGGATATACCGATCTGCTTCTGGGCGACTCGGTTGGCATCCTCGGTGCTCTCCAGCGCAAGTTCATTGAACGAATAAAAGCTTCCACTGAGCGGATAGGCAGTTTGGTGGACGATTTGATCCAGATTACCTCCCTCGAGACGGGCAGGATGCAATTCAAACCGGAACTGACTGACCTGAACCTCATTATCGACAATGCCATGGCCTATACCAGCACACAGATCCGCGAAAAGAACATCACCATGAGGCTTGACATTCCCGATACATCCCCTCACATCGAGACGGACCGGGATGCCTTTCAGCAGATTCTGATCCACCTGCTGCAGAATGCCACTGCCACCACGCAGGCCGAGGGGACCATCACCCTGCGGGTCCAGATGCAGCACGAAGCAGATCAGTACTTTATCTCCATTCAGGTGACGGATTCAGGCGGCGGTATTGCCTCTGAGGACCTCCCCCGCGTCTTTTCCCGCCGTTATCGGGCAGAACACTCCCTCATTCAAGGATTGGGAGACACTGGCGTTGGTCTTTCGATTGCCAAGGCCATTGTTGAAGCTCAGGGCGGCCGCATCTGGGTTGAGACCGAAGTAGGAAATGGATCCACTTTTAGTGTCCTGTTACCGGTCCTGTACGATGCGGAATTAGAGAGCTAGAATGCAAAATACACGCCAGGTCATCTGGGGAATTGTCACAGCCCTGGTTTCTTTCGTATTAATACTGGGTGCTCTTTT
>Ga0182017_10004055_pt1 | contig 10903 bp, 11 predicted proteins | sample 712E3DmetaG_FD_120492 | JGI IMG/M metagenome (GOLD analysis project Ga0182017, IMG submission 120492) | Permafrost microbial communities from Stordalen Mire, Sweden - 712E3D metaG | ecosystem: Environmental > Terrestrial > Soil > Wetlands > Permafrost | place: Sweden: Stordalen | collected... | reverse complement strand
TAGACTCGTTCCAGGGGAGTCTGAAGATCTTCGAGGAGCGCCTGAACGCCGGCGTCGCCTCCCGGCTCGAGACCGCCCGGGCGCAAGGCGCGCTCGCCTCTACGGCCGCGGCCATTCCCGAGCTCGAGCGCCAGATCGCCCTCCAGGAGAACCAGATTCGCATCCTGCTCGGAGCCTCGCCGGGCCCCATTCCCCGCACCAGGACTCTGCTCGAACAAACGCTGCCTCCCGAGGTTCCGGCCGGCTTGCCCTCCAGCCTCCTCGAGCGGCGGCCGGACGTGCTCCAAGCCGAATCCGCTGTGCGCGCCGCCAACGCTCAAGTTGGAATCGCCGCCGCGGCCGTGTTTCCGAAGATCGGCTTGACCGCGCTGTTCGGCCGGGCCAGCAGCCCGCTAGCGGATTTCACGGCCGGCCGGTTCTCCATCTGGAGCCTGGCTGCGACCGCCGCCGGCCCGATCTGGGAGGGAGGCGGAATTCGCGCCCAGAAACGCCAGGCGGTCGCCGCCTGGGAGCAGACCCGCATCGAATACGAGCAGACCGTGCTCGGCGCATTTCGCGACGTTTCCAACGCGCTCGTCACCCGCGAGAAACTGGAAGGCGTCCGCGCCCGCCAGATGGAAGCCGTCCAAGCCTACCAGGCCGCCGTGGAAGTCTCCCTCAAGCGCTACACCGCCGGCAAGTCGAGTTACTTTGAAGTCCTCGAAGCCCAGCAACAACTCGTCCCCGCCGAAAACGCCCTGGCCCAAACCGAGCTGAACCGCCGCCTGGTAATCGTCCAGCTCTACCAGGCCCTAGGCGGCGGCTGGAACCTGAGTGATGCCGCCTGGAGCGGGCCGGCCAACCCCACGCCCTGATAATGCGCACACAGCCCAATCGTGAGGAGGAGTATCGGAAGGTCCGCGACGCATACGCGGCGCAACCGGATTCGGAGTCCGAGGCCGACGACTGGGCGAACGCCGAGGAATTCCAGCCTTAATCCAATACGAGGTCTGGTCACAAAACCAGTGACAGTATACTCAATCCCCGATTTCGCTCAGGCGGTTCCGATGGTTTACTACCCGCCGGCCATGGCCGCCAGGCGGAACACCGCGCCCCCGGGTACCGGAAAGAAACCAGTGACAGTATACTCAATCCCCGATTTCGCTCAGGCGGTTCCGATGGCTTACAGCCCGCCGTCCATGGGAGCCAGCCGGAACACCGGACCGCCGGTGGCCTGAAAATAGAACCGCGTGGGATCGGGGAACTCCACCGCCCGCACGCCGAACGCCTGCAGCCGCGCCTTCCAGCGCGTGGGATCGTCGACCTTGATCTCCAGCCACGTCGCTTTCAGGCAGTCTGCTTCGGAGAGAGCGTCGGCGGCCTCCACGAAGAACAATCCCAGCACCTCGCCCCCGGCGAACCCGTACAGATCCAGGTCGGCCCAAAGACGCCGCCGCGGTCTGGGGGGACCGCCCCACAAATCCGTGCCAGTGGCAACCCAAGCGGAAAGTAAACAGCACTGGGTCTAAGGGCAGCCACCGGCACTTCAAACATCCCGACCGGCCCTCTCGGGTGGCGATGCCGCCCCCGGAGCCTTCAACGCTAAACTGAAGAAGGCAGGCTCGATATGAGTCTAAGACGCTACCCCCTGATCATCGAACGAACGAGCACCGGCTACTCGGCGTTCTCCCCGGATGTACCCGGATGCGCAGCCGTCGGAGACACCGAGGAAGAAACCCGCCGGAATTTCCAGGAGGCGCTAGCCGCGCACTTCGAGGCGATGCGTGAGATTGGCGAACCAATCCCCGAAGCCCGTTCTTCGGTCGACTACGTAGAAGTCGCCGCATAGCCGGTTCATCGGCCTGCAGCCCTACACGTCTTCCAGCGCGGTCCATGCTTTGCTCTTCGCCGCCCGGTCGAAAAGTCCCCAGAATCTCGGACTGGCCGACAGCAGAAGGCTCTCCAGGTCCGTGGACTCGTCCACCGGCAACAAGATCGCGCGGCTCTTTCCATTCTTGGTGATGACCACCGGGCCAGTCTCGCTCAACTGCTCGATGACGCTGCTGAAGTTGTTCTTCACCTCGCGCAGACTTTCGATCTTCATGGCTCGAGATCCTCGCTCCCGATCTGAACTACTTCGACCTGCGGGTCTCCGCCTACGACTCCCGGCCGTCGCGCCTCACCGCGGCCAAGCACCGGGAAGAGGCACATCGCCCAATTCTGTCACGATTGTTGCCGGCGGGGGTTGATCCGCCGGGCATCCGTTGTCCTTATCGCCCGGATACTCGCACTCGTAGAGCCGGCAGAATTCGTCCCGCAACTTCCGATTGTTGATGGCGGTAAGCAGTCGTCTGTCCTCGCGGTCCGGGTATCTCGCCCAAAGCAATGAAGCGCTGCTCTCCCCTATCCCCTTCCGTACCGCAGTGATTTCCTCCGCCGAACAACAGAGAAACCCGCTGTCGGAGAGGTGCGCCCGGTCCTCGCTGGAGAGCATCTCCCAGCACTCATCCTGACCATAGCCGCCAAGCAGAAGCAACTCCCGGCAGGCCGGTACGCGCACGCCCGCGCTGGGGTGGCGGACCAGTCCGCGTTCGAGCTTGACCGTTCGCCAGAAACCGAGGGCGTCGCCGGGGTCGTTGTAGCCGAAATACGGGTAGGTGATCCGCGCGGATCGATCGCTTCGCTCCATCCACCAGTTCATCAGCGCGATTCTTTCCCACAGCGGCCGTGAATCATCGAGCGGCAAACGGGTGTGCGGGCCGCTAGTGATCGGAAAGATGCTCCGCCACCGGTCGCGGACAACGTGATATCGCCCGCTCTCCACTCGCAGAAGGAACAGGGCGCGTTCGCCGGCGCGCGTGGAGTTCCAGTCCCCCGTCGCCCCGTCCGCCCAAGAGATCTCATAGACATCAACCACCCGGCGCCTCTCGGAACCGCGCAGCACCATTTCAATCTGAATCTCCCGTCGCAGGATCTTCCAGTACTTGGCGTTGCCAGGATCCTCTCCCGGGATGTTCAAACGAAAGAAGGGCCAGGAATCGAAGCCCTGCGTCTGGATGACGCCGACAAAGACGTGGCTGGCCCGAGCCAGCATTGCCTCGCTCGACATATGGGGCGAGGCGTTGAAGACCAACCCTGGACCACACCCGCTGAGCAGGAGAAGCGCACAAGCCAGACAAAGCCGCACGTCTATTGGGACACCGCCCGGCAGGCGATGGTTCCCCGAATCGCGAAGATTCCAGCCAGCCATTCCCGCCTCTCCCCCCGCCTTCTTCTCCCGCCCACCCAGCCAGGTGCCTCTTCCGTGTGTCCGGCGTCAACTACTTTTCCCGGTCAACACGGCAGGGAATTCTAATTGTCGCCGAACATCCGTGCCATCTGCGCCCGCCCGGCTCGGGTCTACTCTGGATCCGAGGCCCCTGCGAAGACCCCAACGAGTTCGTTGCCCCGTCGACCTTCCAGCAGCCCCGCCGTCCGCAACGGCGTCTCATCACGCTGGCCGACTTGAACGAAGTGGCCTCCGGCCACGGCTACTTCGCGCGTGATATCCTCTGGTCGAGTGGCGGACGAGTCCACAGCGGAGTTCCTCTGGCCAAGGGCCATAGACACACTCCTGCAACTTCTTCATTGCAAAGGGAAATCGTTTCAAACTCCATAGCGCGACGGATCGGCCACCTCCTTCAAGTCGCCCCTATCGAAAGTGCCGCGGGCCCGAACCTTCTCTGCTCCGCGGACTAACACCCCGCGGCACTCCCGATAGGGCGCTAACGACCTGCGGGGAGTAATTCGGGCGGCTGAGCCAGCCCGGTGTGACTTTTTCCGACTTGGCGTATGGCAATTCTGCTGTTGCCGTCACGATGTCGCACCAACTTCACGCAGGCTGCCACGGTGACGCAATGTGAGCAACCAGAGCCGGCATTCGTCGCGACGGGTTGACAACTCACGACCTCCGCCGGCGACCCCGTGTGCGGTCGCCGTAGAGCGTCGCCGAATGAGACAAGACTTGTTCGATCAGAAACAGTTCTCGAAAGGCTAGATGTGCCTGGGCGTTGGTAACCCGCTCAACTGCGTCGTTCCATTCGGAAGGAAGGGTAAGACCGTTGGCAACACAATTGACTATCAGCACCGTTCCTGGTGAGTAGTTCTTGTTGCTCTTGCTCTTGAGCCGCTCGAGAACCTGGTTAGCTAGGTCCGTCGCGATCTCGCCATGGCCCACGTTAGGCTCCGAGACGATCGCTCCTGTTCTCTTGTCCCGAAAGATCCCTTTTACGCCAAATGATCCGCCTCGCTCGTGGAGCAGCCGACGCGCGAGGTGCTCATTTGGATGAACAGACGTTGTTACTTCAACAAGAAGTTTTCGGGGCGCCATCCGATGCTTGACGAGATCCCCTGACGACCAGAGGATCGCATCGAAGGGCTGTGACCCGCTTAACCACCGCACTTTGATCCGACGGCCTTCGCGGTAGCGAGCCTGCACATACCGGGCGATTGGAATGAGTTCCTCCAATAGGCGCTTCTCCGTCTTGGTCGGGCGCAATCGAAGTCGTGCGATACCATCGGGGCTCTTCTTCACCTGGTCGAATAGGTCGTATACCTTCGCGCAAAAGTCGAGCCCGTCCAGGAGCTGACCGTCGAAGGTCGAAAGCGACAGTTGCCGTTTCATCGACGTTGATGTGCTTCTGCTCGCTGCTAATCGTAGCATTACTAAGGGCGCACATGCTCTTCCATTCTTGACGATCCGCAGCCGCAGGACACTGGCGGCTTCGGCCGGCATCATCAAGCCTGTTTGAGAGGGGCGCTAGCGGGGCGCTTCTGCCGCTGACGCAAAAGGCCAACTGACGTCCGCGGGTCACCCGCGGTTCCGACCTGTCGCAAAGGTGCGGTGGAGCGAGTTCCGGTCTGGATGCCGACTTGGCGGAAGTCCGAACCGCCTACGTCCAGGGCGGCGCGAGGCCCGTCCGAGGCTACGCAATTGCCCCGTGGCCACGGGATTTCTGGAACCGGCCGGGCGACGCTCGCCGATCACCCCCTCCGCATCACGGCAAGTTGCCGGGTGGCGCCCGACTGATGGCCTCCGAGGCATCGGACCAGATTACTCCCGCTCAACGCCCTTTGCTCTTCCGAACCCACACCCCGATCCCGTTCCCCCCTCTCCCCCCACTTATTTCTCCCCCCCTCTGAACCACTTACCTCTTCCTTGCCCCCGGCGCCCGCCCCACCCGGGTTTACCCTGGAGCCGAGGCGATTTGTGCCCTCCCAGCGCCAAATCGAGGCCAACCGCCGCAACGCCCGGCTCTCGACCGGCCCCAAAACCCCCGAGGGCAAAGCCAGATCCGCCCGCAACCGCTCCCTCCACGGCTTCTGCTCCCGCGACCCGCTCCTGCCCGGCGAAGACCCCGCCGAGTTCGCCGCCTCTCTGGCAAAATGGCGATTCGAATTCCAGCCCGCCAACCCCGATGAGGACTACCTCGTCTGCCAGTTGGCCGCCGCCGACTGGCGCCTCCGACGCATCCCATGTCTGGAGGCCGAATTCTTCACCGCCGGCCTCTCCAACCAGCCCGGCGCACTCGACAAGTGGCGCGGCGACTTCTTCGGAGCCCTCACCCGCGCCCATGGCTCCGCCACTCGTGCCTTCTACAACGCCCTCCATGCCCTCAAGTCTCGCGAATAGAAAAGTGAACGTTCGAACCCAATCCCAGAAATGGGACGAAGCTCGGCCCTTCGCCTGCCGGCGACGTCAACTACAGGGCCACGCAAAACGCGCACACGCGAATAAAGAAGTGAACGTTCGAACCCAATCCCAGAAATGGGACGAAGCCCCGCCGCGCCCCCTACTTCACCACCGGCAGCCACACCGCGCTGGCCCGGTCGCCCGAGCGAAACACCGTCTGCGCGGCCTTCACATAGTCCGCCGGCTTGGCGAAGAACACGTTCGGAACGTACGTCTGCGGGTTGCGATCGTACAGCGGGAACCAGCTCGACTGGATCTGCACCATGATGCGGTGCCCCGGCAGGAACACATGATCGACGGTCGGAAGCGCGAAGCGATACCGCTGCGTCGTGCCCGCCGGGATGGCCGACGGCCGCTCGAAGCTCTCTCGGTAGCGGCCCCGGAAAATGTCCATCGACACCGCCAACTGGTACCCGCCCATCTCCGGCTGACTTGGAACCTCGTCGGGAAAGACGTCGATCAGTTTCACCACCCAGTCGCAGTCCGTGCCGCTGGTGGAGGCGAACAGCTCCGCAATCGGCGCGCCGCTCGCGCGCACCGGAGCGGTGAGCGCCGCCGTCTGGTAACTCAGCACGTCGGTTCGGTCGGCCACCATCCGCTGATCGACAACCAGCCACCGCTTCCACGGCTCGTAGTCCGAAAAGCGCACCGGCCGAGGCAGATAAGGCACGGGCTTGGCCGGATCGGCAACGTAAGTGTCCGCGGCGCCGCCCGCACCGTTCGGCCTCTCGAATCCCAAGCCGAAATCGGCCTGCAAATACAGTGGCCTCAGGGGCGCGGCGCATCCCTCCTCGCAAGCCAGCGGCCAGTTCATCAGACGATCCCAGCGGTTCTCGCCGGTATTGTAGATCAGCACGGGAGGCGTCTCGGCGGCGGGCGCCCCGGTCTTCAGATACTGATCGAAGAACGGCTTCAACACGTCGCGGCGGAACTGGCCCGCCGTGTCTCCGTTCCACCGCAACGGCCCCAGGTTGTAGCCGTCGTAATTCACCTGGCTGTGCCCCCACGGACCCATCACCAGGAAGTTGTGATCCGCCTGCCCCTGCGCCTTCAGAGCCATGTAGCAATGAATCGCGCCCCACATATCCTCCTGGTCCCACAGCCCCTGAATCCACATGGTGGGCACTCGGGAAGGGTGCTGCGCCAGCAACTTGTCCAGCGCTTGCCCCTGCCAGAAAGCGTCGTAGGCGGGATGTTCCATCACCCGCCGCGCCCACGGCAGTTGATCCAGGCCGTGCGCCCGGGCGTAGTCCCCGGCCGAACCGGCCCGGCGGAAAGTTTCGTAGTCGTCGTAGGCGCCCCGCGGCACATCCTCGCCTGCGTCCCGCTTGGTCGTCTGGAACGAGAAGTAGTCGAAGTTGACCTGGCGGAACGCGCCGTAGTGGAACCAGTCGTCGCCCATCCAGCCGTCCACCATGGGGCTCTCGGGCGCGGCCACCTTGAGCGCCGGATGCGGGTCCAGCAGCGCCGCGGCCACCGTGAAGCCCTCATACGACGACCCGATCATGCCCACCCGCCCGTTCGATTCCGGCGTGTTCCTCACCAGCCAGTCGATGGTGTCGTAAGCGTCGGTCGCATGGTCGGTTGCGGCAGGGTTCAGCGGACCGCGCGGCGGCCGCGTCATGATGTAATCCCCCTCCGACTTGTATTTGCCGCGCACGTCCTGGAACACGCGGATGTAGCCGTCCCTTACGAACACCTCGTCGCCCTGCGGCAAGGCCGCGAGCATGTGCGGGCTGTCGTGGCGCAGGGTGCGCTTGGAGGCCTCATAGGGGGTGCGGGTCAGCAGAATCGGCGCGCTGCGCGCTCCCTTCGGAACCAGGATCACCGTAAACAGTTTCACCCCGTCCCGCATCGGGATCATCGCCTCGCGCCGCACGTAGTCGTAGCCGGCGACGGGAGGCGCGAACGTTTTTGGGATGTCACCCTGCTGCGGAGCCGCCAACACCCCGAGAGCCGCCACCGCCCCCACCATCACACCAATCGGAATCCGTCCCATCTCCCGATTCTAGCCCGCTTCCCGGGAGGGCGGGCTTGAGCCCGCGTGGGACTTCAGTCCCGCAACTTCCGCGCTTGTTTCTGGGCCAGGCGGCTCCATCGCGCTGTTTCGCGCCTGCGGAACGGTGGCGCGGTGCGTGCGGCCTCCACCGCGCGCGCATACATTTCGCGGGCCTCCTCGGCCCTCTGCAATCCCTCCAAGGCCTGGCCGAAGTAGAACAACCCTTCCGGGTCGTAGGGCCGCCGCTCCGCGTATGCCGCCAGCTCACGGCGCGCGTGCTCATACTGGCGCGCGGCCACGTACAACCCGCCGATCTCGCGCAGTATCTCGTTCTGGCTATGCTTGTCGTCCTGATCCAGGACGGTCTGAAAATGCGCCAGGGCGTCGTTCAACCGCCCCTGCTCGCGAGCGATGCGCCCCAACTGGAAGTGGGCCTCGGTCTCCCTCGGGTCGATGGCCACGGCTTTCTGGAATCGCGCGATGGCCTCGGCGTACTGGCGGCGCTGCTGGTAAATCAGCCCGAGCTGATATTGCGCCCCGGCATCGTGTGGATTAATCGCCGAGGCTTCCAGCATCCGGCGGAAGTTCTGCCTGCTGCGCAATCCGGAGCCCAGGCTGCTCAGCTCGCTGCCCAGATAGTAGAACACGAACAGCAGAAAGAACGGCGAGGCCGCCCAACTCAGGATGAACGCGAGAGGCTGCCGGAAGACCACCACACCGGCCAGCGGAATCCAGGACAGCGCGACGGTGGCGGCCGCGACCCCGTTCGTGGCGCCCAGTACGGTCCGCACGGCGAAGAACATCAGCACCGCGAAGTAAAGGCAGGCCAATCCGGCCAGCCCGACGAGCGCCGGCAAGGGAACCACCCGCGCCGGGAGGGCGAGCGCTACGACGACCGCGGCCCAGGCCATCGCCGTGCACGTGAGCAGCGGGGAATAATCGCGCGCGAAGACCGTGCGGACGCCACCCAGCCGGCCGATGAGGCTGGCCACCAGCAGCGTGGCTGGAACGTAGACCGCCGCCAGCACCAACAGGGGAGTGTAGAAGCTGGTCAAGTGCAGCAGCAGCGAAGCGATAAGCGCCGCAACGCAGGCGAACAGCAGGCTGCCCCGATCCAGGATCTCGCTCATGGCGGCCGCCGGGCGCCACCACAGCCGCAGCAGCAGCCGCGCGTTATCGAACATCCCAACTACGATATCAACTTGAACGGCCTAGCAGACGGACAGGCGGTGTTTCACGGGCTCCATCTTGAGTTTCAGTTCCCGCTCGATGCGGCGAATCTCGCCCGATTCCTGCTGCGTTGCGAAGGTCGAGGCGACACCCCGCTCCGCGACGCGGCCGGTCCGGCCCACGCGATGGATGAAGTCCTCCGACGCCCGCGGCATATCGTAGTTGACCACGTGCGCGATGTTCTCGACGTGCAGGCCGCGCGCCGCGATGTCGGTGGCCACCAGAACGCGGTACCTGCCGCCCTGGAAGCCCTTCAACGCAGCCGTGCGCTGGTTCTGGCTGCGGTCGCCGTGGATCATGGCGGCATCGTAGCCCGCCCGCGCCAGCGTCTTGGCCAGCCGCTCGGTGCGGTACTTGGTCCGGGCAAACACCAGGAACGTACCCACCTCGCGGTCCAGCAGATCGCGCAGCAGGTCGGTCTTCTGTTCCGAAGGAACTTGGAACCACTGCAGCCGTACCTGGTCGGCCGGCTTCCGCGTCGATCCGATCTCGACCCGCACGGGATTGTTCAGCGCCGCGTGGATCGCGGGAGCCGTCGATTCTTCCAGCGTCGCGGAGAAGCACATGGTCTGCCGCTCAGCGGGCAGCGCCGCAAGTATCCGGCGGATGGACGGCAGAAAGCCCATGTCGAGCATGCGGTCCGCTTCATCCAGCACCAGGATTCGCACGCGGTCCAGGCGCACCAGTTTCCGTCCCAGGAAGTCTTCCAACCGGCCGGGCGTGGCCACGATGATACTGGCGCCGCGCCGGATGGCGGCAAGTTGCTTGGCCTCGGGAAGTCCGCCCACCACCAGGGCGCATTCCAGACCCGTGTCCTGTTTCATCGACTGGAAGGTGTCCATCACCTGACTCGCGAGTTCGCGGGTGGGGACCAGAACGACGGCCTGTATGCCCGGAAGCGGGGACTGGGAGAGCCGCTGCAATACGGGCAGCGCAAAGGCGAGAGTTTTACCGGTGCCCGTCTGCGCGGTGGCGAGCACGTCATGCCCCGCCAGCGCCGCTGGGATCGCGGCCGCCTGAACGGGTGTGGGAGTTTTCAAGCGGGCAGATGCCAGGCTTGCCTGCAGGGCAGGGCAGAGAGAAAGTTCCTGAAAGGTATTCATGTTTGCGAAAAAGTGATCGATCAGGTAGGGCTACAAACGGAAAAACGAAGGATAGCGTCTACAAGCGACTGCTTAGAGTGTAGCACGCGCGGCCCCGCCCCGCTCGATTTCCTCGATGGCTTTGCGGATGTGTTCCGGGACGGGAACGGATTTCATGCGGCTGTAGTCCAGCGCCACGATGGTGGAATCCACCTCGGCGACCACCTCGTTGAGGGCCACGCTGACGATTCGGTGCTCCATTCGGATGCTGCTGTTGCCGATTCGCGTGACCCGCGCCCCCACCAGAACCGTGTCGGGGAAGGTGACGGGGCGCTTGTAGTCGCAGGAGATGGAGACCAGAATCGGGCCGACTCCTACGGGCGGGAGGGCAACCCACAACCCGATGCGAACCAGGTACTCGACGCGGGCCGTCTCGGCCCAACACATGTAGCGCAGGTTGTTCACGTGTCCAAAAGCGTCCTGATCGCCCCACAGCACGGGCAGCGAGATCACCAGGGGGAAGCCGGTCAGAGATTCGTGGAAGTGTTCCATGTCGAACCGTCGATCATCACGCGAGAACGCCACGCCTGTCAAGCGGAGCTATCCTGGCTGCAAGGAATCCCTTGCTGGGAAGACTACCTGATAAGATGCGGTCAGACGCCCAAGCGATCCGCGAAGCCCGGGAAGACGCGTTCCAGGCGCTCATGCTCCAGCACGAGCCCGCGTTGCGGCGGCTGGCGAATTCGTACGAGGCGGAGCACGCCGCACGGGAGGACCTGTTTCAGGAAATCGCGCTGGGATTATGGGAAGCCCTCCCTGGTTTCCGCGGCGAATCCAGCCAGCGAACCTGGATGTACCGGATCGCTCACAACATCGCGATTT
>Ga0182017_10004053_pt1 | contig 10906 bp, 18 predicted proteins | sample 712E3DmetaG_FD_120492 | JGI IMG/M metagenome (GOLD analysis project Ga0182017, IMG submission 120492) | Permafrost microbial communities from Stordalen Mire, Sweden - 712E3D metaG | ecosystem: Environmental > Terrestrial > Soil > Wetlands > Permafrost | place: Sweden: Stordalen | collected... | reverse complement strand
CGCGGATCGTCGTCGCCAGCGTCAGCGCCCGTGCCTCGGTCAGCGTCTCTGCGGTCTTGGTGTTCGTCGTCATGATCACTGGTATTGCACTCTTCGGGCCAACTACTGATCTAGAGATTCTGCGTAGTTAGCTGCTTTACTGCCTGGGTAGTTAAAGCCTCTGGGTAATGAGATTTTACCCACGTGGTGTGGATGCCCACTCTACCCCACAGTATCGCTAGGTCTTCTCCACCGCGCGCGTAGCCGCATGTAGGACGACATCGTTAAGGTGCGCGCACAGACGCTGTGCTTCGCGCATGGCGACACTGAACTGATCTCGATTGGATGAGCCCACGTACAGGCACTCCCAAGTCTGGACGATCTGCTTGACCGTCTTGTGCCGCGGGTGGATTTGCTTGGGCGGCCGGGTAGGATCGGCGCACTCCACAACAGCGATCCGCATACGCTTGTGCTGCCACTTCCAGCTAGACTTGGTAGGCGCTGCAGCGGTCATGACGATGTAGGTGGCGGTCGTCATCTTGTTTTCCATCCTTTCTATGGTCAAGACTAGCGCTCTTTCTGAACGGAAAATATACCCTAATCATGGGACACCAAGAAAAAGAAAAAGCCCCCAAATTACGGGGGCTTCCGTCCTAGCCTACAACCCGTCACTTCTTCCGCCGGCGCTTTTGCTTGCTGGCGCTCCGGATTAGTGCGAGCACCAGCCGGTACACGGGCAGCTCCAACCGACGAACAAGCTGTTCCTCCTGCACGAACGAAAACCGTGGTGGCATCGCTGCGTGCAATGCCTCATGGATCAGCGAGCGCTCTAGCTGGTCTATTGGCTGGTATTGCTCCAGCAAAATTTCTCGTCGGTGTCTTAGGTACAATCCAGAAACAAGATCGTTCTCGGCATCTCGTGGATCGGGCACAATGCGCACGCGAATTTTCTGCTTGTGCAAAGTCAATGCGCGCGGAATCCGAAAATTTTGGCGAGTACGTTCCATAGTAGTCACCTATTTCTGCACCCCAAGACGGTTCTCTGGCGCCACGAGTACCGGCCAGGTACACGTCACCCCATACCTGGGGTGCACGTAGAACAGCACCTGTTTCGGCTCCTCGTACGGCATAGCTCGCGCGGAGGCATACTCTGAATACCCGGGGAGCGATCCATTTGTAATCGCGCCGGGTAGCACCAAGTGCTGATGCCCGTGTCCCAGCACTGCCGTATCAAACGGCTGCCCAATTTGCATATGCGCGGAACGCAGGCGCTTAACGCCACGCGCAACAATGTTCACCCACCCCGACTCGCTATCGCCACCACTCGGCATCCCGCTGGCTGGGTCGCCATGCAGCCCCAGAAAACGATGCCCGCATACAGTCCACAGGATACGCGGACCACCCGCGAGTTCCATGGTGATGCGCTTGTCATTGCGCAAGCGCCCCTCAAGAATGTGGAATACCACAGCGTCAAGGTTGGTCGCATTGCGATCACAGAAAGGCATCTTCTGCGTGATCCGTCCGTGGTTGCCAGTCACCCAGTAGGACCGGACGCCGCCAAAGGCGTCAGCGAACAGCCGGAAACCTGGCTCTAGCAGTTCCGCCACCAGTGCCGCAGCATCGACGCCAATCGGCTGGGACTGCCGCTCTCCCGGATGTATGAACCCGCCCAAGAGGTCGAGCAGGTCACCTAGCACAGGCACGACAATGCCGTCATGCGACGGCCGCACCATGTGGTTAACCCCAAGATCAACCGTCGATTGGAAGCACGTTTTGAGGCGCTTCGCAGCCTTAGCGGGAGAGAAAGCCGATGCCCCTAGGGTCTGCCGAGGATCAATCGACTCGTTGACATGCAGGTCGGACAGAAGCAAGTTCGGAATACCTGGGCTGGACGAGGGCGGGGCGCGCACAACATTCCAGCGCGCAATTGTCGCCCCGCGAGTCAGGACCGCCTGTACCGCCTCCGCCCGCATACGCCGCTCCGCCTCGGCTTCCTCGAGAGGCTCAAGCCGCTTTCGCGCCTCTCGCAGTTCCCTACGCACCTCGGTAAGCTCCTCACGCGCAGATACCGCCAGCTGCCGATTACGGTCCTGTTCTTGCCGCAGACGCGCTTGTACTAGCTCAAGCTTGGTCACAGTACCCTCTCTCCGCGCTTCCGTGCCTTGTAAGCGCGACTTCGTGCAAGACCCGCTGGACTACTATTGTATCGGCGACTTCGGGCAAGACCTGCTGGACTGCTATTGTATCGGTGGTGTTTGTCACGCCCGCGGTCACTATTTGACAGCCGCTGATCCCGTGCCCGGCCCTTGGCGCTTGTGTTATACCGATGATTGCTGGCGCTACGCCGCGAGCGGTTAGCCCAGCCATCTTCTGGCGTGCCCGTAACCTCATCGTGATAGGGATCGCGCGGCATGCGCCTACTTTGCCCCAAGGTAGTGCTTACCAGACGGCGTCAGTACATAGCGCCCGCCCTTGGGGCCATGCTGGACAGTCGCTGTGTGGTGCATCTCTGGATGGAACAGCAGCCTCGTCATGCTAGCCCCCCCTTCTTGTGCAACCGCCGAGTAGCGCCAATCCGCGCCAGAACTGGATCAGCCACTACTGGGCTTGTGCCTACGCCGATGCCGACGATCTTCGGCGGTGACTCCACGCCAAGTACCGGCGCCTTGATAGAGTTTGCCTTTGGGCGCCTCACGCCTAGCTGGCGCGACAGGGCGCGGATTTTCTTGAGCTCCACCAAGCACCTCCTTGCGCTTGCGCTCGAGTTCAGCCAGATGAGCTTCGAACACGGCGCACCCGCGGCAAGACCATCCCGACCAGGCTTGCGCCGCAACGTAATCTAGACAGGCGTCATACTTAGCACAGAACAGATGACGATGCGTCGCTGCTAGGTCAACGCTACTCGGCTGGAACGGCTGGTGTCTGCGCGCGGGGGTCGCCCCAGCAGGCGGGTGCTGCCATAGATGCACGACATCGCCCATTTAGCCTCCCGTCAGTGCTTTATGTAGCGCTTAGCGCCAGATGTCGTGGTCGTGTACTGGCCTCCGCGCGGCCCTGTCTGTGTACTATTTGCTTGATCTGGGTGGTGTACTTATGCGCCTGTTGCTCGCGCGCGTACATCTTTTCCATACCGCGTGCAAAATCTCTTGTGCTCATCGCCAATGCCTCCTAGGTACATACTGCTGTTAAAGATACACCTTCTCTCCGCCTACGAGACGCCAGCCGGGAATACCCCAGCCCGGCCGCCAGGGCTGCACAGCAGCCCGGTCATTCGGCCGATCGGGGGGGGCCATCCACGGCGCGCGCTCCTGGTAGCGCGCTATTTCTGCCGGAGTAAGCCCGGGCGCAACGGCCGGAAAGCCGAACAGCCCGCCCGGTTCCGCGATCTGACCATGCAAGGCTAGCGAGTCCGCACCCACCCGATCATCTAGGGGTTCGCCCGTTTCGTCATCAACATGCTCGGACCAGCGTTTCATCATGTCGTCCAGTTCCCGCGCCGACTCCTCAATACCGTCTACTTGTGCCAGGTTCGAGGCCCACGCGAGTTCTGTCCGCACGATGCGTGCGCCCTGCCACCACTCCCCAGCGGCGACCGCGGGAATCATAGCAATCGCTTCTTCGGTGGTCGCGCCGGTAGCCGCCGCGAGAGACGTTGCTTGATGCACCTCAGCAAAGAGCCGCGTACCCCAGTGGGCCATCGAGCGCTGGTGCATGGTGTCCAGCGCCGCTGATCGTTTACCGACAAGTTCGCGCAGCTTCCAAGCTTGGTCGATTGGCACTACAGTTTCAGCACCACGAAAGTGCCGCTCTAGCTGTGCGATGTTCCTCGCCAGCCCGCGGATGGAGTCAGTTGCCGCATCTCTGGAGGCGTCGGAGAGGTCCCCGGCGAGCCGAGACAGCAGCTCCCTGTGCCCCACCCGTAGCTGTGCGAGAAGAATCCGCTGCTGATGTGCTGTGAAGCGATCTCCCTTGCCCGCGCGTACAAGCTTGCTCACCCGTCTCGCCACAGCGTCATGCGCCTCTTCGTAGAGGTCCCTCATACGCGGTAGCGTTCGCCGGTCCACCAGAGCATCCAGCCGACGCTGGTGCTCAGTGAGTGCCTCAGCGAAGGGCTTCAGGCTCTTTTTCCGGCGTGGGGCCAAACTTATGCGTCCTCGTTTTCGTCATCCTCTTCGTCTTCTTGGTCCTCATCGGGCTCTGAGGGCTCTAGCGGAAACACGACATGGACGCTCTCGCCATCTGGATGGAACAAATTGCAGCACCCGTGATCCAGGGCCACATCACCCCGAACCTTAGGGTGGAGACAGCTGCCGACGCGGTCTTCTTCTGGGGCATCCTCTTCGTCGTCATTGCCGTCATCATGCGCTCGGGCAAACGTGCAGTTACCACAAGCGAACGCCCCGGCATCTTCCTCTACCTCCATGTACTCGACGTAGGGCTCCATCTTGCGGTGGTCTTGCGCCTCCGCGCTCATGTCACCCTCGGGATCGTCAGGGTGCTGATCGGCCTCCTGCCCGTCGGCATGGAACTTGTCATCGTAGGCTGAAATCATGGCGCGCGTCTTCTTGGGGTCCATTGCAGCTCCTTGCTTAAGCCTTCGTGCACGGTAAAACTTCACCAGACGCTACCGCCTTGCGGCGGCCCTCATCGTCTATATACCAACGATCCCAATCGCGTGGGTTACTATCCGCGTTAGCGCTGCAGTAAAAGCATCGCCATTCTCCTAGGCGATCTTCACGTCGGACCGCTAGATGTGCATGTTGCATTGCTTCCTCAGTTCATACACACGCGAGACCCGCCCTCGGAGATGACGAAACGCCCACCGCGCTTGTCAGTCTGGACGGCGCCTTTGGCCTTCTTGGCGCTCTTGGCGCTCTTGGCCGTAGCTAGCCGAGACAGCTGCTTCTCCTTGGACCCCCAACCGCGCTGGCGGGATTCAACCGCAGACTTGGCCTGGGGTGACATGTTTTTCTGTACGTAGGCGTCAGTTTTGTCGGCACGTTCCTTTTTGCCATCGCCTCGGCCATTCTGCGCACAGACCGTTCAGAGGTTTGATTGCCAGATGCCGCGTGCTTATCTGCGATCGCGTGCAAGTCGGAGGACTTCATGTGCTTTGAGAGATACGCCAGCGTGCTACTTTTCATATATTACCTCGCGCTCGGGTCGTACTTGGGCCTAAATTCCCTTGGGGTCATACTGCGGATTGCCCCCGCCACAATTTGCGGTATCTACGCGCCGCCCTACCCGAGGGCCTACCCAGGCGGAACTTTTCTGCTTCTTTTTCGCCTTAGCCAGCCGGCCCAACTGAGTACCTTTGGCCCCCCACCCGCGACGCAACGCTTGGCTGGCGGTCTTCGCGTCATCCGCGCCGCGCTCCTTCTGGGCCACAGCCTTGGCCATTCTACGCACAGACCGTTCAGAGGTCTGGTTGCCAGATGCCGCGTGCTTGTCCGCGATCGCGTGCAAGTCCGCAGACTTCATGTGCTTTGAGAGATACGCCAGTGTACTGCCCTTCATGTATCACCTCGCGCTCGGGTCGTACTTGGGATTTCCCTTATCACCCTTTGCCACAACCTGCGAGGCATCGACGCCCTCGTCGCGCGCCTGCTCATGCACATCATCATGACATTTCGTACAGATTGTAACTAGGTTGTTCGGACTGGAATCGTGGCCCTTCTTATCTAGCCAATCTGACTCAGATATTCCGCCCTTGTGATGACATGTAATCTTCGCGCGATCGCGCTTACCGCAGCGCTTGCACGTGTACTCATCTCGGCGCATCACGCCAAGCACAAGCGACGCGGGCAACCCGCCCTCTCCGTCGTTATCGAGCACTACACCATGCTGCTTGGCCTCACGGCGCATGTTCCTCAACGCGCGTTGCTCCTGCGGGTTGCGCAAGTGCGCGCCCTGCTGTTTCTTGTCAACGCGCTGGCGCGCCTGTACATATTTCTTCGCCACGTCGCCCATAGCTATCCCCCCGGCTCAGAACGTCTTCCAATGCGCCTGCTTGGCCTTCTCATAGACTTCCTGCGCCTTAGCAATGCGCCGCCGGTCCCCAGCGCGATGCGCAGCCGTGAGCGCGGTCAACGCTTGCACAGCAGCCCGATAGGTCTGCGCGTCGCGCGTGGGGCGCATTGCAGCGAGCTTCTCCGCACCTGATGGATCACGGCTCATATCTGGACACCCCTTGGTGGTCACTTCCGTGGACATGTTTCTCCCCCGTCCCACCCCACGACAACTCGTCCTTTAGGATCGGGGCCTCTATCAATTTCGACTATGCACCATGATGGTCCTTTGGCGGCGGCCTTCTCGGCGTCGGGCGCACACAACTGGCATGCCACAACCTCGGATACGCGCAGCATCGGGCCATAGATCGTTGGGATGACCGGTACCTCGCCCCGGTGTGCTGGGTCGGGGTTACCGGCAGCGATCGCGATGAGTACCTCGGGGCATAGACGCTGGAGCTCCACAAGCGGTGCGATCACCCGGATCACGATGTGCGGCTTTCCGCCGCACTTGGTGCAGCGCTTACCGGCCCAGGCAATACGCGCATGCATCTCCTGCGGCGTCTCTTTTCCATCGGCAAAGCGCCGGGTATGGATCACCTTGGACATCAGCCCTCCTCTTCGTCATCGACCCGCACTACCGACACACCGTCTCGATCAAGCTCGTTACCTCTTGCGCCACACCATGAGCAGCACCAGGGCCCCCAACAACTTACCGCTCTGTTGGGTGACCCGCACCAACCACAAGCAAAATTCCGGCCGCTCCGTCGTCGCGTACGCATTCCCGCATAATCGACCGGGATCACAGCGGCTCTCCGTACGCCTTCGCAACCGCCTCCCACCCTACCCCGCCAAGACCTCCGCCAAGACGCAGAGCCCGATCGTCGATAAATAGATCCACACCGGGCAACTTACCTGCGTAACCATCGTCCACAACGGCGAAGATACCTGGCAACTGTTCCGCGACAAAGCGCAACATGTGATCCCGGCGATCTCGGTTGAGCGCGCGCAAGGCCGGCCACTCGTTGATGTCAACCCTGATCACCCCCGCGCGCACTAGCGGGTCCAGATGGTAGTCTTCGGTCAGCGCTGGGCTCGACCGGGCGCTCCACAGTACCAGCACATGTCCCGCGCGCTTGAGCGCCGCCAAGCCGCGCCGTGCCCCGGGCATGAACTGAAAAGGGCTAGTCACATCAGCGTAAGGCCGCCCGGCAGAGCGCACAATGGTAGAGTCGAAATCGATCGCTACAATCACGGCAGCCCCTTACCCGGCAGTCATGGGCGTCAGGTAGATATACCCGGCGCCTCCCGCAATCACATGCACGGCCGGGTCGGCGGCTTGCTCACGCGCAAACATGAGGACCCAGGGCACCTTCGCCGGAAGGTAAGTGTCCTTGTTTGCCGTAGCCGCACCGCCGATCTTCAGCCAGCAATCAACGTCGCTGGTCACTAGATAGTGCAGACCCGCGACGACGCCCGAGATCGTGGCATCCCCAGTCGATACCGCCGTAGCGATAGCCGCCCCGATGACGCCATGTGCGCGCGCCAGTGCTCGCCCCGCTTGTTCCTCTAGTCCAAGTATTGCCATCTGCGCTCCTTACCTAGCCCTGCGTCCCCTGATTTTGTAGCGCACCGCTACTGCCGGATACCCAGTCGCCGGATCCCCACTTGCTGATACCCGCAACATGGTCGGAATCAACCCAGTGAAACGCACAGATCCTTCGCTAAGATGTTGCACGAGTACTTGCTGCTGCGCATCCAGATTGGGCCTTCCCCCCTCCGAAACGTCTACCGTAAGCAGCGCGGCGTTTGTGCCGTCCTGATTCTCAAGCACGACCTCCAGGACGTCAAGGTGCACGATCCCAAATGCCGCGAAAGGGCGCAGTTCCGTCAACGTCGAAACCGTGATCGGATCTCCAAATTCCTGAATCGTGCCTGTGTTTATGAAGTCGGTGCCGCTCACTTGACCTCCCTCCTGACGCGATCCTCCAGCCAAGCGATGAGCTTTTGCGTCGCCGGATAGCCCGCCTCGTGCAGGATCTTACGCCACACAGATAACGCCATAGCCCGGCGGAAGTGCACATCGCCGTGGTCTGGAACAACTATGCCGGTAAGTAGTTTCTCAAAACGCTTGGTAAACATCATGGCGTATACACCTCGCACCAAGAACCTTTGTTCAGGTGCACAGTCTGGCCGTTACCCGCGCTTCCATACTGAAGAACATAGCTAGCCGTTCCAGCGGCTTGCACAATGCCATCGAGATATGCCGTTGTAGTAGCCGAGGCACAACCGCTCCCGCAGTCAGGTGTGACGGACGCCTTTGCGGAAAATGTGCCGGTAGACGCGCTAGTCGAGTTTGTTAGAAACACGAGATATTTGTAGGCAATGAGCGTTGGCGTATCCGCGGTGTTAATGAGGTAGTGAATACTCGCCGTGGCTGTTCCATAGCCAGTCAGCGAACAATGAAAGCCATACACAGACCCCGGCGTAGACGTAAACAGCGTGAACACAGTTATAGCGCTACCCGACGTACTCAGGGCATTGGTGTAAAGAAATGTTGACGCTGGCTGCCATGAAGGTTGACCAGATGCATTTCCAAACAGTGCCTGCGTCGTCTTGCCCTGGTTGGCCGTGAAGTCATTCACGCCAACGCCACTACCTGTCGCCGAGCCACTTGCATCTATGGAGCGGATACACTGATTGCTGACACTTGTGCCCGCGTAGGTCGATTGTACCCCGGTGGTTGCGGTACTTAGACGCAGCCCAGACCCAAGGCTACCCATTGCTTGTGCATGCCCAAGTACCGTATCCGTTGTTTTTATTAGGTATGTATCGGCCGATGGTGCTACGGCCTGCAACACATAGACAACAGCCCCGGCCGGCATCGCCAGCCCCAAGACAACCAACACTGAAATGTAGAGCTTGCGCATAGGGGGATCTCTAGCTTGGCGAATACCAAGAACAGTAACTGCCCTTGCTGGCTGTCACCTGTTGTCCGTTGGTGCTCGACTCCATTTGCACGGTAATGCTAGCGCCAACGGCACTCGGCACTATCACGCCATCGATCGTCCAAACGGTCGACGTTGTCAAACACCCCGACGTGCAAGTCGCGGTATAGGTCGAGACAGCAAAAGTTTCCGTCGTCGCTGTTGTGGCGGAAGTTTTGAAGCCGACCACTGTGTATGCATAAGCAGTACCCGCCCCGGAGGATAGCACCTCGAAGCGTGGTGCTGATGTTGCTGTTCCCAGAGCTGCCAGCACGCAGTGAAAGCTATAGATACCACTCGCCACGGTTGCGGCATTGACCATCGTCACCACTGTAGACGGTGTGGAACTTGACGAGACATTGACGTCATTCGCGGCATAGGCATAGTTGGCAGTCGGCTGCCAAGAGGGTTGACCAGCTGCGTTTCCAAACAGTGCCTGCGTCGTCGTGCCCTGATTGGCTGTGAAGTCATTCACCCCAATCCCCGCGCAAGTTGCCGCCCCCGAGGCGTCCAGCGACCGCACGAACTGGTTAGTACAAGACGCCCCAGCGTAGATCGACTGTACCCCAGTGGTCGCAGTGTTCTTGATGAGACCGGTACTCAACGATCCCATCGCGAAGCTATTCGTGAGCGACGTATCCGCTGTTTGCAGGAGGTACGATGCCGTTGTGTCTGCCGCCGCTGCGCAGTTACCGCTCGTCATGGTAGGCGCCGCGCGCGTGCCGATAGCCAAGCGCCAGCCACGCGCCTGTAGGTCCGCAGCCAACACCCCAAGCAGCAGCGCCCAAATCCCAGCCACCAACAGCAGAAATCGCCTCATGGTTAGTTCTCCAGTGCGCGCACGTCAACGGTCGTTCCCGCTGAGACGCCGTAATAGACTTGCACCCCAACATCATCGCACCATGTTCCGCCAGCCCCGAGGGGCGTTCCCGCCGCCGTTGTCACTCCCGAGCCACCCAAGTAGATCGTCACGGCACCGTTGTTGGTAACACACAGCGATGTCCTATCTGTCAACGGCGTGGCCGGAATTGCTGTAGCGCTGCTGGTCACGGAGACTGCCGTAGCGAGCGGGGCGGTGGCTTTCTTTGCGGCGCGCGTTCTGACATTTCGACTCGCGTCGACACCAATCTGATAGAGGTTCGTACCATCACTGCCGCCAATCTGCGTAATATATGGAGGCACCGCCGCACCCGAAGTACCCAATGTACCCGTTAGCGCAAGCGCCATAACCGGCTGCGCTGTAGTGGGAATATACGCAGTAGCAGTATCGTTCTGCTCAATTTGCGCCCCCCAAAGTGCGAGACTAAAAGCGGAATTGTCGCCCGTATGCGAATCCAAATTAAAAGCAGCATTAGAGCTGCCCGTGCCGGTAATCGTCGTGGAGCAAAGAGTCCAGCGCGCGGTGTTTAGTGCACAGGACACACGCGATGCCGACGGGCCACCCGTCAGGTCCACCGTGGCTGCGCCCGAGATGGATTTAAGCCAGACTGCGGTTGTGTAGGTAAGACCGTTTGTGCTGGTGTTGAGCACAGTAGCTTGGTACAGACGCTGCCCACCCGACGTACCGCTAGTGCCATCATATGTAACGGTATCGGCTGTAGTGGTACCGTCCGGGGCGACAGTCGTATCTGCGGTTACGGTCGTTCCGGCCTCTGGATGACTCCACACTGCATTAGTAAAATCCTGTGAATAAAGAATCCAGTTGATGCGATCAACCAGCCGCGTAACTGCAGCTGTGCGCTGTCTTCCAGACAAATCTAGCGATACCGCCCCCAAATAGCCCTCTGTAAGCACCGGGCTTTTTGCGTTTGCAATACCCGACAGTACCCCAATGTTTGTAGCACCCGGCGCTGCATTATTGTTTGTAAGTCCACCCAGCACGGTCACGGTGCCAGTGACTGCGGTTGTGGACCCGGAGTCGGCTATCACGTG
>Ga0182017_10004048_pt1 | contig 10911 bp, 10 predicted proteins | sample 712E3DmetaG_FD_120492 | JGI IMG/M metagenome (GOLD analysis project Ga0182017, IMG submission 120492) | Permafrost microbial communities from Stordalen Mire, Sweden - 712E3D metaG | ecosystem: Environmental > Terrestrial > Soil > Wetlands > Permafrost | place: Sweden: Stordalen | collected... | reverse complement strand
GGGCCGCCGCTGTTCCCGGGGTTCAGGGGAACGTCGACCTGCATCGAGTCGCCAACCTGCAGGAGCCGCCGCCCCATGGCGGAGATGATACCGGAAGTGATGGTTTTCTCCAGCCCCGCGGGGGAGCCGATTGCGTAGATCCTGTCACCCGGTGTCAGGGTCTGGCCGCTCCAGCCGCCGAAGACGTAGTCGGGCGTGATCTCGGCCTTGATGAGGGCAAGGTCGAAGGCCTTGTCATATCCCACGACCTTCGCCGGGATCCTTTCCCCCGCGGGGCTTTCTGAAAGCCGGATGAACAGGCGCGAGTACCCTTTGTACTTCGGATCCACCTCGCTTTCGATCACGTGGTGATTGGTGAGGATGTAGCCGCGCTTGTCGATGAAAAATCCGCTTCCGATGACCCTGTCCGCGTACCCGACTCCCTTCTCCACCTTGATTCCCCGGTCCACGAGGATCGTGACCGTGCCCGAGATCATGCGGGGGAACGAGGGGGAGGAATCCGCGGTGTCCGAAGCCGGCACGGCAAAGCCGCGCTCCTTCATTACCGACGCGAGGGACCTCATCACCGCCCCGTTGGCCACCGCGGAGGCCGTCGCGAACGCCGCATCGTAGTCCTGCTCGGTCGGGTTTCCCAGAGCAAGAATATTCAGTCTGCTCAGGAGGCCGATGGTCGCGTCTCCCCCCTTTTCCTGCGCCGATGCGATTTCGCCAAGCAGCGACTTCTCGGTCCACGCGCCTGAGAGCTGCGGCTGGCCTAGAGCGCGCGCCGAATCCAGCAGGCGCAACGCATCCTGGAAGCTCTTCTTGCCGATCGCGGCACTGAATTCGCGGGCAAGGCTCTCCACGGCCTGGGTCGAAAGGGATTCGAGGTCGGGAACGACGATCTTTTCCCGCCGAATCTGATCGATCTTCTCGAGGGCCAGCAGGTACGATCCGCCCGAGATCATTGTACGTATCTCGTCCGCCCGCGCCTGCGGAAGGGGTTTCGTCGGGGCGATCGGCCTCGGGGACCCCGCACACCCCGCAAGGAGGACCAGGACGAGCGCCGTCCCCATGAGCTGTTTCTTCACTCCTGCACCGCCTCCGCGTAGACCACACCCGAGAGTCGGAACACGAGGTACCGGTTGCCCGCGATGGTCTGGAAGCCGTCGGGCAGGCTCACATCGGGCTTTGCCGCGGCGGGTGCCCGCCGGCCGATCCATGTCACGCCGCGCGGTACGTCCGCAACGACGGGCTCCTGCACGCCGCCACGCCAGAGGCTCACGATCCTCTGCCCTCGGGAGACGATTCTCAGGTCGAAAATGCCGTTCATCTTCGTCGACAGCTCCCGCACATGCGTCCCATCCGACACTTCGTATTCCCTGCTGTCGTCCATGCCGTCCTCGTTGAAATCCCACGCTTTCATCGGGCTCCCGCCGTAGGTGTGCCGGTAGTCCGGAGTGCCGTCGTTGTCTGTGTCCATCACCTCGCCGGCAAGCTGGCCGTTCTTCCACGTCTCCGTGACCTGGAACACGCCGTCACGCGAGAGCGATCGGGCCCCTCTGTCCGGTTGTCCCCGCGCGTACCACACGAGGTGGTCGAAAATCCCGTCTCCGGCCGAAGACTCTTCCATGAACACCCTCTGTCCCCCGGCAAGATCGATCCGGCGGATCGGAGTGACACCGTCTGGCGCGTATTCTTCGAGCTGGTACGATCCTCGGCGCAGAATGTCGGCAGTCGGCACGCTGATCTTCGCCGCGATGCGAGGAGCCGTGCCTTCCGGCGCGCCTGCAAAGTCCGGGCGAAGGAAGGCGCACTGCAGCGTGTAGGGCGCGAGGATGCAGGTGTATTCCCCGGGCAGCTCGGCCTTTTCCAGGAACGGGTAGCGGCTGTACGTGAACCGCGTCACTTGACCCGCGGCATCGCGGAACGCCAGCGAGACGGGCCTGCCGCCCCTGAAATCCGCCGCGTATTGCGCAACGCCGTCCTGGGCAGGCTCGCGGATCCAGCCCACAACCTTCCCATTGTCGACAACCCAGCGATCTTCCCAGAGACCGTCCGAGTCGGCATCGAGGTCACGGTTTCCCGCATAGCTGTGGAGCGAGTCACGGAGGCGAGCCGCGAGGGCGCCGTTTCCTTTCGCGGCGTCCATCGCTCGAGCCACGAGGTCCTGCCGTGCCAAGCCGCCCTGTGCGATGAACAGGTCCAGGTACTTCCTCCGCTGTCCGACAGGCACCGCCTCCATGCCCAGAACCATCCCAAGAGGGTCCCCGCCGCCTTTCGAAAGATAGAGGTCGATCTCGGATATCTTCCTCGCACGGTCTATCTCCAGGCCCGCGGCGGCCAGAAGAAGCGGGGGGCTGTCAGGGTGGAGCTGCAGACCGGTTCGGATGAGGGCCGCTGCCTCGGCGCTTCGACCCTGCCGCTGGAGGAGCCGCGCCGCGGAAAGACGAATCTCATCGTTTTGGGGAAATCGTTTCAGGGCGTCGGTCAGGGTTTTCTGTTCCGCGGAAGAGGCACCAGCCCGGTCCTGCGCACGTGCGAGAAGAAGGAAGCTCTGCGGATCTTCGGGACGAAGACCCGTCAGCCTTCCCGCGGACCTCCGCGCCTCGGCAAGCTGCCCCGTGCGGATGAGAAGCTCAGTCAGGAGCAGATCGGCGAGCTCAGGATCAGTCTCAATCCAGCTCGCGCTGCGCAACGCTGTCCGAAGATGATCGATGGCCGCCCTTGTTGAAGGCCGGTCCGCCGCTTCCACTCGCGCCAGGAGGTACAATGACTCCGAATAATCGGGCGCCAGGGCGAGGGCGGAAGACGCCATTGAACCGGCCTGCGCAAGATCCCCGGCGTCCAGCCATGACCGTGCCTGCGACAGGAACGCATCCGCCTGTGCGTGCGGTCCGGTGGGATCAGCGCCCTGCGCGCCGAGAGGGGTCGCCAATGCCGCCAGGAGGCTCAGAGACGCGATCAGGGATGTGAATGTCCGATACCTTCTCATTGCAACGATGACGCCCACGGCGTCCCTCTCATAATATACACGGATGCCGGCGCCGGAGGCGCGTGGATTACAGCCCGCCTTCCGCGGATGAAACCGGCACTGCCGCGGGTGTTGCCGGTGCAGCGGCGGCAGTTGCCGGCTCGAACTCCCCGCGCTTGCGCGGCGGCATCCCGAGAAGCGTCCGAATCTCATCGTCGTCCAGATTTTCCTTCACGAGCAGGGTCTCCGCCAGGAGCTTCAGCTTGTCCCTCTGCTCGCCCAGGATGCGCTCGGACTCGGCGAGGCACCCCTCCACGATTTTCTTGATCTCATTATCTATGGCACGGGCAGTATCCTCCGAGTAGTCCTTGTGCCGGGCGATCTCCTTGCCCAGGAAGATCGGCTCGTCCTTCTGGCCGTAGGCGATTGGTCCCAGCACCTCGCTCATGCCCCACTCGCACACCATCCTCCGCGCCAGCTCGGTTGCCTGCTCCAGGTCGTTCTGCGCGCCCGTGGTGGTCTCATTGAGCATGAGCTTCTCCGCCGCATAGCCGCCCATGGCGATGGTAATCCTGTCCAGCAGCCATCCCCTGTTGCGCGAGTACGCGTCGTCCTCGGGCAGGGAGAATGCCACCCCGAGCGCGCGCCCGTGAGGGATGATGGTGATCTTGTGCAGCGGGTCCGCGTTCTTGAGGAAGTAGTGAAGGAGGCCGTGGCCCGCTTCGTGGAAGGCCACCATCTGCTTTTCCTTGGGCGGGATGATCTTGCTCTTCCGCGCGACACCCATCAGCGTCTTGTCGCGCGCTTCTTCAAAGTCTTCCATGTCGACGCGGTCCTTGCTCTTGCGGCCCGCAAACAGGGCCGCCTCGTTGACCAGGTTGGCAAGGTCGGCACCGGAGGAACCGGGCGTGGCGCGTGCCAGGCGCGCCAGGTCGACGTTATCCGCCAGCGGAAGCTTCTTGGCGTGGAGTCTGAGGATCAGCTCGCGCTCCCTGATGTCGGGCATGTCGACGACGACCTGCCGATCGAACCGTCCGGGCCTGAGAAGCGCCGGATCCAGGACGTCGGGCCGGTTGGTGGCCGCCAGGATGATGACCCCGTCCTTGGTATCGAACCCGTCCATCTCCACCAGCATCTGGTTGAGGGTCTGCTCGCGCTCGTCGTGGCCCCCGCCATAGCCGGCGCCGCGGGTGCGCCCGACGGCATCCAGCTCGTCGATGAAAAGGATGCAGGGCGCGTGCCGCCTCCCCTGCTCGAAGAGGTCGCGGACGCGGCTGGCGCCCACTCCGACGAACATCTCCACAAAATCGGAGCCGGACATGTGGAAAAAGGCCACGTTCGCTTCTCCCGCGACGCCTTTCGCCAGAAGGGTCTTCCCCGTGCCGGGCATGCCCACCAGGAGAACTCCCTTGGGAATCTTGGCGCCGAGGCGCGCGAACTTCTGCGGGCTTTTCAGAAACTCCACCACTTCCTGAAGCTCGTACTTGGCCTCGTCCTGGCCGGCCACGTCGCCGAAGGTGATCCGCTTGTTGGTATCCATGTAGCGCTTCGCCCTGCTCTTGCCGAAGGAGAATGCCTTGTTGCCATTGCCCTGCACCTGGCGGAACATGAACCAGATGAAGAAGAAACCGATGACCCATGGCAGGAACTGGATCAGCACGGCAATGGGTGAGACCGCCTTCGCGCCGCCTGAGACCTTCACGGCCTTGTCCTTCAGGGATTTCATGAGGTCCGGATCCGGATAGGGAATGGTCGTCTTGAAGAAACCCACGTCGCCGGATTTCGCCTTGAAGGTGCCCTGGATCTCGTACTGGTCGATGATCTTGACCTGGTCGATCTGGCCTTCGTCGAGGTAGGTCTGAAAGGTCGAGTACGGAAGCTCGGCGGTGCCCGAGCGGTCGTTGTACACGAAGAAAAAGACGAAGAATGATACCAGAATCAGCAGGGAGATGAGTGCTATCCGGTTGTTGAAATTGAACCGCGGGATCCGGGGATCGGGTCCCTTGTTGTCGCCATTATCGTTGTTGCTCACGTCCCTCTTCCATGTCGCGTTCTACTTGTACGACCATGCGGTCCACCACTGCGCGGTCCTCCGCGAGAATGTCCGCCCGTGCCCGGGTGCGATACCCCAGCGCGCCGCCCAGGACCGCCAGCACGCCGTTCCTATCAGCGAGTATCGGAATCCGGTCCCTTTCAGACCCGGGAACCTTCATCCCGATCAGGAGATCTTTCACCGATGTCGCGCCACCCTCGAGCCGTATGGAGTCGCCCTTCCTTTTTGACCTGAGAACGATTGGCGGCTGCACCTTGCCTGCAATTATGACAATTCCTCCCCTGCCCCCACCACGTGCGTCCGGGCCGCGGGTGAAAGTGACACGCACCCCCGCCTCCCGAATCTCCGTGCTGCGGGCTTCGGAGACGATCATAAAGTATCCTTTTTTACATCCGCTGGCAATATCGGGACCCCAGGCAATCATTCCGCCACGGGCGGAAAGAACCGCCCCATGGCCCCGAAGGAACGTTCCGTCCCGACGAAACGCCTCCATGTTCACGACAGGAGAGAGGAATCGCCATGGAAGCCTGCGCGGAGCACCCCGGGGGGCAAAGCGGTCGTACAAGTGGAGCAGAGACCACATTCGGACGGCGGGGTGCGCCGCAAGAAATTCATTCTCATCGATGGAGAATCCGTCCAGGGACCCTGTCCAGTGCAGCCGGGCGCCCAGCTCGCGGACCAGGTCACCCGACAGGGTGAGCTTCCTCGAAAGGACGAGCAATCCCGTCCTGAAGCCCGGAAACTCCGCGTCAAGGACGGGAACAAGGCGGTGGCGCACCCGATTTCGGAGGAAGCCGGTATCGCGGTTGGTGGGATCGTCGCACCACGGCTGCCGAAGCCCCACGAGGTATTGCAATACCTCCCTTCGTGAGCAGCCAAGCATCGGCCTGAGGAAGCGTCCGCGCCGCGCCGGGATTCCGCGCAGGCCGTGGACGTCGGATCCCTGCATCACCCTCATGAGAAGGGTTTCGATGACATCGTCCTGCGTGTGCCCCAGCGCGATCGCGGCTGCGCCAATGCCTCGGCCGGCTTCGCGCAGGAGGGAATGCCGCAGGTTCCGGGCTTCCTCCTCAAGGCTGCGTCGGGAGGCCCGTGCGCGGCGCGCGCACTCGCCGGGAGGCACGGCTTTTTCGATGAGCTGGATCTCCCGCTCTTCGCAGAGCCGGCGGACGAAGGCGATTTCCACGGCAATAGCCTCGGCGGGACGGATCCCGTGATCTACGACACAGGCGATGAGCGCAAAACCATGCTCCCGCCGGAGCGTCGCGAGCGCGCGGACCATGGCCGTCGAGTCCGGGCCTCCCGATACGGCGGCGAGTACCGTGCTCCCCCGCGTGATGCCGGAGGCGCGAAGAGCCGCTCCAACCCCTCCTTCTATGCCGACGGCGGATGCATCGTTCGGGCCGTTCATGACCGCGGCTCTTTCCTGTTGACCTCGTTCATGAGCCTGGTCGGACCTTCGACAACGAGGAGAAGGACTGCCTGTGCGGCCCGTTCCACCGCAGCGCTGAGAAGGTCTTCTTCGACCCTCGACGGAGGGCTGAGCACGTGGCCGACCACCTTGCCTTTGCGGTCGGGCCGTCCGATCCCGATCCACAGGCGCATGAAATCCTGAGTCCCGATTGCCCGAATGACTGATTCGAGGCCCTTCTGGCCGGCCGAGGATCCTTTCGGTTTGAACCGGAGGTTACCCGGGGAAAGGTCCAGGGAATCGCAGATGACCAGGAGCTGTGACGCGTCCCCGCCGGTTTCCCGCATTGCCTCGCGCACTGCCCTCCCGGAGTCGTTCATGTAGGTGAGCGGCTTGACCAGGTACAGCGGTATTCCCTCGTGCAGCCCTTTCCCGAAGAGATAGGAATGGAAGAGCTTTTTCTTGAAGTGGACGCCCAGGCGGGAGGCCAGGGCATCCACGACCATGAACCCGACGTTGTGCCGGGTGCCCGCGTAGCGTTCGCCCGGATTGCCGAGCCCGACAACCACGAGGGCCAGGAATTACTCCTCTTTCTCCTCGGTCTCGTCCGTCTTTTCGGCGCCTTCCTCTGCGCCTTCCTCGCCCTCGGCCGGAACCTCGCCCTCCACGACGGCGGGAGCCACTTCCTCCTCGGCCTTGCGGTGAGCCACGAGGCAGACAACCTGATCCGAGGCCTGCAGGGCCCGGACTCCCGGCGGAAGAACGAGATCGCTCACGTGCAGCGCCCGGTCGAGAGCGAGCTCGTTGATGTCCAGGGTGATCTCTTCCGGCATGTCCCTCGGCAGACATTCCACGTCGAGCCGGTGCAGGAGGCTCTCCAGGATGCCGCCCTCCTTGACGCCTACGGGATTCCCGATAAGCCGGATGGGAACGCGGGTGCGAAGGGACTTGCCCTTCTCGAACTCGTAGAAGTCCACGTGGAGGATCCGACCGGTAAGGTTGTCCTTCTGGTAGTCCTTCACCAGGACCTCGTGAACCCCGCTGCCCGTGTGCAGCTCGACGATCGTGTTCTGCGTGATGCGCCGGAAGGCGGTGCGGAACTCCCCGGCGTCCACCGTGATCGATGTCGGCGTTGTATGTCCGTAGATGACGGCGGGAATTTTGCCGGAGCTTCGCAACCGGCCCGCGGCGCCCTTGCCTTCTCCCTGCCTCATCTCGACATTCAGCTTCTTTGCTTCCATAGAAAGGCTCCTTCGTGTTGTCTCATCCGTGCTACGGAGATACGGTTCATCTGGGACGGCAGGATTCGAACCTGCGAAATGCCGGAACCAAAATCCGGTGGCTTACCGCTTGCCGACGTCCCAAGGGGCGCGGGTCTGGCGCGTCACGCGTGCGAAAGGTCAGGTCGACGAGGGGGCTTCTTCCCTTGGACCGCCCTCCTCCATCTCGCTGGCCTGCGGGTCGTCCTCGTCGTCCTGGCCCGAAATATGCATGTCTCCCGCACCTTTGTCAAACTCCTCCAGGATGCGGGCCTGGATCCTCCTGCGGAAATCCGAGTTGATGGGGTGGGCGATGTCCTTGAACTCGCCGTCCCGCGTCTTCCTGCTGGGCATCGCCACGAACCGGCCGAACTGTCCCATGATTATCTTGAGGTTGTGGACAACGAAGCAGTTGTCGAAGGTTATGGTGACATAAGCCTTCAGCTTGTTGTCAGATTCGACCCTCTTGATGCGAATGTCCGTAATCTCCATGGGTGTCCTCCCACCGGCGAATCCGCATTCCGGAATAATAGCAGACCGCGAACTTCGTCGCAAGGGGGCTTGTGCCGCCAAACGGAGCGCCGGCGCCGGACCACCATCTGGACATTGCCACCTCGATTTGACAGCGCAGGAGGGGGCTCCTATACTTGGAGCGTGCGGCAGGACATCCTCGCGGCCTTCGTCGAGGCCGTCACACAGGTGTTCCGGGACACCGACATCGCCATTGAATCCGTCGATCCGGGCGACGTCTTTGGATCCGACGCCCAGGTCATCACGAGTGTCGGGGTGACGGGCGACCTGAGGGGCATCTTCATGCTCCGCACGGACATGGCGGGCGCCGCCGGCATCCTCAAGGCGATGACCGGCGGGATTCGACTTCACATCGCGCACGACCGGCTGAGCGAGATCCAGCTTGCCGCTATCGCTGAGATCTCCAACCAGATTGCCGGCCGGGCGATCACTCTCCTCTCCGACCTCGACCTTCATTGCGACATTACCCCCCCCGCCGTCCTGGCCGCGCGCCAACTCCAGAGCCTCGTCCCGGACCTCGCCGAGACCTTCCGACAGACCATCCGGGGCCCATTCGGGCGGCTTACGATCTTCCTCGGGATTCAGCGGCCCGAACATCCTGATCCGCTCCAAAAAACTAGTTGACAAGCCGCAAATTCTGGACGTAGATTCAGCTTGGTTTCATACTTCGTGAGCTGAGGCAGGGTGCACAATGCTGGAAATCAACGAAAACAGTGAAAAAGGCCCGGATCCCACGCGCTCGTTCTCGCCCGGAAAGGGCAAGGGAAAGGGCGACGATGAGAGCTCCAACGGCGGCGAGAACCAGGAGGACCTCGACGACGATTTCGACGACTACGAGGACGATCTGGAGGAAGACTATGACGAGGAAGAGATAAGCGAAGAGGAAGAGGAATTCGACGACGACATGGACGAAGAGTTCGAAGAGGAAGAAGAGGAAGAGGAGGAAGAGGAGGAAGAGGAAGAGGAAGAGGAGGAAGAGGAGTACGAGGAGGAAGACTACCTCGATGAAGATGACTTCGACGTCGACGAGGATCTCGACTACGAGGATTTCGACCAGTAAGTGACCTGCACGGCCTTGAACCACAGCCGTTCGAGGTCGTAGAAATCGCGCTGTTCTTTTTCCATCAAGTGAATCACGAAATCACCGCAATCCAGAAGCAGCCATCCGGTTTCCGCTCTCCCCTTGTGCCCGCCGTTGAGGGGGCGAATTCCCTGCTCCCTCAGGAACACGGCCAGTTCCCTGTGCAGTCCCGCCAGGTGGGCGCTGCTCCGCGCCGTCGTGATAATGAAGAAATCGGCAATGGGAGAAACCCCACGGAGGTCCAGCACTACCGTGTCCTCCCCCTTGTGATCGGCGATCAGCCGCGCGGCCTGCAGCGCCGCGTCGCTGTTACTTGACGTATCGGCCATCGAAGTCCTTGCCGAGGATCACCGTCACATCCACGGCCTGGTCCACCTGTGGATCGGGCTTGGAGAAAATGCGTGTGGCGTGGATGATGTCCGCAACCTTCTTCGCGTTGTCCAGATTCCCCTTGCGGTCCAGCACGACGGTATTGGTGTACTGGTCGTTGTCCGCGTTGTTCGGTGCCATGACTTCCAGGTCGTAGCTCTGAAACAGGTCCCGGGCCCTGTTTGCAAGACCCGCCGTCCTGGTTCCGTTGAGCACCTCCACGGTAATGGTCAGAGCGTCCGGAGAAACAAACTCGCTGGATGCGTTGGCGGCCATCGCCTGTTTCACCGACTGCTTGAGCAGCTCACCGTCCTGGTGGGGGAAGAGAAGATCTCGTCCGTCCACGGAACGGGTCGTTCCCAGCACGCGCTGGAGCACCATGCGCTCGGAATCGAAGCGTCCCATCTCCGCGACGAAGGAGGACAGCGCCCTTCCGGGCAGATCGGTGCGCAGAAGGGAACGCAGCATGCGGAAGGGTCCGCGCTGGAGGAGAAAGGCCTCGTTTTCCCCCAGTCCCTTGAGGAAGGCCTGGAGGAATTTCTGCCGCCGGCCGATCGCATCCGCATCGGTCTCCAGCGGGTCCTGGTAGCTTATGAACTCCCGCGCCTTGTCCCCGTCCAGCGTGACACTTCCGGAGGGAAGCAGGACACGGCGTCCCTGGAGGGTGAGATCGACGGGATTGGGGATGAACACTTCGACACCTCCCATCAGGTCGACCAGGCGTCCTGCCTCGTCGAGGCCGATGTCGATAACCCCGTGCAGGGGTGCGCCAAGCAGATCTTCCACTTTGCGTTTCAGCGGGAGCACGTTCGCGCGGCGGTAGAGGGCATCGATGCCTTCCACGCGATTGATCGTCGCAATGACGCTGCCGAGGTTCGGTGGGACAAAGAAAAGCGAGCCCTTGCGAGTGTCCGGATTGTAGAAGAAAACCTCCAGGAACAGCGCCTTCTCACCGTCGGAGAAAATGAAGAGCATGTTCAAGGGCTGCTTCTTCTTCAACGAGTCCGTGATCTGGTCTATCCGAAGTTGGAGCACGGCGTAGACACCGGTGCCCGCGATGATGACCAGGATGAGGATCAACAGAATGATGCTCCTGTCGGTCCTCCGGCTCCTTCTCTCAAGCATGCGTCGTCAACTCCTCGCGAAGGGCCTGCGCATCCACGGCGACCTCTTTCGCCGCGGCCCGCACGAAATGGATCTTGCGCTCCAGCACGGCAAGCACCATCTCGTCGAGGCTCAGCCCCAGGGTCCGCC
>Ga0182017_10004047_pt1 | contig 10912 bp, 13 predicted proteins | sample 712E3DmetaG_FD_120492 | JGI IMG/M metagenome (GOLD analysis project Ga0182017, IMG submission 120492) | Permafrost microbial communities from Stordalen Mire, Sweden - 712E3D metaG | ecosystem: Environmental > Terrestrial > Soil > Wetlands > Permafrost | place: Sweden: Stordalen | collected... | reverse complement strand
ATAATAGTTTTTATACTTATCTGGAAATTTAATTCATCCGGAGTAACAAAATTCTTTCAGCCCGAATTTTCATGGGACATTTTCAAACACAAAATTCCTATGCTTATATATATCCTGGTTGCCTTTTATTTAACTTTGATATGTCTTATAAAGAACCTTTCACTTATACCGGTAATAAGTCTGCTGGCAAATTTTTATCTGATGACAGAGCTCGGGATAACCAATTGGATGCGTTTTGCTATTTGGCTGGTAATTGGATTGGTAATATATCTTGCTTATGGTATAAAGAAAAGTAAGCTAAACAGGGTAGTTTGATATACTTAATAAATTTGGATTTAGTTAAAATGAGCGTTGTAAAGTATGTTTGTGATTCTTCGTGGCTTTGAGACTTAGTGGCAAAAAAAATATAGCCACAAAGACACAAAAACACTAAAAATTCACCAAGTTTAACATATCAAAATAAATGAACCCCTTATATTAATGCAATATTTTATAAATCAACTCTCTCAGCAATTCAGCATCTGTTGTTGAAGTATTGCCAACCCCTTTCGATTTTAAATCATATTCCCGTAAATCGGAAATGATTGCAACAGTTTTTGCCGGCGAATATTTTTTACCTGCTAGTTCATATTCCGGAACAAAAAATGGATTAATGCCCAGGTTAGATGCAATACTCGATCTGGACTTGTCTTTTAGAAAATGATAAATAAGCACTTTGCTAAAAAAAGAAAACAATACCTGGGTAGTAACCAGGAATGGACTGCCTTTGGGATTTTTACCAAAATAATCAATTATTCTGTTGGCCTTTAACACGTTTTTCTGACCCAATGCTTTGGTGAGCTCAAAATTGTTATAATCCTTGCTTATTCCAATGTTACGCTCGATATGTTGCTTGTTAATTACATTGGTCCCGGAAGGAATAACAAGTAAAAGTTTATCAAGCTCCTGGGCAATTTTGCTTAAATCATTTCCCAATGATTCTTTAAGTAGCTCGGCTGCTTCCGTATCAATTGATATTCCTGCTTTTTTTAAATAGTTAATAATCCATTCCGGCACCTGGTTTTCATATAGCTTTTTGGATTCAAGAATTACGGAATGCTCAACCAGGGCTTTGTACAGTTTGGTGCGTTTGTCCAGACTGGCGTATTTGTAATTGATGACAAGAATTGTAGACTTTAAAGGCTTTTCTACATAATATATCAGGTCCTCAATTTTTTTCAGTTCCTGTGCTTCTTTTAATACAACCACCTGATAATTGGCCATCATAGGAAACCTCTTGGATGCATTTATGACAGTTGGTGTATCGGTATCCTTGCCATAAAAAATTAACTGGTTAAAAGTTTTTTCCGATTCATTTAAAATATGTTTGATAATATAATCCGTCACCAGGTCGATATAATATGTTTCCTCGCCCATCAAAAAATATACAGGGTGATAAATTTTGTTTTTTAGTTCGGTTAATATTTCTTCAAATTCTTTCATAACTACAATGAAAAATATGTGTTATCTGGCAACCCGAAGTTATATATTTGTATAAAAGATATTTGTTCAGGTTTAGTCATTTTCAAAGATAACAAGATTTATATTAGATTTTCAGTTGATGCCCGTATGACAAAATTAAATTTACCTGATTTCGAATTTATATATAAAGAAAAAAATAACAAGAAATATATTTTCGATGAACTACGGCGAAAATATTTATTACTTACTCCGGAAGAATGGGTTAGACAAAATTTTGTAAAGTACCTTGTCACGAGAAAAAGTATTCCGGCTTCATTAATTGCACTGGAGATGCCTTTTAACCTATATACATTAGATAAAAGAAGTGATATTGCTATTTATAACAAACAGGGTATAGTAGTATTGCTAGTTGAATGCAAATCGCCTGATATTTCGATCACTCAAAAGATATTTGATCAGGCAGCGGGATATAATTTAAAACTAAATGCTAAAATATTGATAATTACGAATGGCTTGTCACATTATTGCTATAAACCGGATTATGAAAACAATAAATGGATTTTTCTTGATGCCATTCCTGATTTTAATGAGCTGAATTCAATCTTTGTTGATTAACTGAAGTAAGTATTCATCTGAATATTTTTTCCCCCGTAACATCCATTCCTTTTTTAAACCAACTATTTCAAATCCCTGATTTTTAAAAAGGCTCAAACTTGTCATATTATCTGCTCCAATATTACAGTACAACTGATGCATACCCAGAAGTTCGAAACAATAAACAATTAATACATTGAGTGCACTTGTTGCATAACCCTTACCATGATCGGATTTCTCAGCAATAAGTATTCCCACTCCTGCCCTCCGGTTATATGAATCAAAATCAAACAGATCAATAGTACCGATAGTTCGCATTTTTTCATTTTTCAGATCAATCATTAACCGTAACTGGCTCGCTTCAAAAATATCAAGATGGGCCGTCTCAATATATTTTGCTAAAACATGTTTAGAAAAAGGAGTAAGCGTATTACCTGAAATCCATGTTTCGGTATTGTTCTCCCATTCAAACAGCAGATTCAAATCTGAAGGTTCAGGCGCTCTAAGTTTTATAATATCGTTTTCTAAGTAATTCAAAATATTGAGTTTGTTTATAAATTTACAAATGAATTGTTTTACAGTATCAGAAATTAATTTTTTAAATTGGAACTTGATTTTTTTCTTTTATAAACCAATATGCAGGACTTATATCTACTTACTTTCAAAACAAAAGCATCTTTGAACCCCAAATTTTTAGATTTTTCTAAATCAGGTGTTGCTGCTTCTTCGCTTGGATATAGTCCAAAAATATATTTATAGGTGCTATCTTCACTTTTGTATATATAAATAGAATCAAGACTTTTTATATCAATATCTTTTTTAAAACTTTTTAAAGAGTATATCTGAATTGTATATGATTCTTCTTTCAGATCTTCAGAAAGCAAATTTAACCACCTTAAAACTTCCTTGTCACTTGAAACAGAAGTTTTTTTTTGTAAAGTTCTTTGTCAGTTATTCCTGATGAATTTGCCTCAGACTGTGTATTAGGTATATTAATAGAAGGAGACTGGTTGTATTCATAAGCATTAGGACTTACATTGTGAGAAAAGTTAACATTCATATCAATTGTGTCTTTCCTGGTCAAAAATGGGATAAAGAAATTAACAATCTTGATGGCAGAGTCTTTATTCAGGAATTTAATAGTATAGTCCCCTTTTTTTAATAACATTTTAAACTTCCCGTCAGTACTGACTTTGGCCAAATCGTTTATGTTTTTATTAGCATTGTCAGTAATATTTACTGTCATATTTTCATACTTGATCGTGCTATCAATATTGCTAATTGCAGCTTTTACAAAAACATCCTTCTCTTCACCTTGAATTTCGCCAGGCTTGGTGTTTAAAAGACTTAGATTAAAAAATACCTGACTTTCATCTGTCAAAGGAGCGTAATTAATATCATCTTCAGAAGTATTAACAGGATAACCCAGATTAATGGGCTCTGTCCATAAATTATCACTTACACTATTACAATAATATATATCATAACCATCTTTTCCTCTTTTAAAACCCTGAGAACTATAAATTAAAGTTGCCCCTTTATTAGTAAATACCGGATAGTCTTCATTGAGAAATGTATTTATGCGGATACCTGCATTAAAAGGCTTACCCCAATCTCCAAATACTTTCAGGGAATAATATATATCCATCCCGCCAAAGCCCCCTGGTCTGTTGCTTGCAAAGTACAATACATTTCCATTAGGCGACTCGCAGGCATGTGTGTCATAGTACAAACTGTTTATATGACCATTAAGCTTGTGCAAGCCTGACCAGGACCGGCCATTAAAAGTACACTCGTAAATATCACTTTCAAAATGCGTGTATTTTGTAATATAAAGTTTGTAACCATCGTAACTTAAAGATGATGGAAAGCAATCACCCTCAGTTCCTTCCTGTAAAGTAATCTCTTTTGCATCTGACCATATATTTCCGGATTTTTTTATGTAAAATATCCTGTTTTTTGAACCCATGCTATTTACAAAAACAAGTGTTTTTCCATCACCTGAAATTGCAAGATTTGTGTATGATTTATATGGGTCAAATTTAAAACCAGCACTATCTTGTTTATTTTTTAATTCCTCAGGATGGTCTATATGATATAATTTACCTAAATATATATAATAGTCATATCGATGATCATACGAACTGATTGTTGAATTACTGAATATTTTTTTCAAAAAATAAATTGCTTTTTTATTCTCTCCGGGTAAATTCAAATAGCAAAGCGAAAGGTGAAAACAAATGTTATTGTTTGATAAATCATGTTCGAGTAAGTTTTCGTAAATTTTTGAAGCCTGGACATACTCTTTATTAAACAAATGGAACTCTGCCCTCTCGAACCATTGTCTGGAATTAATTGTGTCCTGGGCATTCATAGAAGCGCCAATTATCCATACTGCAAAAATTAAAATAAAATTTCGCATGTAAATATTTTATCTGGTTGAAAATTTATATTTTGGCTTTAACTAATTATTCCAGTAATTGATTTAAACTATGCAAAATAAATAAATCTTAGCAGAATACCAAAACCAAATGAATTAACATAAAAGATTTAAAAATTAGTGGAATGATAAATTAAAATTTTATTATAAACTAATTTAATCATTCATCAATCCTGATGTCTATTTTTTCGGAGGTCTGATGAATCTGCAGCGTATCTGCTTTCTGGTCAAAGTAAAGTACTCCCAGCACATCGTTGGTTTTCTTATCCTTTACAACGATCCTCAATATTTTTTGATTTTCAAGGGAATGATTGTTACGTGCCTGAAGCGTAAGATTTTCTATCCTGTAAATATCTTCTTTACCAAAACCGTCAGGACGGACAAGAGCGGTATACGCAATTTCGCCATTTGCCAATGGATTAAAAAATATGTTGTCGCCTGTGGTATTAATCGGATACCCGACATTATTAGGTTTTTCCCATTTATTGTTGGCCATCAAATGACAAACAAAGATATCATATCCACCCATGTTTAAATGTCCTTTGGAACTGAAGTAGAGGGTTTTTCCATCCTCACAGATAAATGGTGTTGTTTCATCGAACTCGGTGTTAATATTCTCACCAAGATTTACTGCAGGGCCCCAATCACCGTTTGCTTGTTTTTCAGATTTGTAAATATCCAATCCTCCAAACCCGCCTTTACGATCACTGGAGAAATACAGTGTTTTGCCATCAACCGAAATTGAAGCGTGCGTTTCGTTATGAGAAGTATTTATATTTTTATTCAGAGGCTGCATAGGGCCCCAGACACTATCTTTTAAAACACTAACATATATATCTGAGTTTTTCTTCATCTTTTTCACAAAGTAAAGTTCTTTGCCATCAGCTGAAAGACAAGTTGGTTCGCAATCGCCATCCGAGCCAACATCGGAACTGATATTAACCGGTTCTCCCCAAACTCCTTTAACTTTCCTGGACATAAATATTGCATCATAAAACTTCAGGCTTGACAAATAAATCAGGATAGTTTCGTCTTTATTTAAAACCGGATTCCGGTTCATCAGTGCGTTATTAACAGGCGGTCCAATATTTGTGAACCTGGCATTAATGGGGTTGTCCTGGATAAGCTTTGCTCTTTCGCAAGCTCCAATCTCAATATCAACCATTCCTTCATTATAATGCCCTTCAAAATAAGGATGATTCCTGAATTTATTGTATGCAGCCAGAGCTTTGGTCAATTGATTGTCTATACGATATGCAGTGCCAAGGTAAAATAATAAATACAGTGGAGCACTTCTTTCCTCATATACACTTTTTCTATATTTGGTTGAGATTTTTGATGCAGCTTTTTCAAAATAGGGAATGGCTTTGGTCTCTTCGCCGGGTATATTCATATAGCACATTCCAATGCAATAGTTGATATTTGCATTGACTGAATCCTTGTCGTGAATTTTCAAATAATTAAACAGCGCTTCCCTGTAATCCTCACCCTCAAAGAAAAAATCAGCATCCGTGAAGTACTCTTTTAATTGTTGCCTTGTTTGAGCAAATAAGAACATTTGCGAAAAGAAAAACAGCAGGACAATAATTGTAGATTTTTTACTTAACATACATTGATTCTCCAGAAACGCCTGGTGGCTAATAAATTAAAAATCAAATATACTTGTTTTGAAAGTCAAATAAAATATAAAGTTAATAAGCATTTTGCGTTTGTTGATAACTTTTAGTCAATAACTTTAAATCCGGTAAAAGGAATAAGCGCTTCCGGGATTATTATTCCTTCATCAGACTGGTTGTTTTCAAGTAAAGCAGCGACAATTCGTGGCAGTGCCAATGCGCTCCCATTTAGTGTATGGGCCAGTTTGGTTTTTTTGTCAACGGAATCTTTAAACCGCAATTTCATGCGATTGGCCTGAAATGATTCGAAGTTAGAAACTGAACTGACTTCGAGCCATTTATCCTGTGCAGCTGCATAAACTTCAAAATCATAAGTCAAAGCCGATGCAAAGCTCATATCACCTCCGCAAAGTTTAATTATTCTATATGGCAATTCCAGTTTCAGGACAAGAGATTCCACATATTTAACCATTTCTTCAAGTGTGTCATAAGATTTATCAGGGTGTTGAATCTGCACAATTTCAACTTTGTCGAACTGGTGAAGCCGGTTTAATCCGCGAACATCTTTGCCATAAGAACCAGCTTCGCGCCTAAAACAGGGCGTATAAGCAGTGTTTTTAATTGGAAAATCATTTGCATTTAATATGACGTCGCGATAAATATTGGTTACAGGTACCTCGGCTGTTGGGATGAGATAAAATTTGTCCTCTGTTACAAAATACATCTGTCCTTCCTTATCTGGCAACTGACCTGTTCCAAAACCTGAATCTTCATTGACCATTAAAGGCGGCATAATTTCCAAATATCCCGCATTCCTGGCTTCTTCAAGAAAGAAATTGATTAAAGCACGTTGAAGCCTTGCTCCTTTACCTTTGTATACAGGGAATCCTGCTCCTGTAATTTTAACACCCAGTTCAAAATCAATTATGTCATACTTCTTGGCCAAATCCCAATGTGGCATGGCACCTTTTGGAAGCAATGGCTTAACTCCGCCTTTTCTGATTTCTTCATTATCTTCAGCTCCTTTACCACGGGGAACCGAAGCATGAGGAAGATTGGGTATCAAAACAAGATTATCTTGAAGTTCTTTCTCCAATCCTTTGAGCTCTTCAGTAGTATTTTTGATATCCTCCTTCAAAACAATTGGTTTATTCATCGGCTGTTCAGCATTCAGTTGAATAATTCCTTTATTTACACCAAAATCTTTCGAACGCTTCTTTGCTTCTGCAAGTAAATTGTCAAGCTTTAATTGAACTTGCCGCCTCTGTATATCAATTTCAATAACCTTTTCGACTAGTTCTAAATTTTTGAAATTTTTAACAGATAGCCTTTCTAAAACCAGTTCCTTGTTTTCTTTTATAAAATTAATAGTAAGCATAAATTAAATTTTAAAATTTAAAACTTTTCGCGTAAAGTGGATAATCAGCTGTGGCGGAGCTATGACGCAAAGATAATTATTAATTATTCTTTGCAGTTATTTATGACCTTCAGTATTAAACTCAATTAATACAAATGAGTCTATTTTGTTTAATACAATATGTCGTTCCTACGGAACAATAATGATTAATATTCCAATCAACTATAAATATGTCATCCCTAACGGGACTAAATGACCTCAAAAACAATTAGAGTAAGTCCTGCTAGGGACGAAATATTGGTAGAATATAATGTATGGTAGAATTAAGTGCCGTAGGTACGAAATATTATTTATTAACCAATATCCAAATAAAGTTAATCAGGTTTAAATAATATTAAAATAGACACCGGTATATAAAATATAATAAGTATAAAATAAAAAAACTCCTGCAACTATTTACCGCTAAGGTAATCATTACAAGAGCCAGTTTATTTGTGTTATAGCCTTATTCTGTAACAGGAATTACTGATACAAAGGACCTTTCTTTACGGACTTTTTTAAATTGAACTGTACCGTCTATAAGGGCAAACAATGTATGATCTCTGCCCATTCCAACATTATTACCGGGATTGTGCACCGTACCTCTCTGACGAACTATAATGTTGCCTGCTTTGACTATTTCGCCTCCAAAGATTTTCACACCCAAACGCTTACTTTCGGACTCACGACCGTTTCGTGAACTACCTGCTCCTTTTTTGTGTGCCATATTATTACAATTATTATTTAGCTGTGTTTATTCTTCTGCTTGCTCTTCCTTTTTTGAAGCAGCTTTTTTAGTAGCCCTTTTAGCTTTAGGCTTCCCGCTTCCTGATATTTCTTCAATCTGAACCTCGGTTAAAAATTGCCTGTGACCATTCAGCTTTTGGTAACCTTTTCTTCTCTTCTTTTTAAAAACCAATACTTTATCGCCTTTTAAATGAGATAAAATTTTAGCGCTGACACTGGCTCCTTCTATTGTTGGTAATCCAACTTTTACATCACCTTCATTGTCCAGAAGAAGAACTTTATCAAATGTTATCTGAGCACCTTCCTGCCCTTCCAACCGGTGTACAAAAATTTTTTGATCTTTCTCAACCTTAAATTGCTGACCGGCTATATCAACTATTGCATACATTATTACGACTTATTATCTGTAGTTAAATTAATGGGACTGCAAAATTATAAACTTTTGAAAGATATACAAAGATTTAAAAATATTTTTCAAAGATATTTGCTTATTAGTTTGTCCGTATACGAACACTTAATGTTTCAAATCGTACAAATTGCTATATTTATAACCAAGTAGTGATAAATTTAATGTTTTAATTTTAAACAAATTATTAATTCTGGCACAACAGTTGAACACACTAAACCCATAAAACTATGAATATGATAAATATATCGAAACTGCACAAGTCTTATGTTACAGGTTCAAATAGTCTTCATGTATTAAAAGGTATTGATTTAGATATCGAAGCTGGTGAAATGGTCTCAATTATGGGAGCGTCAGGTTCTGGAAAATCAACTTTGTTAAATATTATAGGTATCCTGGATAATTATGACCAGGGAGAATTTTTCCTTGACGGTACACTTATTATGAATCTCAATGAAACAAAAGCGGCATGGTACCGGAATAAATTTATTGGTTTCGTTTTTCAAAGTTTTAACCTGATTGCTTATAAAAATGCAATGGAAAACGTTTCCTTACCTCTATATTATCAGAAAGTAGGCAGGAAAAAGCGAAATATGATGGCCATGGAATATTTGGAGAGAATGGGCATTAAAGAATGGGCAGAACACTTGCCAAACGAATTGAGTGGTGGACAGAAACAGCGTATAGCCATTGCACGTGCACTCATATCAAGCCCCAAAGTAATTTTAGCCGATGAACCTACAGGTGCACTTGATTCGGTTACTTCACAGGAAGTAATGGATATACTACAGGAAGTAAATAAAACGGGCATGACAATAATCATTGTTACTCATGAACTTGATATTGCAAATCGTACCCAACGAATTATTCATATAAAGGATGGACTTATTGAAAAAAGCATAACCCACGCTAAAACAGCAGCTAATGTTTGATATTGACAAATGGCAGGAAATTCTTATTACAATCAGGCAAAATAAGTTACGCGCTTTATTAACTGGATTCAGCGTGTTCTGGGGTATTTTCATGCTTATTATTCTGATGGGTTCAGGAACAGGATTGGAAAATGGCGTCAAATTCCAGTTCAGGGGCAGAGCAACCAATAGTATGACCTTTTGGACAGGAGAAATGAGTAAAGCATATGGAGGATACCAGGTAGGAAGGTATGTAAATTTAAACAACGATGATAAAGATTATACAAAACGTGACAATAAAAAGGTAGACAAAATAACTTCAAGATTCAGAATTTGGGGTGACAATACTGTTACTTATGGAAAGATGAGAGGCAATTATGAATTGAACAATGTCAATCCCGACTGCAAAATAACAGATAACATCCATCTTTTACAGGGACGGTTTTTAAATAATTTCGATATGAAAGAATTGCGCAAAGTAGCAGTAATTGGCAGGGATGTGAACAATGAATTATTTAAAGGCAAATCACCTTTGGGAGAATATGTCCTGATTAGTTCAATTCCATATCAGGTAATAGGAGTTTATGAATCGGAGCAGGAAAGAGATAACAGGCGCGTTTATATGCCTATTTCAACTTCTCAAATGGTTTTTAACCAGCCTAAAAAAGTTGAAGATATTACCTTTACTGTAGAGGACATGAATATCCTGGAGAGCAAGGATATGGAAAAAGATTTAAGAAACCAGTTATCAAAACGTCACCATTTTGATCCGGACGATACCAGGGCCCTATACATATATAATAACTTCCAGGAATACAGTCAGTTTTTATCATTGTTTTCATTTATTAAAATATTTATATGGGTAATTGGCGTCTTTACTATTATTGCAGGAATCGTGGGTGTGAGCAATATCATGCTGATTGTTGTAAAAGAAAGAACACGTGAAATTGGTATCAGAAAAGCAATTGGCGCCAAGCCTATTTCTATTGTATCACAGATAATTGCTGAAGCAGTATTAATTACTACCGTAGCCGGATATGCTGGATTGGTTCTGGGAGTCGGCTTGCTTGAATTAGTAAAACCATTGTTTAGTAAAGCGCAGGGTTTCTTTCTCAATCCGGAAGCAGATTTTAAACTAGCTATTTATGCTACGCTTGTGCTTGTTATTTCAGGCACGTTGGCCGGATTAATCCCTGCTTTGCGTGCTGCATCTATTAAACCAATCGAGGCTCTGAAAGAGGAATAAAATGAATTTGAAAATTTTAAAACAATATATAGACAGATCTAGCTAATAGCCAATAGCTAATTACTAATAACTAATTTTATGTTTGATCGTGACCT
>Ga0182017_10004046_pt1 | contig 10913 bp, 9 predicted proteins | sample 712E3DmetaG_FD_120492 | JGI IMG/M metagenome (GOLD analysis project Ga0182017, IMG submission 120492) | Permafrost microbial communities from Stordalen Mire, Sweden - 712E3D metaG | ecosystem: Environmental > Terrestrial > Soil > Wetlands > Permafrost | place: Sweden: Stordalen | collected... | reverse complement strand
CTCCACTCACCGACAGTCGATAGAACGACCCGCCCGCCGGGACGGCAATTGGTAGCGGCAGGCTGGAGAGGTTCAGGGGGATTGCGCCGCCCTCGGGACTGGTGCGCCAGTCTGCGCCGACCTTGGTTTGGGCCGTGTTCAGCCGTAACTCATTGTTAATGCTGGGGCTGAACGAGGCGGTCAGTCCAATGGTCAGGATATCGGAACGGAAGTGCGAGACGTTGATCTGCGAGTAGCCGGACTCGGTCGTGGAGGGCGTCCGGCTGTACCGGGCAAACAGGCTCAGGCGCGCGCTAAGGGCGTGATCCAGACGCAGGCTCCCGGCATCCAGCGCGGAAGGTCGCAAGGTGCTGGCAGTCAGTTCGGTCAACCCGCCGCCCAGGTCGCGCCCGTTGGGAAGCGGGAAGGCGTTGAGGATTGGCTGGACCGGTCCGGGCGCGTAGCGGCGAACCAGAAGCGACGGCACGGCCTCCATCCAGGTGTAGGGCTGGCGCAGACGGAGTCCTTCGTAGGACGCGAAGAAAAAGGTGCGATTGCGGCGCACCGGTCCGCCCAGCGTGGCGCCGAAGTCATTGAGGCGCAACGGGCCGCTGCCGAGGCCCTGAGCGTTGGCGAACCAGTCGTTGGCCTCCAGCCGCTGGTTGCGCAGGTACTCGAACAGGCTCCCGTGGTAGTCGTTGGATCCGGACCGGCTGCTGACCACCACCTGGGCGCCCGGCAGGCGTCCGTACTCGGGCGCGAAACTGGAGGTCTCGATGCGGAACTCCTCCAGCGCTTCGATGGAGATGAGGTTGTGCGTGCTGCCGAAAGCGGTCATTCCGGGCAGGGAACCGCCGCTGAATTGAGCCGGCATCCCGGTGCCGCTGACGCCGGTGTTGGCGCTGACGCCGTCCAGGGTGAAGTAGTTGGTGTTGGCCCGCTGGCCGTTGGTGGAGAACTGGCCGGCCTCTCCGGCCGTGGCGGGAGTAACCAGAACGCCGGGGGCCAGCTCGAGCAGACCCAGCAGCCCGCGGCCGTTCAGCGGCAGGGTCCCGATCAACTCCCGCCCGATCACCATCCCGACCGAACCATCCTGGAGGTTGACGGGGGCCGGACCGCCCTGCACCGTCAACTCCTGCTCCATGTTGCCGACCTGAAGCGTGAAGTCGATTCGCGCATTCTGGGCGACTTCGAACCGCACCCCCAGCCGCGCCAGGGTCTGGAAGCCCTCCTTGCGGGCGGTGACCTTGTAGAGGCCCGGCTGGAGCGAGGCGATGACGTACATCCCTTCCTGGTTGGAATGGGAGGAACGCCGGATGCCAGTGGCCTGGCTCACTACGGTCACGGTGGCTCCGGGCACCACGGCGTCGGAAGGGTCCTTGATCAGGCCGAATACCTGCGCACCCTGCTGCGCCTGGAGCGCAGCCGAGAGAAGCAGACATCCGGAAAGGACCCAGGCCAGACGCATTACCGCGCGCCCTCCTTCAGGCTGTCGCGATATGCCGCGGCAAGCGCCCGGAAGCGCGCCGAAGCAGAGGCCAGCCGCGAGGGGATTTCAGCCGGGGCCAGCCGGCTATCGGCGCCGGCCAGCAACACGTTCAGGAGTTGATCCACCTGTTGGGCGGAAACGAACACCTGCACGGCTCCCGCCTGCCAGTCCGGCCCAAGCGCGGTTTCGGCCGGCGCGCGCTCGCTGCCCTCGCCCAGAGCCGCAAGCGCGGGTTTGACGGAATTCAGGATTTCGCCGGCCGATCCGGAGAGCGCCTGCGCGTGTTCGCGCCGCAGAGTGGCGAGCAAAGTCTTGTCGCGATCGCCGAGCTGCGACTCGGCGGAAGGTGGAAACCGTTCCGCCAGGTTCCGCAGCGCGTGAGCGCGGGCCATGGAGGCCTCGCTAAGCTCCAGCACCCGGTTGGCGAACTTCTCGAAGGCAACCCGGCCGCCGACGGCCTTCTCGAGCTCGGCCTGCAGAGGGACGCGCGCAGCGGCAACCGACATGGCCGTTTTGGAGGCGCCGGCTTCCGGGTCCAACGGACGCGGGTCGTCGAAGCGCACGGCCACGCCCGGCACGCGGGCCAGCGAGGACCGGACTTGTTCCTGGCGCTCGGGTTCCATGCCGGTACCGGTGACGACGAGCTTCCGGCCGCTTCGGGTCAACTCGATCGGCTCTCCCAGATCGGCTCCGATGCCGTGGAGCGCGGCGATGACCTGCAACTCCTGAGTGGCTGTGGCACTCGTCTCGAGATGGGGAGCGGGCTCCAGCGCGGCCTCGGGCGCCCGGGCCTCGGCGATCAGCGGCGCGGCCGGGGAGGGAAGCACTGGCTCGCCTTGAATCTCGGTGATTTCGACCCACTCATTCCCGCCAAATTGGAACGTCTCGCTGACCGGAGAGAGATCCTGGCCGCGCAGGGTGATGGTGGCTTCAGTCAGAGGGCTGTGAGCGGTGGTGGTGCGGATGCGGTACATACCTGGCGCGGGGAGGGGTTCCACCTCATCGCGCTTGTCGGCAAGCTGGTCGCGCCATGCGGCATAGGATCGGGCGCTCAGAGGGTCTTGCCAGTTGAAGCGCGCCGAGGCGAATAGCGTTTCGAGGGGCTCGGCGGCGGCGGTGGTCTGGGACGAGTGAGAGGCGGCGCGGGTGAATGAATGCGTCCGCGTCCGCACCCGGATCTGCCGGCGCTCGCGCGGAGCGGATGCGTCCGCGGCCACCGCTTTCCGGAGCAACTCGGCGGCGCTGGCCACCGGCGGCCGCCCGAATCGGTAGGCCGCCAGGCAGGCCAGCAGCAGCACGGCGGCAGCGGCCAGCCAGCGGCTCGGGGCGCGGCGGGGGGCGCTCGGGCGCGCCTGGTCGATCCGGCGCATGCGCACGCGGATGTCGTCCCAGGGCCGGGGCGGCGCGGGCAGGCTCGGCTTCAGCCCGCCCTCGTGGTAATGCATGTAGTCGCCGATCTCTCGCGTCAACTCCTGGAATTGCGTGCGGCAGCTCCAACAAGCCTCCAAATGGGCTCGAATGGCCGCCGCTTCCTTGGACCGCAGCTCGCCATCGGCGAACTGCAGCAACTGCTCTTCACCAGGGTGGAGCGCACCGAACTTAAGCATGGTTCGCCCTCCTCAATCTCGTGATCGCGCGGCGCAGGAACTCGCCGACCGTTGAAGTGCCGACCCCGATCACCTGGGCGATCTCCTGATAACGGAGACCCTCGGCACGAAGAAACAGGCACGATTTCTGTTGCGCGGAGAGGCCCGCGACGGCGTTGTGCAGCCGCAGGAGTCTCTCACGTTCGATGAGCGACTGCTCGGCGCTCTTTTCGGGGGCCGGCAGACAGGCTTCCATCTCGGGCTCGAAGGGCCGGGTGTAATCCTGCTTTTCACGCAGGTTGAGCCCGTGGTTGTGAGCCACGCGGAAAACCCAGGCGCGTGTGTTGCGGATGTCCTCCCCTTTTTGTAGCGCTACGTAGAGGCTGAGGAAGACGTCTTGGGTGGCATCCTGGGCCAGCGGGGGATGGAGGCCCAGCGTCAGCAAGTAGCGATACACATCGTCGCGGGCCTCGAGGAACAACCGCTCGACCTGGTCGTGCATGGTCGTCGCGGCGCGCTCAAGATGCAATCCGGCCACGTTCAAACTCTCCATCCCGCCTTGGGCCACTGGGTCGGGCATGATGTTGGTGCAAGCCGGGGCACACTACTGCGTCTGCACGCAGAGTTTGGCCCCATCGAAGGATTGGAAGCCCTGTATCGTCGCGGTCAGGTTGGAATCCACGCCGCCCCCGCATGGGGGAGTGTCGGAGGGGGGCTGCGGAACCTGGAAGTTCACTTGGTACAGTCCGACCGAGCCCGCCGCCAGGCCGACATAGGTCGGCTGATACGTGGCCGCGATGCCGGAGGCGGGGCGGGAAGTGCCGGCGTTGGGGCGGAAATCGAGATCGATCCGGACCGGACTTGCGAGCGCCCCCCAAGGCGCGGCTGCACCGGTTTCCGCCGCCGGGGTGGTGTTCCCCAGGCCGTACGCATAAATGACCAGCTCTTCGCCGGGCTTGGCAGGCTGCGAGGCCGATACCAGGGCTCCGCCGGCGTGGGTGACCAGAGACTGGCAAGGCAGCGATCCGGAATCGTCGGTGCGCGCGTTGCCGCAATTGGTCAGGGCGTGGATCGAGTCCATCACCGGGGAAAGCTGGAACGACCTGCCCGGCAACCCATTCTCCGTAAAGGTGATGTCCGTGGTTCCGATCAGATCGATCAGGGTCATGATCAGCGGATTGCGCGGCTTCATCTCGAAGGGAACCTGCAAGGTCACCGCCGTGAGCATGCAATCCGGCGACAGCGCCAGCGGATCGCTGCAAGTGTTGAGCTGTTCCACCGAGAGCAGGGGCACCGGCAGGGACGTGCCGGGGCCGGACTGGCGGATGATCGCCGAAATCCCCGCCAGCGTCACGGGCAAGGGCACCGAAGGAGCGCGCTCGGCGCGGAACGGCGGAGGCAGCACCGTCTGGCGCCCCGTCAGAAAGAATGTCACCACCTGCCCAGGCGCCACCCGCACCGGGATGGGGTTCACGTAGCCGGCTCCGACCAACGCGATGCCAGCCTGGCCAAAGAGCATCTGGCAGGCCATTAAGAAAACAACACCTATCCGCACACCGGTAATCCTCCTTACTGCACCTAAGACAGCCTGCGCTCTATTTTAACGACACCGCAAACTTGCTGTCGTTAAAATCGCGGCTCGCCTGTCTTAGCATCGACAGCTCTGATTTTGGACTCCTCGCCGGAGATCCAGGTTTCGGCCAAGGGTGGTGGTATCCAGGTGCAGGAATGTTGGACGCGGGCCTCACCGGGAGCAACCGCTGCTGACGGGTAGCGTACTCCAGCCAGCCGACGCCGGATCTCAGCCCGATTTCTCGGGCGGACCGCATCGGGGCCGGTTCTAGAAGTCGACTGAACCGGCTCCGATGCGGTTTTTCTTCCTTTGATGCTCTCTCGGAACGCAAGCCGCTTGCTCACGCGCGCAGTTCAGTGCTGCCGGGCAACCCGAGCACCGAACCGCGACCATTAGGGAGGGAACGGCAGGCTTCTCCGTGAGGCTGGAAACGGCACGGAGCTCACGATTCCGGTGCCCTCTCGGACCACCACCAGCCGGTCGGCGGGGGCCTTGGCTATTCTCTCGAGGTTGCCATTGGGCCAGCGGATTTCCAGGTCGGCGGATTCGGCTGGGCCCAGGCCGAAGTGGAGGCGGCGGTCGCTCACGGATAAGTAACTGGACTGGGCGAGGACTTCCTGGGCCTGCTTCTTGCCGCCGTAGTGCGCGGTGACGCGGGCTCCGATGGCGCTGCGGTTGGATTTCACGCCTTCGAGCTTCACCTTCAGCCAGTGGTTGCCGCCGGTGACGTCGTTGCGCAGCAGGGAGGGGGGCTCGTTCTGATTCATGATCAGCACGTCTACGTCGCCGTCGTTGTCGAAATCGCCGAAAGCTACGCCGCGGCTGGCGTGGGCCGCCGCGATTCCCGGCCCGGCCTGATCGATCAATTCCTCGAACTTGCCGTCGCCGAGGTTGCGGTAAATGAAGCGCGGCGTTCGGTGGGGCTGCTCCGGGTACTTCTTCTCGACTTCGGGATAGACGCTGCCGGTGGCCACGAAAACGTCCGGGTAGCCGTCGTTATCGAGGTCGGCAAAGCCCGTGCCCCAGCAGATGAAGCGGGTCTCGACGCCCAGGCCGGCGCGGATGGTGACGTCGGCGAAGTTGCCCTTTCCGTTGTTCTGGTAGAGGGCCGGGGTGTCCTCGGTGAAGTGGGTCTTGAAAATGTCGAGCTGGCCGTCCAGGTTGTAATCGCCGACGGCGATGCCCATGCCGGCCTGCTCCTGCCCGTCGTCGTTGAGGGCGATGCCGCGCTCGAGCCCGTCCTCGGTGAACGTGCCGTCATGGTTGTTGTGGAACAGCAGGGCGGGGGTGGAGTCGCCCGCGACGTAGATGTCGGGCCAGCCGTCGTCGTCGAAATCGGCGGCCACCGCGGTCAGCCCGTAGCTGCCTTTCAGCTTCGAGATCCCGGCGCGTTCGCTGACGTCGGTGAACGTGCCGTCGCCGTTGTTGTGGAACAGCAGGTTCGATTCCGGCGGCAGCCCGCGCGGCCCGCAGTTCACCGGGATGCCCTTCCAGTTGCAGTTGGCGTCCTCGCCGGTGGGGGGCACCGCCTTGCGATCGAAGGCGACGTAGTTGGAAACGAAGAGGTCGAGCTTTCCATCGCGGTCGTAGTCGATCCAAGTGCAGCCGGTACCCCAGCGAAGCGGCCGCAGCAGGCCCGCCTTCTGGGTGACGTCGGTGAAGGTGCCGTTGCCGTTGTTGCGGTAAAGCACGTTCTGGCCCCAGTAGGTGATGAAGATGTCGTCGAAGCCGTCGTTGTTGTAGTCGCCCACGGTCACCCCGCAGGCCCAGCCGGTGCGGGTGAGGCCGGCCTGCACGGTGACATCGGTGAAGGTGCCGTCGCTGTTGTTCTTGTAGAGACGGTTGGTGGCGCCGGGCGGCGCACCGCTCAGGCGCGTGCCGGAGAGCATGAAGATGTCGAGCCAGCCGTCGTTGTCGTAATCCAGGAAGGCGATGCCGGCCCCGGTGGTTTCGACGATGTAGTCGACACGGTCGGGCCGGCCGTAAATCGCCGGCGCGAGCAGGCCAGCCTGCTCGGCGACGTCCGTGAAGCGGGCGTTGAATGGCCGGCCGGAAGGCTTGCCGCGCGGCGTGGGCTTGACCCCGCGAGAGGCCATCCCACCCCGCTGGGCGCGGAGACTGCCCGCCGAAGCCGCCATCAGGGCTAGTGCCTGCCTGCGTGTCATTCATTCCATGATAATGGGGACCGGGGGTTAGCGTGACACACTTGAACTGGCTGGCGATGCTCCTGGCGGCGTCCGTGGCGCCCACTCCGCCCATGGGCTGGAACAGTTGGGACGCGTATGGGACCAGCGTGACCGAAGCCGAGGTTAAGGCCAACGCCGACTCCATGGCCGCGCACCTGAAGCAGCACGGCTGGCAGTACATCGTGGTGGACATACAGTGGTACGAACCCAACGCCCGGGCGCACGGCTACCGGCCGGATGCGGAGTTGCTGATGGACCAGTACGGCAGGCTGCTGCCGGCGCCGAACCGGTTTCCATCCGCCGCCAACGGGCGGGGCTTCAAGCCGCTGGCCGGCTACGTCCACGGGAAGGGGCTGAAGTTCGGCATTCACATCATGCGCGGGATCCCACGCCAGGCGGTTCGCGCGAACCTGCCGGTATATGGGACGAAGGTCCGCGCCTCCGAGATCGCCGACATGAACTCCACCTGCCGGTGGAACACGGACATGTACGGCGTGAATATGAGCCGGCCCGGCGCCCAGGACTACTACGATTCGCTGGTGAAGCTGTACGCCGACTGGGGCGTGGACTACATCAAGGCGGACGACATCGCCTCGCCGCTGCACGCCGATGAGATCGCGGCGCTCAGCCAGGCGATCGGGAAGTGCGGCCGGCCCATCGTGCTGAGCCTGTCGCCTGGCCCAGCCGAACTCGCCAAGGCCGCCTTCTACGCCGAGCACGCGCAGTTGTGGCGGGTTTCGGACGATTTCTGGGATCGCTGGCAGGACCTGCGCAAGAACTTCGCGCTGCTCCGGGATTGGGCGCCCCATGTGCGGCCGGGCTCCTGGCCCGACGGCGACATGCTGCCGCTGGGACGCATCGGCATTCGCGCGGAGCGCGGCGACGACCGCCGGACACGCTTCACGCGCGACGAGCAGCGCACCTTGATGACGCTGTGGTCGATCGCGCGATCCCCGCTCATGTTTGGCGGCGACCTGCCATCGAACGACGAGTCCACGCTGGCGCTGATCACCAACGACGAGGTGCTGGCCGTGAACCAGAAAGCCACCGCCAGCCGCGAGCTGTTCTCGCGCGGCGAACGGATTGCCTGGGTCTCGGATGCGCCCGATGGGAAGTCGAAGTATCTGGCGGTATTCAACGTGGGCGACCAGGGCGTGGCGGATATCCGGGTCAACTGGAGCGAGCTGGGCCTTCCGGAGAACTGCGAGCTGCGCGACCTGTGGGAGAGGAAGCAGATGGGGCCGGTCCGCGGGGGATGCGTCTTCTCCGTGCCCTCCCACGGCGCGGAATTGTACAAGCTGACCCCCGTGCAGTGACGCACCGGGGAATTGCGCTGCGCGTCAGGGCCTCGTGGCCGATATGTTGGGTGGAGGCGCTGTGCGCACCACCACCTGGGACATCCACCCGGACGAAGAGGCTCTCGAAAGCCACGTGATGGGCAAGGCCCGCGGAGCCAAGCTGGCGCGGATCGAGGAACACCTGCTGGTCTGCGCGGGGTGTCGGGAGCGGCTGGCGGAACTGGACGAGTTCGTAGGCGCGATCCGCGAAGCTTGCGGCGCTCTGGACGACGCAGTGGGATGGACCCACGCCACCTCCGACGGCCCCGTGCACCTACAGGCGACCCGGTCGCGCAGCCGGCAGTGGAACGCGCGGTTTGAGGGCAGGGAACTGGAGGGTGGGCGCACCTTCACCTCGCTGCGGGAAGCCTGGGACTTTCTGCGCCGCTCGTTTGCGGAAATGTACCCCGAACACCGCTGCACGGCCCGGTGTTGCGCCGAGCGTCCCCTTCGCGGAACGGCGGAGGAGTGAGGGCCGGTCCCGATTCGTCCGGATAGAGCGAATCGCGCTATGATTTCGGCGTATGAGCTGGGTGCGTCTTACCGGTGAGTCGCCTACGATACTGGAGTTCATCGCTCCGGCTCTGGATGCCGTTCCGGAGGGGCTGGCTTCGCGGCTGGGGCCATGTCGCATCCTGTTGCTGCCCCACCTGGCGGATCCGGAAGCCACCTCACAGTGGACCGCAACCGGGACTGGTCTGGAGGTGGAGGTGGCGGTCTCGGGGGCCGAACCGCACGACCTGGCCCTGGAAGCGCTGTTGTGTCTGGGGCAGGCGCTTTGGGAGTCCACGACGCGAGAGGAACGCGCCGCCTGGCTGAAGCTGCTGGACGCGGAGATGCGCGGGAACGTCACCGGGGAGATTGACGAGGAAGCGTTGGAGGAGAAGCGTCGGCTGTTGGGCAGCCGCACGCTCGCCCGAAGTCCGAGACGTCTGCTGCGCTATGCAGGGGTTGCCTTCGCCTCGACGCTGGCCGAATACGTTCACGCGCTGTGGCACGATGTCACCGTGCGCAGCGGGCCGGAACACCTCCCGGCGGAGTGTTTGCGGCGGAGGCTGGAGCTGTTCGAACGCTGGTTCCCGCCCCGAACCGGGCGCCGTCTGTTCGCGGGTGCGGTAAAATAGGCCTTCAGGCTCGTCTATCTCATAAACCGCGGCAGGGCCGGAGGTCGCAATGGAGTTCTTTGAGCTAGTCCGCCAACGGCACTCGATCCGAAACTACAGCTCGCAGCCGGTCGAGGCGGAGAAACTGAACCGCATCCTGGAAGCGGCGAACCTGGCGCCATCGGCGGCGAACCTGCAATCCTACGAGATCTACGTGGTCACGAAAGTGAAGCAGCGTGCGGCGCTGTGCAAGGCTGCGCGCGGGCAGGGATTCGTGCTGGTGGCGCCCGTATCGCTGGTGTTCTGCACCAACCCGGTGCGCCTGCTGGAGCGGTACGGAGAGCGCGGCCGGGGGCTTTACTCGGTTCAGGATGCCACGATCGCGTGCGCCTACGCTCAACTGGCGGCTACGGCCCAGGGCCTCGGGGCGGTCTGGGTCGGGGCCTTCGATCCGGATGCCGTGCGGGAGGTCATAGGCGTGCCGGAAGATATGGCGCCGGTCGCCATCCTGCCGATTGGATACCCCGAAGGGGAGCCCGAGATCAAGGGCCGCCGCACCCTGGAGGACCTGGTTCACCCGGTCTGAGTCCCGGCCACGTCCCACCTTCGCCACAGCCAATCCCACAAACGCACGCCGGAGGTCCGGTGGTGCTCCAAAACTCAATGGGTTAGCGCTGGCCTCCCAGTTGCCACGTCCAAAGGGAAGGGGGTGTCGCATGTCCAAGCGCGAACGAGTGCGCGAAGTCCTGGCGGGCCCGCTGGCCCCGGAGTATCTCCAGCAGAAGGCGGAACAGGGTTGGTCCCTGATCGGAATCAGTCTGGAGTGGGAGCGCGAGATCGAGACGGACCAACCCCGCGACGAGACTGCCAGCCTTCGGGAGGAGGTTCCCTATGGGCTCCGTCTGGCCCAGGATGGCCTGCACCTGGAGGAGAACGCGGCCGAAAGGGAGACGCTGGTGCGTATGATGGATCTGATTGTCGAAGACCATTCCCTCAGCAGGGTCGCCGAGGAATTGAACGGTCGCGGCTTCCGAACCCGTCAGGGAGCGCTGTGGACGGCCAGCGCGGTTTTCAACATGATCCCGCGGCTGGTTGAAGTTGGGCCGCGCATCTTCTCGAGCGAGGAATGGGTGGCGCTGCGGAGCCGTTTGTCGGGTGGGCTGCGCTAGCGCTTCGGCCTGGGTGAGCCGCCGGGCCGAAGCCTGCTGCTTGAGGACCAGTCCACTACTGCCACGTCGACGTCATCGCGACACGAGCACCACGATGCTGCGGCCTTTCACGGGGTAACTCTCGCCGAAATACTGCACCTCGTCGCCGGGGTCGGCGATGTCGCCCGGGGATGCCTCCGCGGTGTCCACGGCCAGGTACCAGTATCGTCCGGCGAGCGGCGGGACATCGAAATCCAGGGGCTCCCAGTACATGTTCATCATGACGTGGAGATCCGCGTCGCCGTTGAAGCCGGCCAAGGTGTAGGCCAGTACCCGCGCCTCCGGGTCGGCCCAGCCGGGTTGGTTGAGCCGGCAACCGTGCCAGGCCACCTCGGGTATGCCCCGGTCGTTCAGCGCGCCTCCGAAGAAACGGTTCTTGCGGAGTACCGCGTGGCGTTTGCGGAAGTCGATGATCCGCTTCCAGAAGCGCAGCAGGCCAGCGTTCTTCCCCG
>Ga0182017_10004045_pt1 | contig 10915 bp, 10 predicted proteins | sample 712E3DmetaG_FD_120492 | JGI IMG/M metagenome (GOLD analysis project Ga0182017, IMG submission 120492) | Permafrost microbial communities from Stordalen Mire, Sweden - 712E3D metaG | ecosystem: Environmental > Terrestrial > Soil > Wetlands > Permafrost | place: Sweden: Stordalen | collected... | reverse complement strand
GGCTTACCTCTGAACGTCGGGGATAGTTCCAATAGTCCTGACAAATATTTCAATCATAGCTAAACAGTAGTTCAATTCCCTACAAATTTATTTACCACTGACAGCGCCGGGCAGTTAATTCAGGGAGTGCTTATACTTTTGTATATCTTTGGTAAAAGGTGTTCGGGTATGCTCTCTTTATGTTATACACTATAAGTTAGTTTTAGATTAATTCCATCCATCTGAGTAATTCTTGGGTGGGTGGATTTCTATTTGAAAATACTTGACTTGTATTATAATTCTCTCGTAACTTTGTTAAAGTCAACTTATTTAATCTTGTACTATTCACTAAACATCTGATATCAGGATTTTTTTGAATGAATAATTTAAACCATATCCAGATGAAAAGGATTCTTTTATTATTCATTATTTCGATATTCTTAGGGTTAAGTATTTCAGACTGTAAGAAGAATGAATCAATCTTCTCCCAAAATAATTATATAGAAAAATACCTGGGGACGTGGTACTTTAAATTCGTTTGGTCAAATTATGATCAAATGATTTTTATGCACACTGGCGATTCAAGTACTTTTACAGGAGTTATTTATCCTGGATCTTCAATTGGATATATAACGATAGTATACACTGAAAATAACACTTTAACAAAGAAAGTTGAATCGGATGGGAAAATATTAAATACCTGTATAGCACAAAACCATGGGTCAGCAGATTGTAGTGGTTATTTTGAAGGAGACAGCGTGCTCCACTACAATACTTACGAACAGTTTCCACCAAATCAGATTCATTTGTACACCTCAACTCTTATTGGAAGAAAGCTAAGTAATAGTAACTCTTTAAATCAGAAGCCCAAAGTTTCAACTACAAACGCAACAGGCGTTTCAACAACCTATGCAATATTACATGGGATAGTTAATCCTAATTTTTTATTCACTACTGTTACTTTTGAATATGGCACTTCTTCAAGCTACGGGGATACAATTTCAGCCGTTACTAAAACAATTCTAGGCTATAAAGAATTCAATGTAAGTGTCAGTATTTCAGGATTGACTCCTGGAACAGAATACCATTTCAGAGTAAAGGCTGTAAACTCCCTAGGGACAACTTATGGGAACGATATGAATCTTAACACATCTTTACCTGGCTCTGTAATTGACATTGATGGGAATGCTTACAAAACAATCCAAATAGGATCACAGATTTGGATGGATGGAAACCTTAAAGTGACTAAATTTAATGATGGAAATACTATACCGTTGGAAACCGATAGCAGTTCCTGGAGAAAATTAACAACTCCGGGTTACACTTGGTTTAATAATGATGTCTCCACCTATAAAGCTACTATGGGAGCCTTTTATAACTGGTATGCTGTTAATACAGGCAAACTCTGCCCCATGGACTGGCACGTACCTGACAGTTTGGAATGGAGTTCTCTTGAAAACATAAGCGCTCTTACAGTTCTGCCAAGTGGAGGGAGAAGACCTGATGGATCATTTTTTGGTGCATCTTATCCTACGTCTTATGAATGGTACTCTGGGAATGAGTGGACTTCCAGTACAGTTTATAGCTATAATAAAACCGACGCATTTAGTATATTTCTATATTATAGCCACAATAGTCTGACTATAATGAACTTTTCTATGAATTTCGGATATCCTGTTCGTTGCATAAAAGATAATTAACCAGGTAAAAAGGTGTTCGGGCATGCTCTCTTTTATTTCATTGTTCATCTATCTGAGTTAAGTCTTGGGTGGATGGATTATTTAAACTTGCAACTTGTTCAAACATGGTGTAAATTTGATAAGAGACGTGTTTATAATAAATTAATCGTAATATAATCTCGTATGAAAAATATATTTAGAATCACAGGAATAATCTTATTAATCTTATTGATTCACTCTTGTAAGATGAAAGAAAATAACGAGCCTAAAATTGAGCATGGCTCTGTCATCGATTATGATGGCAATACATATAATACAACTAAGATTGGTACGCAATGGTGGATGACTGAAAATCTGAAAGTAATCCATTACCGGGATGGGAGTGCAATAGAAAATATTACAGACAGCTCAGCGTGGGCATATTTAACGACAGGTGCATACTGTTGGTATAATAATAATGAAGCAACTTACAAGGCTAATTATGGCGCTTTATATAATTGGTATACAATTGTTGATAGTCGAAATCTTTGCCCTTCAGGCTGGCATGTACCAAACGATAACGAATGGATTACATTAATAACCTATCTTGGCTGTGAGGCAATCGCAGGTATAAAACTGAAAGAAGTCGGAGATTATTATTGGTCACCTTCGACTACTATGAGTGATAACAGCAGCGATTTTTCGGCTCTTGCCGGTGGACAGAGGATTAATGCCCCAGTTGGAACTTTTAATGGTTCATCGACTCCATTTTACTATATGGGAAGAATCGCAACCTGGTGGAGTACTACTTCTACCACTAGCGAACATGAATTAGAAGTTGACGCTAATAGATCTGGTACAGAAAAGTATTATTTTCAGAAAAATCAGGGTTATTCTATTAGATGTATAAAAGGTACTATATAACCATCAAAGAACTGTATGAAAAGGAAACATTTTATTTATATAGGCATATCTGTTTTGGTCTTATTATCAGTAATTCTGAAAAGTTGCCATAAACGTTTTGAACCAGATAATCCTGGTCCATACACCCTTCCTCTTTGGGTTGGAGTAGATGTAACAATCCTTACCGACAGTTCTGTAATCTTGAATGGACATTCCAGGAACTTTAATAATTATACTTTGGCAGGATGTGGATTTTATTGGAGCACAGCTAATAATCCAACAGAGAATGATAATATAATTCATCACAGATATCCTCTAAGTTCCGAGGGGTATAATACTTTCAGTGATACCTTAATCGGATTAATTCCTTTTAAAAATTATTATGTCGCACCTTTTGTAAAATATTATGATGGCAAATCTCTCAAAATTGAATCATTTGGAGGCAAGCTCTTTGCAACACCGTATTTGAAATTAATACCAGTAGTTATTACATCGGCGATTCTTCAGTATTCGAAATCTACGGCAATACTAGGGGGGAATGTCAAGGATGAAGGATCACCCCAGTTAATTGAACGTGGTGTGTACTGGGGCTTATCACATAATCCCGACATTTCCGGAGCAAAGTTTAAAATCGGGAATGGACCTGGCTTGTTTTCTGATACCATCAAAGGCTTAAGTCAAAATACAACCTATTATGTAAAGGCCTATGCAGCCAATAGTTCTGGCATTGGAGTAGGTTTGGAATATAGCTTTAGAATAGGACAGGATACTAATTTCCCAAAGGTAACTGATATTGAAGGCAATAATTATCATTTTGTTACAATCGGAAATCAGGTCTGGATGGCTGAAAACCTTAAAACCACAAAATACAATGATGCTACCGATATCCCATTGGTAACAGATAGTACGGCCTGGAAAAATCTAATTACTCCAGGTTATTGCTGGTATAATAATGAATTAAGTTATAAAGATATTTATGGTGCACTTTATAATTGGTACTCAATTAATACTGTTAAGCTGTGCCCTATGGGCTGGCATGTTCCTTCATACAATGAATGGGTAACTTTAATTAATCTATTAGGGGGTGAAAATGTTGCAGGGGGCAAATTGAAAGAAATCGGCACTACTCACTGGTCATCACCAAATACGGGAGCAACCAATGAAAGCGGATTTAACGCAGTACCATCCGGAGATAGAATAGGAGAAGATGGCAGCTTTTATAATATTGGCGAATATGCAATATTTTGGACCTCGGATCCTTCCTCCGATACTCAAGCAATAAATCGAGTTCTGGTTTTTGATAAGGTTAATCTCAGGATAGGTTTCGATAATAAGTTTGCTGGTTTTTCTGTTCGTTGTGTCAAGGATAATTAACCCGGCAAATAGGTGTTCGGGTATGCTTTCTTAAAGAATAACTATTTATCTGTAACAAATAAATTTAACTTCGACTTAAACAAGGTGTAACTTTGATATATAGTAAATCGCTGGATATGAAACGTAATTCTTTTTCTATAAGAGGAATCATTTTGATATTCTTATTATGTTCTTTCTCCAGTAGCATAATGGCGCAAAAAGCTAATCTTGATACATTAAATATTGACCAGCTTAATCTGTACAAGGATAAAGCTGTTGCAATGAGAAATACAGGGAGGGCTTTAACATTAAGTGGTGTAGGTGTATTTGCTACAGGCTTTGTTATTGGAATAATTATGATGCACACTCCAGGCCCGGATAACTTGCATGATGACATGAATAGTCTCTTGAGTGGTTTTTATGTCATATGTCTTGGTGGTCTGGTTGGCATTCCTTGTACTTTAGCTGGCATTCCTTTATGGGCAGTCGGAGGTAGCAAAAAGGCTAAAGCTGAACTTACTTTACAGAAGTTTAATATAGCATCAAAAAATTCAATGGCGATGGGGTTAGGAATAACAATAAGGTTTTAACCTAATATTGAACAATTACTTATTGCCAACCCTCGGTAATCAGCTCCGGAGGCTTATTGTTTAATCAGGTAAAAAGGTGTTCGGGTTGCTCTCATTATGTTTCATGTTGAAAATCTCATGTCTAAGGTATACAACATAAATCGCAACCCTCACTATTGATTTATGCTCGCCTGCGGCACCCAATTTGATACGGCATACGTGGGTTTGCAATAAGCAATATTGAATTGACACAGCAAGGCCAACGCCCTATGGGTTATTTCACAAGCCTTGCTTTAGTCATTAAATAACCCCACTTCATATACCAAAAATTGTCTGCTACTCGCGGGCGGCTCGCGCCCGATTGAATTTGATTGAAGGTATATGGGAGATATTTATAATACAAATGATTTAATGTTTATTAAGGAAGATATTAAGTATTTGATAAATACAACATTGAAATTTAATTATCTTTCTCTTAATCAAGTTGTAAATTTGAGTTAACAGAATAGACATAATGGACAGACAAAACTGAAATAGACAATAAAAAGAAAAACTCGCTGATAGCAGGTTTAATTATAAATATTGTGGCACTTGCTAATAGATTGTTATTCAATTTTTTTCCAAGTTGGTTTTATTTTTAGTATAAGTTCCAATTGTTTTGCCTATGCTATCTAGTAATATATTCGAAAAGACCTTCGCACCCTCATCATTTAAATGTAAAATATCTGCAAAAAGTTTGGGATTATTAATGAGTACAGAATCTTTTGAAAAATCAAAAAACTTGACATAATTTCTTTTTGCAATATCTCTTCCAAGTGTAACAGAATAATCTGTTTGATTGGATTTAATAAAACAGGGAGAACAGACAATATAAAGCTTAACTTTTGAAATTAAACAATCTTGAATAAATGACTCATATACTTTAACCTTAGTGCTATCTAATGCATGATCAATCGAACTGCTGTCAATTTGAATTGAACCATTCCAAGTTTTCGTTAACGGAAGATATCCTTTAATATCAAGCCATCTTTTCTTATTTAATTCAGTATTGCCAATAGCTATTGAGAAGATAGATGAATTATACGGATATATTGAGGATAGCAATTTAATTCTTTCATAAGGGCTTTTTAATTCAATAATTGAGCGAATCTCAGGATGTCTCTTATAATATGGTAAAAGAGAAGAGATTCTATCATAACTGAGTTGGGTTTTGCTAAATTCTCCAGGGTCAAAATCTAATATTATAATTTTAGGTGTATATCTTTTTAATACACCCGTGAGAATCGCGTAGTGATAGAAAATATAATTACCATCACGTCCAGCATTGTAAACCGATAGATTTAATCTTTTTTCAAAAATATCTGGTCGATAGTTATGATTTGCTCTTGATGAACCAAGTATTATTATATCAGCAGTTATCTTTTCAAGTGAATAGGTAGTTCGATATTGCATACCACTATCCTGCTTAAAATAAAAGAAACTAAGAATATTCCCAATAGAATAGTCAAGAGTAAATACAATTGCAAAAAGAGCGACCATTTTAAAAAGAAATAATAAGTATGTATTTCTTTTAATTTTATCAACTAAATAGTCTGCCATCTTACTTAGAATTGAAAATAAATAAATTGTCCACCATCAAAAACACCAATTAACAATATTATGATTATGAGTAAAGCATAGGACAAATTTCGAACTATCCAGGTTTTATTGTTAAAAAAGGAAAAATCACCTTTATAATATTCCCTTTTCAACTCGACAAACAATAATAAGAATATACTTATAAAAGAATAAATCATAATTGATGGATTTTCAATAAAAATTGACCCATTAAATGCTGAGATTTTTTTGATGATAGTAAATGCGTCTCTAACATTATTTGCTCTGAAAAATATCCATGCAAATGTTACAAGGATATATGTAACTAAAACACCATAAATTGTGTAAAATGCTGATTTCTTTAATATGCCGAATCTTTTTCGTAGTTTTTTGTTGAACCCAAGCGTCCAGTTGGCTATGGTCAGGTAGACGCCGAAAAGCAATCCCCATATCAGAAAATTAAGTCCCTCGCCATGCCATATACCACAGACAGCAAAAGTAATCATTGAAGCAAACAGAAAGATCCATTTCTCAATTGCAAGACCTAGATACTGCGTCTTATTAATATGCCCTGTAAAGAAAACTGCCAGCGGGAGAAACAGATAGTCTCTGAGCCATAATGAAAAACTGATGTGCCAGCGGTTCCAGAACTCCTTGATTGAAGTGGCAAAATATGGCCTGTTAAAATTATTGGTGAGATTGAAACCTAGAACTTTTGCTGAGCCTAAAGCAATATCAGTATACCCAGAAAAATCAGCATATACCTGAAAGGAATAGAAAATTGTTGCTACAAGCAAAGTCATGCCGCTATGATGCTCATAATTGCCGTAAACCGCATTAACATATAATGCCAGCCTGTCTGCAACAACAAGTTTTTTAAAATACCCCCAAAGCATGAGCTTAAGCCCATTTACGACCATATTATAGTTGAAACTCTTTTCTTCCCTGAACTGAGGAAAGATGTTCCCGGGCTTCTCTATTGGCCCCTGCATTATCTTTGGGAAAAACAATAAAGATGAGGCAAATTTCCCTAAATGTCTCTCCGCATTTATTGTTCCTCTCTTAATTTCAATAAGATAACTCAGAATAGTAAAAATAAAAAACGAAAGTCCTACAGGTAAGATTATCTTCAGCAGTTGGTCTTTACCTGATATTCCTTTAATGTCAGCAAAGAGTGATTCCAAAAAGCCAAAATACTTAAAAAAAGCTAATACAATAATGTTAATACAGACGCTAAAAATAAAAATTGAATTTCGTCTTGCTTCTGAGCGCTCAATCGCTATTCCCAAATAATAATTTAAAAGTATAAGGACAAAGAAAAGGATAAGAAACACCGGCAGCAAAGCATAATAGAATAACGTACTGCAAGCCAGCAGCCAAAGCCATTGATACCTGCCAGGGATAATATATAGAATCATAGCAACTACGGGCAAGAAGAAGAGATATGGAAGGGAATTAAAAAGCATCGGCCTGTCTATTTCTTAAATGTTGAATATTAATAATGTCTTTTTTAGCAAAATACACAACTTGTATATATGTCAACTATAAGCACGTATATTAGAATATTTTTGGTATTATAAAACTTATACATATTCAAAAAGTGCAGTCCCCTTTGGTCATAGTCTGCAACTCTATTTGTGCTTATGAGAGTTGAGGGATTACCCATGCTAAAATAATAAATTTTTTTAACCTTGTATATACTTATCGTTTTTCTGCCTAAAATAGTAGAAGGTGATTATCATAATTTTCATTTTACAACTGTAAGCGCTGTCTAAGCCTTAAATAATGTTTTGTCGGTATATGGTTGCATTGCTTTTTGAAATGCTTACTATAAATTTTCTCATAAGCTTTATCAATCGCAAATAATAAACCAAATTGCTTTTCCAGCTTTCTATATCCGTGGCTTTGTACCTGTTTTTCATAATAAAAACCCTTGAACGCTGAACGGTGGTAAAAATAAGTTTCGACTAAATGTAACTTTCGGCAACGTCTGCCTGCTCGTGGACAAATAAAATACCAGACAACACCTCTGCCTAAATTTGAAGGGATTGTAATAAGCTGAACAAAATAATTAACAGGTACTTTGTTGCAAGTGAAATCCAGCTCCATGTAAGGACTTCCGGTATCGATGTTTACTATCAAAGAAATACTGCTTGTTTTTTCTCCGTTCCTGCTCCAGGTGTGTACACCACTTTTAACCTGGTTCGGATTAAGATATTCCCAGAGTTTCAAATCCGAAATGTTTATTATTTTACAATTATCGTACAGGGTGGGGAAGTTATGACACTTCGACATTTGTAAATTATTTTGAGATAACCTAAATCCTAAAGGAACTTTCACCAGTAACACAGAGAAGCAAATAGAAATGATGAAGCTTGGGCAGAATTCAATAAATTATTGACAAAGGGTTATCCTAACCAAATGAAGGAGAAGACATTAATCCCGATGGACCATTCAATAATTTATGACAAAATGCGACTATTTCTTCAGCGAGAAGGTAAAAATGAATTAGCAATAAGATTTGGTATTTTCTCCTATATTTCATGGATTGTTGGATTAAAAAAGCAAAAAAGAAAAGATGAATTAATTACATTTACTTCAGAGAAAACCATTGAAGAAACTTTAAGGAAACTATGTAGGAAAGAACACAAGGAGGACTTATTAGAAAAGCTTTCCAAAATAGTAATACACTATTTACAAATGTTATCCAATGTTGATTTTGTAGAATTTACAAAGGAAATTGATGTGGTTATATTTAGTGAGGCCTGATCATCAAAGAATTTAAAAAGAAGGCGACACTTTAATGTGAAAGTCAATTTCTAGGACTGAATGTGATCATGTCTTCTGTATGAATAAAAGAATAAGTGTCGCCTGGAGAATCCTTATATATTATTAATTGTTACACGTTTAATACAACATACCAAATTTATGCTAATTGAAATTAATTTCATAATTTTAACTAATAAATATTTTCACGAAACAGACATATAGTTAAATAAATATTAATAGCGTAAGCTGTTATTCTTGCACTGTAAAACCGCTAATTAAATCAATCACAAGAATGATAGTCATACGCTCACGGACGACGTGGGCTTTGCTTATTGTGATTGGGGTGCTTAGCGGTACCTACAGTGCGGTAAGATTTAGGTCCACGTCCTTATTTTATTAAATAGTAACCTGACATAGCAATTTCTTGTAATGTCATTAATTCAAAACAAAAACAATAATTATTAGATTATGAAAAAGTTAATTTTAATACTCCCATTTATCTTTTTATCTACAATATTACTATCTCAAAATGGCATTTATAGATGTAATAGCCAACGATTCCAAGACAAGAATAATCCCTCAAAAAATGCAGATCATAACAATGCAATGATTATCACAGTTAATGTGAATGATTATACAGGAGGATTTATATTGGTTTCTTGTCCAAGCGAGGATATATCATATAAGTATGATATACTTCAAAAATTGGATACAAAGATAAATAATGAAAGAAATTCCATATACAATATTTATGATGGAAGATTTAATGTGGAAAATGTTCAAGCCCCAACCAAAATGATTGTTTTTTTAATACAAGATAAGGGGAAAAATTCTTTTGATGTAGCTGTAAATAACCCTGATAGTGGAACTATAACTTTGTATCAAAATCTAAATAAAATAACATATTAAAGTAAAATCTTTACCTATGAAAATAATCTTAGCTGTTTTATTTAATCTTTTTGCAATTCAAACTACCTTTTCGCAGTGCGATTGTGAAAAATACCACAGAGAGACTGGTACAGTAACACAATGTGCTACTTTGCCTCTGGGAAGCGATAATAATATGGAATTGGGATCAAGTCTTGTATTTAATGGGAAAGATTACTTTATAGCCTTGACAATAAGGTATACTTCAGGACGAGCTAAAAAGATTACAGGGAACTTAACATTAGGTTTAATTGATAATAATCTGTTGGCATTTAAACTATTAAATACATCAAGTAGTTATATCGGGAACAGTGAAGTTGAAATGGGTACCTTTTTTATCAATGATATTCAACTTATATAGATTCAGAATTCTAACTTGAGTACTATATCAATTGTGTTAGATGATAATAGAGCACATGTGATAGAAGCATCTATAAATCAAGATGTTCTAGTTACTCAATTAAGATGTTTGCAGAATCATTCAAAATTTGGCTGGATAGAAAAGAAAGGTGAATTTGGAAATTTTTATTTAAGTTTCCCAAATACACCAGTTTATACACAAGAGAACGGTTGGTCTGCTAAAGACAAAAATGATGAAGTCACATATCTTATGTCATTCAGAGAGATTATAGACAATCATAATATTTCAATTGCTGATGTTGAGAAGTATCTATTGCCTTCTATGATGAAAAATGACATTCAGGTTTCGAAAAACTATTTAAACTATAGCGGTTATAATGCATTAGATTTTTTGTATAAAACAAATCGAATTCCTGTTATGTATAAAAAAGGTCGAATTATAGTTCGAGATAATAAATTATATATTCTCCAAGTATTTTATTATTATAGTAACCTTGAGGATTTTGATTATTTTTCAAAGTCGTTACGTTTTTATTAATTGAGTTACTAATTGTCAATATTTCTTTTCCTGGTAAATTGAATTAAAATAAATAAGCAAACTAAAAAACCAAGAAATGTTTCAGTATAGTTTCAGTAACTCTTTAAAGAAAAAAGCGCATTCAGACAGTATATGTCTGTTTGCGCTTATTTGTTTGTGGGCCCAGCTGGGCTCGAACCAGCGACCCCCTGATTATGAGTCAGGTGCTGCTAACCAGCTGAGCTATGGGCCCAAAGTAAAAACGGACTGCAATATTAGCTATT
>Ga0182017_10004039_pt1 | contig 10922 bp, 4 predicted proteins | sample 712E3DmetaG_FD_120492 | JGI IMG/M metagenome (GOLD analysis project Ga0182017, IMG submission 120492) | Permafrost microbial communities from Stordalen Mire, Sweden - 712E3D metaG | ecosystem: Environmental > Terrestrial > Soil > Wetlands > Permafrost | place: Sweden: Stordalen | collected... | reverse complement strand
GGAAAAAAATCTGCCGAAATATTAATCAATATTATTGAAAATAAAATGGTGAAACCTAGAACCTTGGTTCTGGATACAACACTGCTTGTCCGAGGTTCGACCTAGTTTTTTTTAAATATTTCCGCCTGCGTTTGCAGAAATAATTCAGGATTGATGGCTACTATACCGTATTGAACTTCATTGACTTGGCAGAGGATTATGTGGAGACAAAAAGTATGGTGCTAGTCAAATAAAGGAATGGAGTGCTGCATACTAATGTTCTATATTTAATAATTGATGGGATTGAAAGGAGGTGGGTGTGAATGGGTGTATATATTCAACCGAAGTATCTTTCTTAGTGTGATATAGATGTAATCAACTGACTTAATAAAGTATCAGTTGAATGTAAAAATCATTAACCAAGGAGAGTAACATGAAACGAATGGTATTTTTTATCACAATAGCATTTTTGTTAAGTGCTAGTCTTGTGCTCATGCCTGTGCACGTGTATGCACAAAAGCATGTCACAGTCCTCAACGCAAGTTTCGAGAAACCTGATTCAGGCAAGATAGAAGGATTCCAGGGAAAAACTACACATACCGGAACCGGCTTCAAAGTCCTTGTTGTCCCGGGCTGGCATGTTGATGCTCCAGATTCGTCTGTATTCGATTCGGGTATAGAAAAGAAGGCTACCTCTGATGGAAAATATGATGCATTTCTCATGGGCGGCGATTCGGCAATATATCAGATTCTCAGTAGGCGTTTTGCAGATGACGATATGCTCAAGTTGACGGTAGACGCGCGTCAAAGTTGGCCACAAACTGGACTGTTGTTAAAAATGGAATTGTTTTATAATGAGGGCGACTCATTAACTGGGACGAGAGTTCCAGTTGTCTCAGAAACAAAAACATTGGCTAATGCTATGGCAGAATATTCGATTTCGATTAATGGCTCTGCTGCTGGGTTAGCCATCGGTCATAAAATCGGTATTTTATTAGATAATACGTCCGATTCCGCATCATGGGTCGAATTGGACAACGTACGGCTAACAAACGAAGATCCAACAATTATTGAAGTGACGAATTACAGTTTCGAACAACCCGACTCAGGTAAAATTAAAGGCTGGGATGGGCCAGGGTCATGTAACGATGCCGGTTGGACAGGTAACACGACAGACATCCCAGGCTGGAAATGCGATAGTACAGTTAACGATTCCGGTATTGAAAACAATTCTGACGGCGGCGACGGTCAATATGAATCATTCCAGAAGTGGACAGATAATCCTGTATGGAACACAACAGATTATGTACTTGTCGCTGGTGATCAGATCACGCTGAGAATAAATGCTAGAGCCTCATGGTTATCCGATATGATACATTATGAATTGTATTATGATGATGCAGGTACGAGACATACACTTGTCTCGGATGATGGGTTACTCGATGCTGTTGGCCAAACTTGGGCTGAATACTCGATTGGGTTTGCGGCAAATAGTACTCCTGCCTGTATCGGCAAAAAAGTTGGCGTCTTGCTTAAAAATTCATCTGCTGTTGCTTCTTCGTGGGCTGCAGCGGACTTCATTAGAATCAACGCTAACCATAATGTTACTTCCGTCTCCGAAGCGCAAATGCAACCAAATACATTTTCACTGAAGCAAAACTATCCGAATCCATTCAACCCGTCGACCAACATCTCCTATATGCTGAAGAATAGCGGCAAGGTTCGTCTCTCCGTGTATGATCTTCTGGGTAGAGAAGTGGCGGTTTTAGCGAATGAAATTCAGGCCGCAGGACAGCACGAGGTTAAATTCTCGGCAAACGGTTTGAGCAGCGGTATTTACTTCTATAAGCTCCAAGCAACCAATGGAGTAATTACGAAAAAAATGCTGCTGATGAAATAATTTTATGTCTTGTGATCAGTAATATTCATGTGTGTAGCAGCTGTAATGCTGCTACACACTATTTTAGCTGGTTGTGCTTGTAAAACGGAGTGGTTATTAAACTATATGAGATCTCTGAATAATCGGTTTTGCTGTGGTAGTAGCACTCTTCAGATTACGTCTTTCGATTATTATCGTGAACCAAAGTTTATTGCTATCAGTTTCCTATATATAATTCTTACTACTGCTTTTATGATGCTTGATGTTTGCTGATCAGCAAATGCCTCTGGTGTTGACGCATAGAGTGGTTTTAATGGTGAAAGAAACAAAGGACAAGGTTGCTAGAGGGTAAACATAAAGTTTTATTTTTTAAATACATTTTACGATAAGAATTTTGAAGCATAGAAGAATATGTGTATAAAAATGATTGTGAACTTTTTTTGTGTCTCATCCTTATTCCTATGTTTAGCGGAATCGTTTGGACAAAATCAAAAAGAGAATTCCATTCATAGTAGTAAAACAGAAACGGTTGCTCTCAACTCATCGAACTTACCAATCATAATCATTGAAACCCATGGTCAAGCTATTCCAGATGAGCCCAAGATCACCGCACAAATGAAAATTATTTATAATCCCCCCCCAAAAAGAAACTACATTACTGATTCGGGGAATGTCTACGATGGTTTTGTGGGTATCGAAATAAGAGGTTCCTATTCTGCTACGCTTCCTCAAAAGCCTTATGGTTTCGAAACCAGGGATAGCTTAGGAAACAACCTCAATGTGCCGATTATGAACATGCCTAAGGAAAATGATTGGGTATTGATAGCCAATTATAATGATAAGGTCTTTATGCGCAACACGCTCGCTTTTGACCTTTTCACAAAAATGGGACATTATCAACCACACACCCGGCTTTGTGAAGTGGTTTTAAATGGTGAATATGAGGGAATCTATGTCCTCACTGAAAAAATAAAGATTGATAAGAATCGCGTTAATATTTCAAAGCTGACCGCTGCAGATACTTTGGGAGATGATCTTACAGGTGGATATATAATAAAAGTCGATAACACCGATGGTTCAGGCACAGATTTTTGGTATAGCAAATATGAAGCAATAGACTGTCCGGGGACAGGAAGATATCCTTATTTTGTATATAGTTTTCCTAAACCAGAAGATATAGTAAATCAGCAGAAACAGTATATACAAGGATTCGTTAGTAAGATTGATAGTGTTTTAAGAAGTTCAAAGTGGGCTGATCCAAAAGAGGGATACAGTGCATATCTCGATGTAGCATCATTCATCGATTATTTTATTGTGGGTGAAGTATCTCGAAATGTCGACACATATAAGAAGAGCGCCTTTTTCTATAAAGACAAAGATAGTAAAGACGGTCGGTTACATGATGGTCCCGTTTGGGACTTTGATTGGGCTTGGAAAAATATAAACGAGTGTGAGGTCAATGCTACAGACGGTTCCGGATGGACATTTCTGATTAGTAGTGTTTGTCATTCAGGTCCAGTCCCACCAGGTTGGATGGTAAAATTATTGCAAGACACAAACTTTACGAATGAATTACATACTCGTTATTCTCTCCTGCGTAAAACTATACTCAGTGAAGGATCTCTTTATCATTACATTGATTCAATAGATACTTTGGTAAATGAAGCCCAGGTCCGCCACTATCAAAGATGGCCGATATTAGGCACAAACGTTGGCGCTCCTGAAGTGGATGCACAACCGACAACGTTTGATGGTGAAATTACTAAGTTTAAAAACTGGATTTCGACTCGTTTGACCTGGCTTGATGCAAATATGCCTGGAAGAGATACTCAAGTGACAAGTGTACATGGTGCGGGCACAATGCCCGAAGAGTTCGCGTTGTCGCAAAACTATCCGAATCCCTTCAACCCGAGCACTAAGATTACCTATACGCTGAAGAGCAACGGCAAAGTTCGTTTCTCGGTGTACGATCTTTTAGGCCGAGAAGTGGCAGTCCCGGTGAACAATGAGAGAAAAACAGCGGGCCAGCATGAAGTGACCTTTGATGCTGCGAATTTACCAAGCGGAGTATATTTCTATAAATTACAGACAGAGAGTCACATAGAGACAAAGAGAATGCTTTTGATCAAATGATGCCAAACCGCTCAATGATTATAGAGTTGATACTATGGATTCAAATATGAAAAAATTATCGTTGATGTTTTTTGCTGTGAGTCTCATCTTGTTCAACACTATCTTTGTCAATGCTCAGCCTAACAACGAATGGAACAATAAACCGGAAATTTTTCAGGTAAATCGTCTTCCTGCACATGCGACTTTGATGCCCTATGATAATATAGAATCGGCAGTAACTGGCGTCAGAACGAAATCACCTTATTATTTTTCTCTTAACGGGACGTGGAAATTCAGTTGGTCTAATAATCCTGCTGGAAGAGACACTAATTTCTACAAGGACACAGCTAATATCAGTAGCTGGGGTGATATCAATGTCCCTGGCAACTGGCAAACGCAGAGAAAGGGATATGATTATCCGATTTATACAAATTCCCAATACCCCTGGACAGGTTATGAAAATCCTTCGCCTCCTCAAGCGCCTACTGTTTATAATCCTGTTGGCTCGTACCGAAGGGAGTTTTCAGTTCCGGAATCGTGGAATGGCAGACAAATCTTTCTGTCATTCCAGGGTATCGGATCTGCTTTCTATGTTTGGATAAACGGAAATTATATCGGTTACGGCGAGGACAGTTTTACTCCGAAGGAATATGATGTCACACAATATCTTCGAACCGGCACGAACAACATTTCCGTCGAGGTGTACCGTTGGTCGGACGGGAGCTGGCTTGAAGACCAAGACATGATTCGTTTAAGCGGGATATTTAGAGATGTATTTTTGTTTTCAACGCCTTCTATCCATATTTACGATTTTCATTATACAACCGATCTTGACGGAAGCTATACGAATGCCACTCTCATTGTCAATGCTGATCTCAAGAGTTTTTCTCAAACTGCTCCGGTCGGATATACGGTTGAAGCAGCCGTGTACAATTCCACCGGCGGTCAGGTGACGTCGTTACAATTAAGTACTGCATCCTTCAGTACCAGTAACGAAACGCAATTATCTCAAACTATATCTGTATCGAATCCGGATAAGTGGTCGGCTGAATTTCCAAATCTGTACACGCTTGTGATAGTTCTTAAAGATCCAGGTGGAAACATAATCGAAACAGAAAGTTGTAATTTAGGATTTCGAAAGTTTGAATTGAGTGGCGGGAAGATGAAAATCAACGGCAAGCCTATTTTATTCAAGGGAGTCAACCGTCATGAAATTGATCCGGAAACGGGGAAGACACTCACTTACGATAGGATGCTTCAAGATATCACTATCATGAAGCAATTTAATATCAACGCAGTTCGTACCAGTCATTACCCCAATTACCCGCAATGGTATGAATTGTGCGACAAGTATGGAATATATGTTATTGATGAGACAGATCTCGAGACTCACGGTGTCAGAGATGTTGTCCCAGCGAGTAGACCTGAGTGGAAGAATAATTGTCTCGATAGAATTCAGAGTATGGTAGGAAGGGACAAGAACCATCCATGCGTGCTGATATGGTCCTTAGGAAACGAAGCTGGAAGTGGAAGTAATTTTCAAGCAATGGCTGCTTGGGTGCATCAGAATGAACCGACTCGACTTGTCCATTATGAAGGTGACAACCAATGGGCTGATATAAATAGCACCATGTATCCTTCAGTTGAAGATGTGGAACAATATGGTGCATCCGGAAATTCTAAGCCGCTTATTCTTTGCGAGTATTCACATGCGATGGGAAACAGCGAGGGAAATATATATCAGTACTGGGATGTAATCGAGAAATACCAAAATTTGCAGGGTGCATTTATTTGGGATTTTGTTGATCAAGGATTATGGAATCCTGCGCACACCGGATTTTTATATGGCGGCGATTGGGGAGACAATCCCAATGATGCTGATTTTTGTGCCAACGGGCTTGTAAGTGCCGATAGAACGCTTCAGCCGGAAATCTATGAAGTCAAGAAAGTCTATCAGAATATAAAAGTAAAAGTGGTTGATTCATTGAAAGGCCAGTTTGAAATCACTAATTACTATCGTTTCACGAATGTGAATTCGTTTAGTGGAACATGGCAGCTCATGGAGGACAATCAAGGAATAAACAGTGGTACCCTTACAGCATCCGATCTTGACATTCCACCTCTCACCAGCAAAGTGATTACAATTGGTTTCGGAACGCCTGCTCTTAAGGCCGGCGCAAAGTATTGGCTGAACTTGAGTTTTAAATTGTCAAAAGATGAATTATGGGCTAACACGGGGCATGAAATAGCTTCTGAGCAATTTGAAATTCCTTTCGCTGTGGCGGAAGCTCCGATGGTCGATACCTTATTGATTCCTACTTTTTCAGTTAGTGATTCAAAGGATAGTATTGTTGTAAGCAATACGAATCTCCAATTAGTATTTGACAAAAATGCGGGAACAATTTCTTCGTATGTATATCAAGGTACCAAGTTATTACAAACCGGGCCTGTTCCATCTTTTTGGAGAGCGCCCAATAGCAACGATAGAGGTAATGGCATGCCAACCCGTTGCGCCACATGGAAAAATGCCAGCCAAAACAGAACCGTTACTGGATTGACATTAAAGGGAATTTCAACTCGTCAAATTCAAATCGTCGTAACTTTTAGCTATCCAACTTCGACAAAATCGTCTGGGAGTGTAATTTATGATATTTATGGAGATGGCACTGTTGTGATTTCATCAACGCTCGTACCCGGCAATGCGCAGCTTCCTGAAATTCCGGAAGTAGGAATGCTCTGTACGGTTCCCTCTGATTTTAGTACTGTTACTTGGTACGGACGAGGCCCGTTTGAGAATTATTGGGACAGGAAAAAGGGTTCAAATGTTGGTGTATATACTACGACTGTTGATAGCATGTTTGTTTCATACATCAGGCCGCAAGAAACAGGAAATCACACCGATGTTCAGTGGGTATGTTTAACCAACAGTTCCGGCAAAGGTCTCATGGCAGTAGGTATGCCTAATATCGAATTCAATGCACTTCGATATACTCCATGGGAATTGGATAGTAAAGGTACGCAACATCCTTTCAATCTTGTTAAAAATAGCTCTACCGTACTGCGATTGAATTATCACCAGATGGGTCTAGGAGGCGACAATAGCTGGGGTGCGCGCCCTCACCCGGAATTTACACTCTATTCAAATAAAGTCTATACATATCAATTTAGATTATTACCCGTCACTAATTTGCAGCAAGCAATGGATATGAGTAAAGTTTCATTTTCTGAACTATCCACTGTAGCTGTTCCTAATTTGATTGGTTCGCATCTATCGGTCACCGATTCCATTCTTATTGCCTGTGGACTTTCAATGGGGAGTACAACAAGGATGTTCAGTACAACAATTCCGATAGATCATGTAATAAGTCAGATGCCGGATGCCGGTGTAAAAGTGCCCGTAGGAACGGCTGTCAATCTTGTGGTCTCCTCAGGAAAAGATGGTAATGCTGCATTGAATAAGTCTGCCAGTGCGAGTAGTGAAGAAAGCGCGAAAGGAAATACTGCAGGTAAAGGGAATGACGGTGACATATCAACTCGCTGGTGTGCAAATGATGGGGGCCTCAATTATTGGTGGAAAGTTGATTTAGATTCAGTTTATCATCTCGTTAGCTCTGAAGTAACGTGGGAGGTTGACGGGCAAGTGTATGGATATATGATACAAGTTTCTTCCAATAATGTTATTTGGAATACGGTTGTTGACAAAAGAAACAATACAAGTACATCACAAATACAGCAAGATGTTTTTTCTGCAAATGCACGATATGTCCGAATTATGGTTACAAAGTTAGCCTCAGGGTGTTGGGCGAGTTTTTGGGAATTCAAAGTTTTTGTGTCGTCAACAAGCAGTGTCGATCAAGTTGAAGTTGTACCAAAGGAGTTTACGTTATATCAAAACTATCCCAATCCATTTAATTCACAGACTATGATCTATTATTCGTTGCCACGGGAGAGTACCATTACGATAGGAGTATATGATATTCGTGGGCGCAAGGTCGCAGCACTCATCCATAACGAGAAACAAATAGCAGGAAATCATAAGATTTTACTTGACGCATCAAATTTATCAAGCGGAGCGTATTACTATAATTTGCGGACAGAGAACTTCGCAGATGTAAAGAAATTATTATTGATTAAATAGGATATCGCATGAATAAGATATTCTTAGTATCTTTTTTGAGAGCTCAAGGATTGTGGTATTCTGAGATGAGTATGAGTAAAAGATAAAAACGGTACCCTTTGGGAGTCTATCCCTTCCAAAAGGTCAGATCCACAGAGAGTGGGATAAGTTTTCTTTATATAAATTGGTAATAAAAAACAACAAGGTAAATTCACAATCACCTCTAGATTCATTTCTGGCGAAGAGAGAGGCTTTTTGTTCAGAAGATTCTTGAGAAGGAAATATTGGAGGATCTCTTGTATGGCGAATAATCAAATTGCGGTAAAATGGCATATCCAGTTATTATGCATTCTTGTAATGCTTCTGTCCACACTGACAGTTACAAGTTTTGCTCAAACCTCTGGAAAGATTTCAGGTACGGTAACTAATGCAGCGACAGGTGAACCTTTGGTGGGACTCAATATTACCATCGAAAAGACAAGTATGGGGACTATTACAGATGTTAATGGTGAGTATTCCATTATTAATATCCCTCCGGGCACGTACCGATTACGCGCAAGCATGCTTGGGTATGAACCGAAGGTGATCCAAGACCTTGTCGTATCGGTCAACAGAACGACTATTGCAGACTTCAAACTCAAAGAAGGGGTGATTGAGGAAAAGGAAGTTGTTGTAACAGTCGAGCGTATTCAGCAGAAGAGGGACCAAACAAGTTCAGTACGCAATGTAACCTCTGATCAGATGAAGGCGCTTCCCATAGAGAACCTCGACCAAGTAGTAAATTTGCAGGCAGGTGTTGTGCGCGACCACTTTCGAGGAGGGCGAGACCACGAAGTGGCTTATCTTGTCAATGGTGTCAGAGTAATGGAGGCGTATGATCTTAACAGATCGGTCACGGTGGAGAACGAAGCCATCGAGGAAGTTGAAGTTATCACAGGAACATTTAACGCCGAGTATGGAAATGCAATGAGCGGAATAGTTAATGCCGTGACAAAAGATGGAGGCAACACATTCCAGGGCTCTGCAGCAGCCCTTTCAAGTAATTTTATTACACCCCACACAGATGTTTTTAACGATCTGAAAGTGACTCATCTATCTGATTTGCCCCGAAGCGTAGATTATAAATTATTTCTCGAAGGGCCTATCATTGAAAACGCCCTTACCTTTCTTGTTGATGGCCGTTACCAAAACAACGTAGGCCCGCGCAACGGCATACGCCGCTTTGTGCCAAACGATTATAGTAATTGGATTGCAGAAGATCCGGCGAACTGGTTTTCACTTCATACGGGCGATAATGCTATTGTACCGATGGAAACTAATAAAACTATGAACTTTTTCGGAAAACTCTCGATCAAACCTTGGCAAATGGTAAGGGCATCGCTCGAGTATTCTTATAATGATGCCAAAGGTACGAATGGCCAATATGGGCGCGGAAGCTATGGGCCCAATGACTTTAATTACAAGTATAATCCTGATGGACGGGCAACCAATTATGGAAAAACACAACTTTTTACAGCGACACTCAACCATTCTCTCTCATCTACAATTTTTTATGAATTGAAAGCAAGTTATTTGAAAGACTGGAGTGCCGTATATGCATTTGAAAACCCGTTCGAGAAATTAAAAAATTCCAGTGGAGGCGATAGTGTTTACACTATTCAAGTAGACAGTATTAATGTCATTAGGTTACCTGTTTATCACTATGTGCATGGTTTGTATGCAGATCAACCTACTCCGGGGCCAGGATTTTTTACAGGAGGCCAGGATAAAACTTGGAATGAAAACTGGAGTGAAGATTACAAAGTGAAATTTGATGGAACGTGGCAGGTAAACAAACGTCATACGTTGAAAATGGGTCTTGATTTTACAGAGCACAATATTCATCGTTTCAATACTCAGATTCAAAATTACTACCGAGACACGCCCAACGAAAATTTTGCCTTATTCGACCCAACTGCAGGAAAGGTGATCTTTCCCTATTATCAGCCAGAATTTGTTCTTGGAAGGTCGTCATACTCTGATATCTATACGGTTCATCCGTGGGAGTACTCAACGTATATACAAGATAAAATGGAATTCGCTTCCATGGTCATTAACCTCGGTGTGCGGTGTGACTACTTTAACCCAAGTTCCACGTATCCTTCCGAACCACGAAATCCGGGCAATGACTTGAGTTATATAGACAATCCCGAGAGAATGAGTAAATACCTGACCGCACCTGCGGCGTATCAATTTAGTCCTCGATTCGGTATCTCTTATAAGCTCGGAGAAGTTGCGCTTCTTCGGTTCTCCTATGGACATTTTTTCCAGATGCCGCCGTTGTATGCATTGTATGTCGATCGTGAGCACGTCGTTGGCGGTGATTACAAGATGCTCATGGGCAATCCGCTCGTGAAGCCGCAGAAGACAATTCAATATGAAGCGGGCTTATGGCAGGAATTGGGTTCGAATATGAGTTTAGAGGTTGCGGTCTTTTATCGCGATATCTACGATTTGTTAGGCACAAAAATCATCACGACATTTAATGCAATTCACTATGGGCTTTACACTAATGAAGATTATGGAAACGCACGTGGAATGGAACTCAAATATGATTATTACTTAGGGAACTTATCCGCTGGAGTAAATTATACTCTCCAGTATACCCGCGGAGATGCTAATAGCCCGAGGTATAATTTTGACCGTGCCGGCAACAAGCAAGATCAAGTGAATGTGCTCATTCCTATGGACTGGGATCAACGGCATACACTCAATGCATCAGTTTCCTATAATACAGAAAGCTATGGTGGCTCAATCATCGGACGTTATGATTCTGGTTTACCGTACAGCTATACG
>Ga0182017_10004037_pt1 | contig 10924 bp, 10 predicted proteins | sample 712E3DmetaG_FD_120492 | JGI IMG/M metagenome (GOLD analysis project Ga0182017, IMG submission 120492) | Permafrost microbial communities from Stordalen Mire, Sweden - 712E3D metaG | ecosystem: Environmental > Terrestrial > Soil > Wetlands > Permafrost | place: Sweden: Stordalen | collected... | reverse complement strand
GCAAGGTCGAAAAGTGCCTTCTCTGGCGTTGCCACCGAACCGCGCTCAGTTTCCTGCCAAGCGCCGAAGAGTCCGGGCGGCAGATGATGGACTGAGAAGGTGCCGAGGCTCGTCCTGATCACCCGAGCTCGACTGAGCGACGCGACGGAGATCTCCCGTGGGATCTGATCGATCATGCCGTGATGATTCAGCGCCGAAAGAAACGATACGTAAGCTGGATGGGGACGGGTCAGCTCACCTGCAATCGTGAAGGGGTCGGGTTGATTCGGCCCTATGACCCACAGGCCCGCGCGAACATGATGGGCACTGCCCGCCCCCTCGAGACCACGCAGCAGCCTGCTCGCCGAACTTGTAGTCCGACGAAGAGCAGCCGCCGCCTCAGCCGTGCTCACAACCGGGCCGAGTCGATCCAGCGTTGAGTAAGTGGACAGGAGGCTCATCGAAGAGCCTCCAGACGCTCAACGACGCCGAGCGCCATGTCCGACCAGACCTCCGGTCGTCCATAGATCTCAACGAACTCGTCCTCGATGAACTCGAGGACGAGTTGCTCGTATGCCTCGTAGGGGATTCCCAGCGCGGCTTCCATGGCAGTCTTCACGAGATCGGGGTTGACGTCGCCCGACTTGATGGCGTCCGGGTATGTGCTCAACAGTAGATCGAGGTCGAATACGTCTCGGGGTTCGGTCTCGGAGCGCTGCGCGAGCGCCCCGATCTTCTGGCGAATCGCGGCCGGCGGGAGATAGTGCTCGGCCTTCACGACGCGAAGGCCGATCCCACGTCCGAGATCGTCTCGTGCGGCCTCGAAGGCCCGCTCGGGGTCGACTCCGCCTCGCGCGGAGAACTCGATCTTTGTGTTCAGGTAGCCGCTGGCGCCCTTGACCGTGAACTTCCAGCGACGGGTCGTGTCGGTCTGCTTGGGCTTGGTGGGCTCAGTCATCGTTACGCCAGCGACTCGGAGAAGGTCGCTGAACGCATGGGAAGCAAGCGCATTGTCGACCCTGGTTTCGACATCGTAGAAACCAGGTCCCAGGTAGTCGAGGTCGATATCCTGGGAGCGCCGGCGACTCTGGTAGAAGAGCCGAAGGTTGGCTCCTCCCTTTACGGCGTAGTCTCGGACTGGAAGGTGCGAGGGAAGAACCTGGAGGAAAGCCAGGTGAAGCAACTCGACCAGCTTTGCGCCTTCGCGCTCGTCGTTCATGGGGCTAAGACTACACCACTAATACGCTATGGGTCAATGTCGCGTAGTCTTGGTCGCCTCTCCGGCGTGTGATTGGCCGGACAGGCCTTGGCCAGATCGATGAAGGCGGCGCCCGGAAACATTTGGCCGATGGTGGCAGCCAGTACGCCCCACGGTCGCGGGCAAAGAAATGGTGGAGATGGGGGAGAGTCGAACTCCCCGTCCAGAAACCTTCGCCGGAGACCACTACGAGCGTGTTCGATGATTTGTCGTCGATCGCCCGGCCGACCATCGACAGCCTGCCGAGCGCTCCAGTCACGTCCCCTTTCGGGCTTTGATTCCGGCTACGCGACGCTACTCGGAATCGCACCTCCGCTGAATGACGCTTCCACAGCCCACGGAGGTGAGGCTGCTTCCACGTTCACCTTACTGCCTAAGCAGCGAGGGCGAAAGCAGACTGGTTGTTGCCAGTTACTTCGTTTGGGCTCCTTTTTACGAGGCCTGGAGACCAACCTCGGCTCGCGTTCCCCGGTAACCGGCCCCTGTCGAAACCACGCATCCCCACGGGTGCCGCTGCTACCAGCGCCCGCGGATTGTACCGCGGCGGCGGCGGCGGTCAACTTGGAGCCGGGAGGCGTCGCGCCGGGGACGCTGGCTGCGATGACGAGGTCGTGACGGGTGGCCATCTCGGGGATGATGACGCAGCCGGAGGCGCGCCGTTCCCCTCAGGCGGACGGTGGGCGAAACTCCCCTCGGGGTCAGCCCCGTCCACGCTTTGTGCTGGACGCGACCAGCTGTCGGAACGCCTCGAGCTCGTTTGGGTCGAATGCTCTCTTGGGGATGATGTAGACCCTGGCCTGGCTGGCCATGACGAAGAAGCTGGACCGGTTCTCGCGCAGCCGATCGATCTCCGCCCACGGGATGTCCAGGTCGACGACGCCGTGGGTGAAATGGAGGCCGGCATCGTCGGCGAAGACCTCGACCGGCTGCTCCACCATTTGCCTCCTGGACCGCAGGGTCAGCCAGGCGAAAGGCACGGACGCATAACCCGACAAGAGAGCGACGGCCAGCGCGAGCTCGAGGGCGACGGGAACCAGGTAGGGCAGACTCAGAATGGCGAGCAGCACGGCCAGCCCGCCGAACACGACGGAGAACCGGGTCCCGCGGTTGAGCGCCGGGACGTTGCCCAGGTACTCGCGCGTCGACGTCTGGTATTTGCCCGCGATGTGCGGCGTCTCTGTCTGCATCGATTCTCCTGTGGCGTGGCGAGCCGCTCGCGCTCTTAGCGCCGGTCGCGGCCGCGGTCCGCGTCGGCCATGGCCCGCTCCACTTCCCGGCGGGAGTCGCGCTCGGCGATGTCGCGACGGCGGTCGTGGAGCTGCTTGCCGCGGGCCAGGCCGATCTCCAGCTTGGCCCGACCCCGACCGGTGATGTACATCTTGAGCGGGACGAGGGTCAGTCCTTTCGACTTCGTCTTGAAGAGCAGGGCCGCGATCTGGTCGCGGTGAACCAGCAGTTTGCGTGGGCGCTTGGGCTCGTGGTTGTAGCGGTTGCCGGTGTCCCAGGGCTGAATGGTCGCGCTAATGAGCCAGGCCTCGCCGTTCTCGATGCGCGCGTACGACTCGGCCAGGCTCACCTTCCCCGCCCGAACCGACTTGATCTCCGTCCCGGTCAGGGCGATGCCGGCCTCGAACGAATCTTCGATCGAGTACTCGTGGCGGGCTCTTCGGTTCTGGGCGACGGTTTTCTCTTCGCCCACGTGGGGCTCCTCGGGGTTGACGACCGGTCGGCCGGACATTCGGAGGGTAGCGGAAGGGGCGATCTCGGGGGTGGATGAAATGGTCATCTGGAGCAGGACGCACGAATGCCGGCCCCGAAGGACCGGCATTCGGTTTGCTTACTTCACCACCCGCGAGGGGCCGTCCCTAGAGTCCGGCTCCTAGCGAGGTGGTGCAGCGCGTCGGCAAGTCCTTTGACACTGCACATCACCTCCTTTCGTTCTCGGGCATGGTATCGGGGCCGGCCGAAAGGCGCAACAGGGGGTCGCCAGGCGCACGCGAGGCGAGCCAAGGCGAGTCGAAGCGGCCGCGTCGAAACCTCGATGGGCGTCGGCGATCAGCTCGGGCTCGGCGCGGGACTGCCGCTCGGCGCGGGACTGCCGCTCGGCGCGGGACTGCCGCTCGGCGCGGGACTGCCGCTCGGCGCGGGGCTGGGCGAAGCCGCCGTTTCGGGCGGGTAGCCCAGGGCGACCAGACCCGCATCGAGCACGGGATCGGTGCCCGCCCGGGCCCCGTCGGTCGTGGCGGCCACGTCCGGCACGAGTCCCTTGCCCTGGATCCAGACCTTGTCGGGCGTCAGCCAGCGGGCGACGGTCAGGTGGACGCCGCCGTCGTTGTTGGAGAGAGGCAACCACTCCTGCGCCACGCCCTTGCCGTAGGTCTTCGTGCCGACCAGGGGCGCGCGCCCGCGGGCCTGCAGCGCTCCGGCGAGGATCTCCGCGGCCGAGGCGGTGTTGCCATCCACCAGCACGACCAGCTTGATCGAAGGGTCGGTGGCGCGGCCGCCCGGATTGGCCGCGATCTCGGTCTCCGTCCCGCTCGCATCCTGCTGGTAGACGATCGCGCCGGACGAAATGAACTCGCTGGCGATCTCCACCGCGTCCGGCACATAGCCGCCGCCGTTGCCGCGGAGGTCGAGGATGAAGTTGCGCCGTCCGGTCGCGAGAGCATTCTTGAGCGCCAGATCGAACTGCGAGGCGGCGGGATCGTTGATGCCGCTTACCGAGATGTAGGACACGGCGCCGTTGGCGAGTGTCTTGGAGGCCACCTCACACTGGTTGTAGATCGTGCGCACGATCGACCGCTGGATCGAAGTGCTGCCGCGGAGCAGGGTGAGCGTCACCGTCGTGCCGCTCGTCCCTTTGATGAGCGCCGTTGCCTGGTCGATCGTGAGACCGTCCAGGGAAGTGCCGCCGACCGACGCGATCACGTCGCCGGCCTGAATGCCGGCCGCCGCAGCGGGCGATCCGCAGACCGGCGCAACCACGGCCAGCTCGCAGCCGTTGCCGATCGCCGAGCAGCTGGTGCCGGAGTTGGGGTCGATCGGCTGGAGCTGGACCTCGACTCCGATTCCCTGGGCCTGGCCTCCAACGCTCAGCAGCGAGTTCTCGAAGTCGGACGGGGCCTGATAGTACGACCACGGGTCGTTGAGGCTCTCCATCATGCCCTTTATCGCGGCCTGGACGAGCTGATCCCCAGAGGGCCTGGGGGACCCGGCATAGTCCTTCTGGATCAGCGAGTAGACGTCCCAGAACGGGTCGAATTGGGCTTCCTGCGACGCGGGCGTTCCCGGTGTCGTCGCCACCCGCGCGCCGAGTGTGTAGCCACCGATGAACAGGGCGCTTCCGACGAGGATGGCCACGATGAGCAGGCTCAGGTGCGACGGTTCGAACGTCCGCGGTCTGCGAGCTTCGTGGCCGGCCGGACCGTCGGCCTCCGGGATAAATGCGCGATCGGATTCCGGAGCGGCCGGCTGCTCCAGTGCCGGGCCGGACGCCGGGCCTGTCGACGGCCGATCGGCTGGATCGGGTTGGTGCCGATGGAGGGGGTTCTTCGGCGCGGGCATGGAATCGAACCTCGAGAGCTGGATGCGGGCCGGACGCGATGCCGGGTCAGCGCTTCAGGTAGCTGCGTACGGACACGTAGGAACCGACGAAGCCGATCCCGACGCCCGTTCCAAGCACCATGAGGGCCACATTCTGGCCGACCATGGCGGTGGCCTGAACCGGCAGGACGTTGAAGAAGTCTGACAGCATGCTCGCCAGGGGAGCCTGAACCACAAGCAATAGGCCGATCGTGATGATCGCCCCCAAGAGTCCTACGAACGCCCCCTCGAGGACGAACGGCCAGCGTATGAATGCGTCGGATGCGCCGACCAGGCGCATGATCTCGATCTCCTCGGCGCGCGCCACGACGGCCAGACGGATCGTGTTGACGATGATGAACAGCACCGTCAGGCCGACGATCACCACGACGACGATCCCGCCGGTACTCACGACGCTGATGACCGAGGTCATCTGGCTGACCGTCTTGGCGATGTCCTGGACGCTATCCACGGCTGTCTGGCCGCGCAGGTAGGTGGCCACGTCGATGTAGTCACTGGGGTCCCGCAAGCTGATTTCGAACGAGGCCGGCAGTGGGTTTTCGGGCAAAGACTCGACCAGAGTCGCCACACCGGGTTCGCGCTTCTGGAAGTCCTTGAGGGCCTGGTCCTTGGAGATGTACGAGACGGTCTTGACCTGGGGCATGGCCTGCAGGTCCGATGTGAGCCGCGTGACGTCCTGAGTGGTCGCCGAATCGCTGAGGTAGGCCACGACCTGGACTTCGCCCTGGACGTAGGTGAGCGTGGCGTTGAGGCCGAGGTACAGGATGACCACGCCACTCAGCAGCGTGAGCATCAGTACCATCGAGGCGGTTGCGGCGAGGCTCATCAGGGAGTTGCGCCAGAACCCCTGCCAGGCCCGTTTGAGGCTGAACGCAACGAAGGCGATCACTCAGTCCTCCCGGTGGTAGGCGGCGCCGGTCTCGTCGCGAACGACGCGGCCGTCCTCGAGGCCGACCACTCTCTTGCGGAGGGCGGTGACCACCTCGGCGTTGTGGGTCGCCATCATGACCGTGACGCCCATCTCGTTGATGCGCAGCAGCAGCTGAATGATTTCCCAGCTGATGAGCGGGTCGAGGTTCCCGGTCGGTTCGTCGGCGATGAAGAGGTGCGGGTCGTGGACGAGGGCGCGCGCTATCGCGGTCCGCTGTTGCTCGCCGCCGGAGAGCTCCGCGGGCCGCTGATCCGCCTGCGCTGAGAGGCCCACGACGCGCAGGACGCGCTCCACCGCGGGCTTGATGCGTGCCCGAGGCGTGCCCGTGACCTCCAGGGCGAAGGCAACGTTGTCGCGCACGGACTTGTTGGGCAGAAGCTTGAAATCCTGGAAGACGATCCCAATCCGGCGGCGCATCCTGGGCACCTCTCGGCGACCGAGTCGGGCCAGGTCGCGACCGTCGACCAGGACCTTGCCCCTGGTCGGCAGCTCCTCTCGGATGAGGAGGCGGATCAGGGTGGACTTGCCGGCGCCCGAAGGGCCGACGAGGAAGACGAAGTCGCCCTCCGGAACGGAGAGGTTGACGTCACGAAGCGCGGACTTGCCGTTGGCGTAGGTCTTGGTGACGCCGCGAAGGGCGATGACGGGGGTGCCGTCCGCGACGGGGTCTGTCGGCCGCGGCCTGGCCACAACTGGCCGGCGAGGCATGCCGTTTGCGGATCCGGATGGTACCGAGCTCACATTGCGAGGCTAGCACCGATGGCGTCGTCCGGCAGATCGCCGACGCGCGGCGATCGCGGCCCAGCGGAGCGATCGCGGCCTAGCGGAGGCTACAGCAGCGCCAGGCTAGCCGGCATGTAGCGTTCGAAGGCGGCGAAGGGGCGGGTCCAGCAGAACATTGCCGGGAAGCCCTCGATTCGGAGGCCGGCTCTGAGCATCGCGACCATGGCCCGGTCGTTGGCGCCGGGGACCCACACGCTGGTCGCGCCTCGCGGCTCGATGGACCTCATGAGGTGCCCGATGACGGGCGCCATCAAGGTTTCGTCCAACAGCGCCACCGGCCCGAACCGCCCCACCTGGGACGAGTACCCGTAGCCCAGAGGCTCGCCGGTGCTGGTCCGGTAGAGGAAACCGGTTCGGCCCTGGACCCGCAGGAAGTCGTGGTCGGACTGGTGCGCGTAGCCGAGCACGTCGCGGTCGATGGCATCGATCGTCTGGCGGAGCTCGGCCTTGCCGGGCGCGGCAGGGTTCCGGTGCGAAACCAGCTCGGGCGGCTCGAGCGCGATGGCTTCGATCCCCTCAGGCAGAGTCGGCAGCACCGACGGCGAGCTGGGCCGGCCGACGAGGTTGAAGACCGGCAGCCGGGCGACGATCCCCAGCTTTCCGTAAAGAGCATTGGAGATCGGCTGGGCGCTGTCGGTACAGGTCGCCAGCACGCCCGGCCGTCGGGCGATCTTCGTTCCGTCAGCCATGTCGTCGGCCGCCCCGTCCGCGCCCGCCTCAGGCGCGGACGGCAGAACGAGCGACAGGAGCGCCCGCCCGATGCCCCGATGCTGCTCTTCCGGCAGCACGTACAGCTGCGAAAGGAACCAGACGTGCTCGCGCTGCAGGCCGATGCCGAAACCCACGATCCGTTCGCGCCGTCCGCCCGGAGCGGATTTCAGCGCGACCCGAAAGTGGCCTGGGTCCGTCGCCAGGAGGTGCTCGCCCAGGCGCATGGCAGGCTCGAGAACCGGTGGCGGCAGTGGATGGCCGAGGCGCGCCATGTAGTCGTTCACGGACGCGTGCCAGACCAGTGCGCAATCGGCCAGCTCTTCAGGTCGTGGCGGACGGTAGGTGATTCCTTGCGTCATCGGTCGTCGGGCCCGGGGCGGCTGCCGGCGACGACGGCTCCGGTGGCTTCGCGTTCGAGCTCAGCCTGCATGAACGTGTCCAGATCGCCGTCGAGGACCGCCGCCGTGTTGCCGGTCTCGACCTCCGTGCGGTGGTCCTTCACCATCTGATATGGGTGGAGGACGTAGCTGCGGATCTGGTTGCCCCAGCCAGCCTCGACGTGTTCGCCGCGAAGCTTGCGGATCTCGGCCTCGTGCTCCTCGACCGCGCGCTCCAGGAGGCGAGCCTGGAGGATCTTCGCCGCGGTCTCCTTGTTCTGCGTCTGCGAGCGCTCGTTCTGGCTCTGGGACACGATGCCCGTGGGTATGTGCGTCAGACGCACGGCCGAGTCCGTCTTGTTGACGTGCTGACCGCCGGCGCCGGTGGCGCGGAAGGTGTCCATGCGGATCTCGTCCCAATTGAGCTCCACCTCGAGCTCGCTCTCGACTTCGGGCAGCACCTCGACCAGGGCGAAAGTCGTGTGCCGCCGCTTCTGTGAGTCGAATGGGCTGATTCGAACCAGGCGGTGGACGCCGCGCTCTGCCTTGAGATAGCCGTAGGCGGCCCGCCCGTCAACGGCGACGGTGACGCTCTTGATCCCGGTCTCCTCGCCCTCGGTCTGGTCGAGGATCTCGGTGGCGAAGCGATGGCGCTCGGCCCAGCGCAGATACATACGCAGCAGCATCTCGGCCCAGTCGGTGGCCTCCGTGCCGCCGGCGCCCGCGCTGATCGTCAACAGGGCGTTGCGCTGATCGTATTCGCCGCCGAAGAGAAGCTCGCGACGGGCCCGCCCGTATTCCGCGGCCAGTTGCTGGGCCTCCGTGTCGACGTCCGTGAGGACGCTCTGGTCGTTCTCTTCCTGGGCCAGCTCGAGCAGCTCGGCCGTTGAGCGGGCGCGGGATTCCAGGTTTCGCCAGAGCTCGAGTTCCTCGCGAAGACCCTCCGCTTCGCGCAGCACCTTCTTGGCCGCGCGCTGATCTTCCCAGAACGCGGGCTCGCCAACGGCAGCATCCAGCTCGGCTAGACGGCCTTCCTTGGTTGAAAGGTCAAAGACGCCCCGAGGTCGCCTGGATCCTCTGGACCAGGTCGCGGATCTCGGCGGGTTCCACTAATCCCGGCCTCGAACGTCCTGGAGAAGGATCGGACGGAGCTCGATGAGACGCAGCGCGCTCTTGCTCCGGGCGACGACGGGGTTCACGCAGGGGCAGTAGATGTTGTGAGGGCAGACGCCGCAATTCCCATCGCAGTCAAGCGCAGCCGCGTAACTACAGTTACGGCAGTCACGCTCGCAGGCGATCAGGTCGATGAACGCCGCTTCCTCTGCCTGCTTCAACTCTCTCCTCGTTGTGTGGCGGCACAACCCCTCAATCTGCCCGCAACGACCTGACGGGGACCGCGGCGGGTTGTCTCGCGGCGAGTATACGGGCTCAATTCGGCGTAGCCAAGGGGTCAATTCATCAGATTGGCGGGAAATCACCGCATAGTGCGGGTTGCCGCCCGGATTGGCCCGAAGCGCCACCCAAAAGGGCGGCAACTGCCGCGGCGCCGGGACCGCCGCTAGCCTGCGTCCGGCGCCTCGAAGAGCTCCGGCTAGCTCGGAGCCGGGCTCGGGGAGGCGCTCGCCGAAGACGCGGCCGATGGCGACCCGCCCGACGAGGCGGCCTGCGGGTACAGCGGCGCGCCCCCCAGGAATGTGTACTCGCCCAGGGCGCCCAGCTCGTGCACGAGGGCGTCGAAGTGCATGGGCTCCTCATTGTCCGCCGGGCTGGTCGAGGTCGGCGAGCCCCAGGCCTCGATGCCCTGATCCTGGGCCAGCCTCAGGACGCGCAGCATGTGGGTGCGGTCCGAGACGAAGAGGGCGGTGTGGAGCCCGTGCTGGTCGAACAGGGCGCGGACGTTGCGAATCGACTCCAGGGTCGTGCCGCCGGTCGTCTCGGCGAGGATGGCGCTCGCGGGCACGTCTCGGGCTTCGGCGTAGCTGCGCTCGGTGGCTGCCTCGGTGACGCGGTCGCCGGGAAGCTTGCCGCCCGTGACAACGAACCAGGGCGCATAGCCTTGCTTGTACAGGTCGATGGCGTGATCGAGGCGCGCCGCCAGCACCGCGGAAGGACGGCCGTTGTACTGGGCCGCGCCGAGGACGACGATGGCGTCCACGGGCCGGCGGTTGTCCTGCTGGCCCACCTCCCAGACGCGGTAGACCGTGAAGGCGGTCAGCCCGATGCCACCGATGACGAAGGCCATTGCGACGAGCGCCAGATCCCGAACGCGCGCCTTCCAGGTCACTGGCCGTGGCACTTCTTGTACTTCTTGCCGGAGCCGCACCAGCAGTGGTCGTTGCGACCCATGCGCACGCCGGCGGGCGAGTAGCCGGGGCGGACGGTGCCGCTGCCGTTGCCGCCCGCTCCACTCGAGCTCGAGCCGCCGACCGGTCGTCCGGAAGGCAACGCCCTGGGCAGCGCGCGTCCTCCGGCAGCGGCGATGGCAGCAGCAGCGGCAGCGATGCTCGTTGCCCCGCCCGCACTCACTCCGGAAGCGCCGGCGGCGGCCGCCCCGGCCGGCTCCTCGGGCCCGCGATTCTCGATTCCCTCGGGCGGAGGTGGTGCCTGGCGGACGAGCGAGACGCGGAAGATGGTGGTCGCGACCTGGTGCCGGATGAGCGTGCTCATCTCCCCGAAGAGGCCGAAGGCCTCCTTCTTGAACGCGTTCAGCGGGTCTTCCTGGGCGAACCCTCGCAGGCCGATGCCCTGGCGCATGGCATCGACTTCGGTCAGGTGCTCGACCCAGACGGAATCTATGGTCCGCAGCAGGACGAGGCGTTCGAGAAGAGGCCAGTCGTCGCCGATCTCCTTTTCCTTGGCCTCCAGGCGCTCCGCGGCGATGTCCTTGAGGTTGATGGCGACGGCCTCGCGGGTGACCATCTCCTCCAAGGCTTCGGGCTTGGTCTCGTCGCTACCCAGCCCCATGTTCGTCAGCGCGGTGGACAGAGCCTCGAAGTCCCAATCGCGCACGGAGACGATGGCCGGCAGGTGGCGGTCGACGAGGACGTCCATCTCGTGCTCGAGGAAGGACTGGATCGTGTCCGCCATGTCCTCGTTGTTGAGGACCTTGTCGCGCTCTTCGTAGATCGTCTCGCGCTGCTTGTTGATCACGTCGTCGTACTCGACGACGCGCTTGCGGATGTCGAAGTTGTAGCCCTCGACTCGGCTCTGGGCGCTCTCGATCGTCTTCGACACGAGGCGCGACTCGATGGCCGTGTCCTCGTCCAGGCCGAGGCGCTCCAT
>Ga0182017_10004033_pt1 | contig 10927 bp, 5 predicted proteins | sample 712E3DmetaG_FD_120492 | JGI IMG/M metagenome (GOLD analysis project Ga0182017, IMG submission 120492) | Permafrost microbial communities from Stordalen Mire, Sweden - 712E3D metaG | ecosystem: Environmental > Terrestrial > Soil > Wetlands > Permafrost | place: Sweden: Stordalen | collected... | reverse complement strand
TCATTCACGTTCGTTCTAAACAGTGGGCTTCGAATTGTTTGGATGGGCGGATCATACCATTTCATATCATAGATCACTCGGGCAATGAAGCTGGCATACTTGCCGATACGGTTCTTTATAATACCGATGTTTTCATTCGTTAAACTGCGCAGGTCCTCTTTAATAAAGCCGACAATTTTCTCAGCTTTATGATGGGTGTGATAGATTCGCTTGGTAAAAAGCATTTCCTTTTGATGATTGATTTGCTCTGCCAAGTGCAATTTCTGTTCTTCAAACAACAACCGCTGTACCTCATTCCGCTCGGTAAGGGTTCGTGTTGAGATATAGAACATCGCAAGTAATCCTACAATAATGAGAGCAGAATAGACCAATGCCGTCTGACTATAGTTCTTTGACATTTCATCGGTAAGGAACATAAGGTCGGGGGTTGTTTTCATGTAGACTGCACCGACAAATTCTCCCCGCGGAACAAATGGAATAAAGACATGAAATATCTGCTCCCGCTCCACGATAGTATAGGTTTGTTCTATTTTACGAAGCGTATCCTGTACCGATTGAAATAGTCGAATTGCCTCGGCATGTATGCTATCCGAACTTTGAATTCTTTTCGCCACTCCAAACAAATAATCATACAATTGTTTACCATCGTCGATTGCAATGACTGCATTCCCGTGCGGAATAAGGATAGATACACTTTGAACGTTTTTATCTAACAATTGCTGGCTAAAAATAATGTTAAAATCCTGAATGATTTTCCGCTCTTCGCTGTCAGAAAGTTTTGCCTTCGAACCTTTCGATTCTAAAAGCATTTCAATAGAAGTCGTGGTCAGATTGGCAATACGTTCAGCGGCATCCTGCTGATACCATTGCTGAGATTTGACAAATACTTTCTGGAGTGAATTCTGATTCATAAAGAGAACAATAAACTGGAAAACAATCAGTACCAGTGCAATGACTGCGATATGTCGGATTTCAATCCGATATTTATGATATCTGTCCCAAAACCGTCGAGGATTTCTCTGATGTACTCTCATCATTTGATCAGCACTTCATTGGAACGAATCAGTTCGTCGGTGCGAGTTAGAGCTTCATCGACAGAAAGTTCTTGTTTGATTGCAAGATGTGCAAAATGAGAAATAATGTCTGAGACTTTCGTGTATTCTACAAGCGCAGGACGATGAAACCCATTACGGAGCAGCTGATGGAAGAATGCCAATTCATTGTGAGAGTGCAGGAATACACTATCTTCATAGACAGAATTGATAGCCGGTAAATATCCGGCACGTTCGAAAATCATCCGTTGAATTGTTTCGCTTTGAAAGAACCGAATAAATTCAATTGCAGCTTCTTTTTTCGTCGAAGACTTTGACACCATCAAATTCCAGCCGCCAAATACGGAAGTTGATGGTCTTCCTTCGAAATGGGGCAAAGGCGCTTTAGCAATGTATTTGAGTTTTGTCGTATCAGAGTAAGAAATGCGAAAGCTTTGAACAAAGTCAGGCCAACTCCGTAAAAAAACGGCATCGTGGTCAAGCATGTACGTATTACACAAGAATTCATCGAAGTCTGTTACTTCTGGAGGTGTCGTCCCATCTTTCACAAAGTCCACCATCATCTGAAGAGATTTCGCTGCAGTTGGAGAGAGAACGGGAAAGGTATTTGATTTTAAAAAATCCGAATCATTAGCGACCGCCAGCTCAAGGAAATTACAGACCAGCCCTTCGAAGTCCTTTGCCGGAAAAATAAAGAATGGTTTATTCATATACTCGAGCCGCCTGCGCAGCTGCGCCATTTCTTTCCAGGAAATTGACTCCTGGAGTCGCTTCTCGACCGCAGCTGCATCGGGTAACTTGCGAATGATATCCCAACGATAATACATAAGACCTATATCGAGATACATTGGCATCGCGACTAGTGTTCCTTCGAACACACACGACCGCAAAGCATCCGGCAGCAATCGACGTTTCTCATCGGCAGAAAAATAGGAATCCAATGGCTCACACCATTTCGCAAACCGCGGCACCCAAATCAAATCAACACCAAAGATATCGAGCTTTTCACTCTTGCTGCGAAGCGAACGTGTAAGCAACTCTTTCCGTTCGTTCGTACTGAATTTAGAAAACGGAAGATTGACGGGAATCACTTCAATCTTTCCCAAGTGAAGGCGATTAAACTCGTTAATGGCGAACTGATGCGATGGAGAGATATTATCAGCATAGTACAACTTAACAGGTTGATTCTTCTCTCCTGTTTTAAAAACATCAAAAACGGCTGAGTGCCAACCTATGCCAATGAGTACTGAAACAACGAGCAACACTGAAGCATAAACGTATATTTTTCGCATATAAAGATTTTGAATATTTATATAAAAATACTTATTACCAATCTAAGACGCAATCAATAGACTTACAAGTACCATGGTGTTTTTAATATGTTTCACTATTCATCATACTCTTCGACGAATTTTTAATTTCTCCGGATATTTCTTAAAATCCACAATTTTTAGAATACCCATCGAGCAAATAATTTGTTTTCTCGTCCGCTTCCATATTTATCAAGAAGGTTTCATCGGGAAGCAAATGACCAGGCAAAACAGATATTCTGTCGCGATACTATTTTATTCTTCACCGCAAACGATTGCAAAATGGAAGTTCTGAAGTTGTGAATGGCACAGAATCTTAGCTTAATCTATCTTTCACATTTACCGTTTGAATGAACCCCGGTATTATCGACAGCGCCAATACAATATTACAAGCAATGAAAAATTATATTCTTATCGAATAAAAGTAATATGCTCGCTTCAAACAGTTTCGCGCTTTTCGTTAATAAGATATTTGGCAGCGACCATTTCAATAGTGCAGAGAGATGGCTGTCCTTTATAGATCAACCGTAACGCTTCAAGATCTGATTTCCAAACATAATCACCCGGTGCAAGCAAGCAGATACTGCCCGGTTCATGTGTCATAGAGAGTCTTTTATCATTAAAATAATAATGTTCCTCATTGACTTCAGAGGGATATGCATGCATTAAAGGAGGAATATCACTTGGCTTAAACCAGAGTTTGATTTCTCGTTCAGCCTCAGTACCTGTTGCCGACGCATGAATAAGATTATCGATTCGCTCACCAATAACATTTCCGGCAGCATCTTTGAGCGGAACAATAGTCCCCAAGGCACGAATGCACCCCGGTTTTTTCTCCCTAGCTTCATGTGGGTTCGTTGGACCTGCAATTGCCCGAATCTTTACGATTGCCCCAGGACCTTGAAAGACGAATGCTATCACTCTCCGTTTCCAAGGATCGTTAGGATAATGCGCGAGTCCCATGATATAATCTAAAAGTGCTGGAAAAAAAACCTTGCCCCTATGTTCGGCATAATGTTGATCGGCGAGCATTCTACTCACCTGGACTATCTTTGCTCCGGCAAAACGCAGACCAGAGTGGACTTCTGAAAGTTGAGACAGTACATATCCTGTCAATGAATTCTTGAGAGCATCCGGTTTAATGAGCACGAGTGTTTGTTCAAGTTCTTCCTTATTCATAATCAAAACGCCTTTCTTTCACCATATTTCTCTCATGGGCTCTTTTTATACTTGTAGTGCATTTTTTTCGGGTTGTTTATGCAATATAAGCATCTATCATTTCACTTGATAGCTTGAACATACGTGGTAAAGATGTACTGCTCAACGCATCGGGAAAATTTTATTTACGCCTCTCATTAATTTGTTTTCCGCTTTGCGAAAATGTTACAGGCCTCTGGCTCACAAATTAAAACAAAACCGCTGTTTGCCATGAATTTATATAATATTAATTTGTACTGTACTTCGTGTAATAACATTCTCAAGCCTCCGGCTGTGATGAATTCTTCTGTACAAGCCGAGTTTGCTTGCCCACCGTCTTGTTGGGCGGGAGCGCTTGGTTACGTGCAATTGAATTATCTGAGCAATAATATTTTTTTTGTCTCGGTAAATAGACCCGTTTGTATCCTATAGAAATATACTCCACTTGACAAACCGCTAGCGTTCCATTGTTTAGTGTATGTTCCGGCTGTCAATTCCTCGGAAACTAGAATCGACACTTCTCTTCCTAATGCATCAAACACTTTAAGCGATACGTATGATTTTGTTTGGAGACTAAATGAAATTGACGTACTCGGGTTAAACGGATTTGGATAATTCTGATACAGTGCAAATCTTTCTGGTAATTGAGCAGAAACTTGCTTAACAGAGGTAAAAGTAATCATCTCAGAGAGAGGCCGTTTCCAAACAACTCCACTGCCAGTTCCTGCAATTAAATTTCCACCAATCACTTTGAGAATGTGCACTGGAGTATTTGTCAATCCAGTATTTACGGAAGTCCAACTCGTTCCATTATTTGTAGAAAGAAAAATACCCCCCTGCCAGGTTCCAGCGAAAATATTTTTTCCGCTGACAATAAGGTCAAAAACATACAAATCGGTCAAGTCGGTATTAACAGCATTCCAACTTGTGCCGTTGTTTGTGGAAAGAAAAACACCATTGCCCATAGTTCCGGCATAGATATTTGAATCACAAATTAAAACAGAGCGCACTTGATAATGATAATTCGGTGCCACAACACCGAGGGATGTCCAACTTGAACCATTATTGCTCGAAACAAATACGCTGCCATTGTTAGTCCCTGCATAAATATTGTTATTGTACACTCTTAGGTCAAATACATCCATATTCGTTAATCCGATATTGGCAGCATTCCAATTTGCACCGTTGTCTGTGGAAAGAAATATACCACTGCCTTCAGTCCCTGCTAAAAGATTTGAATCAGAGATAGCAAGAGTTTGAATATTAGTATTAGTCAGTCCTGTATTACTATTTGACCATGTATTACCATTGTCGGTGGAAATAAAGAAACCATTACCATTCGTTCCAACAAAGATATTTGAATTACTTGCTATAAGTGATGAAATACTGTATATACTCCTTTCAGTATTGAGACGCGTCCAATTCGAGCCAACATCAGTAGAAATAAATATTCCGCCCGACCAAGTACCGGCATAAATATTTGAACCTTCTATATCAAGCGCATAGACTTCTGTTGCTGATAGACCAGAATTTTTTTCAATCCAATTTGCACCATCATTGTTCGTAAAAAAAACACCGTCATACGTTCCGGCAAAGAAGTTTGTTCCATGCTCCATGAAAGCAAATACAGACATAGTTGCTAATCCAGTATTTACTCTGGTCCAACTTGTACCATTATTTGTGGACAGAAAAACACCGTACCCATTTGTACCTGCAAAGAGCATGGTATCGCCTATGCCATTTGAACGAACTGCAAAAGCATTAATCATACTAGAATTAGGAATAGTGATGTTGGTGGTGCTCCAATTATTTCCATCATCTGTAGAAATATAAACATCACTATTTGCTCCAGCAAAGAGATTCGTACCACTTGCAATAAGAGCTGTAATATACGTATGCGTCAATCCTGTATTAACTTCAGTCCAACTCGTGCCATTATTGGTAGAACGAAAGACGCCCGCGTCTGTGCCCGCAAAAAGATTTGTATCCTTGAGCGCAAAAGATTTAACACGTAGATTTGTCAATCCTGCATTGGCCTCAGTCCAACTTGTACCATTATTAGTAGACAGGAAAACTCCTTTGTCATCCGTCCCGGCAAAAATATTTGTACCGCTCGCCTGCAGAGCCCAGATCCCGCCTGTCGTGAGCCCTGTATTAATGGATGTCCAGTTTTTACCGCTATCCACAGTAAGATACATACCGCCCCAGGTACCGGCAAAAAGATTTGTTCCAATAGTTGCAAGTGCACGAACTTCTGGATAAAGCACTGCCGAATTTACAGGCGTCCAATCTGTACCATTATTCGTAGAAAGGAAAACACCGGCTTCATATGTTCCGACAAAAATATTTGTGCCGTTGTAAGCGAACGATGTAATATAGCCACCTCCCGGCCCGCTGGTTTGAACCCATTGAGAGAAAGTTTCTGTTGATAAAAACATTAAACTCGTAACAATAAATAAAATGTTTTTCATAAAACCTCCTCTGTTTTTTAAATTGTAAAAATCAATTGCGCCTTACGGACAGACGCTCCGTCCAACAAGATGGCGGACAACTAAGCCCCATTCGACCAAGAGTCGAATCGAGGATTCCGTACACCGGGACTGCCACGTTGAATATTATCAAAATGTACCAAACGAAACAAGTTCATTCCCACACACTTCATCCAATATTGACCGCTCTCTATTGAATATTCTTCGAAATGTGCACTGCTTGGTCACGAATTGTTTTGATAATGTAACGAATGATGATGGAAAATCAAATTTGAAAGAAAAGAACGGGATAATTATACGGTTGGTAGTGGAGATTATGAATGAATCTTTCAACTGAACAGCAAATTTCGACTACTAAAACTACGACTCTCACAAAATCAACAACTTAACCTGCGACCATTTTGTCACTCATTTCTGGCCCTTTTGTCATCCTGTCACGACTCTTAAGGCAACTGGCGAGATTGTAAAACGATCTTATAGAATGCTTCTGGAATATTTTTTTTTCTCAATCTCTTTTAAAAATGGTTATGTTGCAAATGCAAGTTATTTCATTAATACCAATTTCTTTATCTCTACACTCCCGTTACTCTCCAACTTTGAGAAATACACACCGCTAGAAAGTTTTGACGCATTGAACATTACGATATTCACAACATTGGCTTTCAATTCTCCACTCGCTAATGTCGCGACTTCACAACCAAGCACATTGTAGATCTTCAATGTCGTAAATCCATCCTGTGCAAGCGTAAAGCTCATGGTCGTCGTCGGGTTGAATGGATTCGGATAGTTCTGATTCAGCGCAAATATTTTTGGCACCGAAACCGTTACTTCCGCTTCACTCGAATATTTATACGTCCCATTGTTATCAATCTGCTTTAACCTGTAGGCATACGTTCCCGACGAAACACTCGCATCCGTGTAGCTGTATGAATGCGCACTGTTACTCGTTCCACTTCCTTTCACAAATCCAATTTTCCCCCAATTATGAAGTGTTGACGATTGACTATTGACCAACCGACGTTCAATATCAAAGCCATAGTTATTGACTTCCGTGGCTGTCTGCCATGTCAGCGTTGCAGCATTGCTTGCCACTGTCGCTGTAAACGATACAAGTTCCACCGGTAAAGGTACCTCTGACGTTGCCATGCCTACAGAATAATTTCCAGCAGCATTTCCTTGGAAATACATTCTCCACAATCCATCATCAAGCATTATGTAGCTGTTGTAAGTTCTATCTGTTCTCCATGCGACGCCATTGTCTATGCTGAATATGGGATTTGCGCTTGACTTGGTAAAATTTATTCCATCTCCAGAATATGCAATGCCTATTGCATGGTCGTTGCGTGGATTACCAGCGCTATAAGTCATCACATAAGTATTATTCACTTTGAAAACATAAGGACTTATTGCTCCAGCACCGCTTTCCCATGGCTGCCACAAACTTGGCGTATACAAAGATAATAAGTCGGTTGCGACTCCAGTCCAATCTATTCCGTTCGTTGAAGTATAATATTGAATGATTGCCTGTCCTTGGTCTCCATAACCTTTCCAAGTATTACCTCCTTCATAGAGCACAGATAATCTGTAAAATGCACCAGGACTTGGATATACATTTACACCGGTAGTCTGCGCCACAAATGTCCAATTTATTCCATCATCAGAGACTGCGATTTTTGGATTTGCAGTCCAGCCGTCTGCAGCATCAGTGTAATAAGCAACTAATTTTTGAGTATAATAATTTACCCCAAGAGTCCATCCATCAGGATTATAATAGACTGTGAATTTGTAAGGCTGGCTTGCAGTTGTTCCACTCACTATAGTTCCAGGAAATGGTGCGTCATGGAAATCAGGATATGTACTACTCGTATATCTCGCATTAGTTCCATCCCCGTACCACATATTATACACTGCGCCTATTTTTATTACATAAGGTTGATAAGCGCGATTCAATCCTGATGTAGCTCCGCCAAATAAAGGAATGCCTGTATATTCTAAAAATTTTATTCCTGCAAAAGGGTCAGCGACAGGTGTCAAGATAGCCCTTCCGAGTTTCCACCATATCCAGCTTCCGTCACTTTCATCTTCTGATCCGAGGAAAAATAGTTCGTAATTATTTCCTGACTTTACCACTGATGGCATCCATACGCTCTTGTTTCTCCATGCCACTGCGTCATTTGTTGTGATGAGTGTTTGCCTGTGTGTCCAATTTATGCCATCGGTCGATGTTGCATAGCCTATTCCATTTAACGCCTGATACGTCGATCCTTTCCCGCCGGAGTAGAACGCTTGCCAGTCTGTCGGACTATTTTTTATAACCTTGAACCATCCTATGTGGTCGCAGTCAAAACGACTTGTGTCCAGCGTTCCTGTAAATACTGGCGTTGCATAACCTGCCGATGTTGGATCATAGCCCGTCCAGTTGTAACCGTCGCTTGAAAAAGCCATGACCACGAGTTCCTTTGCACCATATATCCCAACCTCCCATTGAACGTTTGCATATATTCTGAATGTCCAGTCTGTCCCTGTGTTGGATGCTCCAGGCGTATAGATTACATCAGCTATTCCATACGCTATTCCTGTGGCGGAACTATATACTGGTGTTCCGAATTGGGAAACGGGTATATGATTATACCAGTTTATTCCATCCGGTGATTCAGCATATCTCCATCCTTCTATGCTGTTCTGGTTTAACCCTTGATACCATATACGATAGTTCATTGTCAATGAGCTTGGATTTGTACCGCTATTTGCTCCGGGGAATCCTGTACTATAGTATTTTACGTCTGAATGATATTGTGCATCTGATATTATGGGGTTACCACTATTATAAGGAGTCCACGTTATGCCGTCAGGTGATTGAGCGAGATCAATTGATGCAAAGTCATTTCCAGCATAGTAGAGTTTGTAATTTACATTGTCCTTTATGACATAGGCTTCATCTGGGATGAGTGTAGAAAATACGGGTGATGAGTTTTCGTTGATTGTATAGTAAGTTTGGGACTTGGCAATGACTGGCGCCATAAAAGTAAGTATCAGTCCCATATGTAACGGGACTCCAAGAAATCCCTGAATCATTTGGGATAAGCGCGTCCATCTGCTTAAGACGGTTGTTGAATTTTTTGTATTGGTTTCCATATAAACCCTTATAGAGTTAATGAAAATTAATCTCAACCTGTTTTATGTGTAAACATTTCCATCATCTCGTGCTTCAGTATGAGGAGTGTCATTTCCAAAACCATAAAAATATTTACATTTAGTTGATCAATACTGTGTCTCTAAATCTTGTGAAAATGTTATCATTAATATCACTGAATGAGTATACAAAATAAAAAGTCATTAGGAATCAAGGGAAAACCTTGTTTTTAAAATTACGGCGAAATACGTATCATCTACGGTAATTACCGTATATATGAGGATGGAGTTATGTAAAACATTGTAAAATCTTGGTTTGTTGCCTCAACGTCTAAGTAGATTTCCGACAACGCATCTTCAATGGTATAAGATTTTAATGCAATTCGTTTTTTGTTGGGGAACGACTGATTAGAACACACGCGGTAGAATATTTAATTAATAATTACTGGAGGCACAATATGAAAATATAATCGAATTGCTAAACAATCAACCAATTGCAACTAACATCTACAAATGTATACAGTAATCGAATCAGTGATGTGACACCGCGCAGCATGGCGATGAATGCATCAACCGATATAACCTTGCCTGCGGGTGAAAATGCTGACTGCCCATTTAAACCCCAATGTTCTATAGCTGTTGTTATTTGCTTTTTGTTGCGTTATTTTTTATAAACTCTCCGTATCTTCACTAAACTTTAAATGTATCTTTTATTTAGATTGTGTAGAACTATAAATTCCAAACAAGTCATATGGTTTTTTACTAAAATTATCATTAAAGAAAAACATTGTAAGGAAAATGTATACGATAAATCCAAAAACAATAAGTATCTGAATCTTCGATGTTTTTTGAATATCTTTTTTTGATTTTATATCACAAATTTCGCCTGGGCAGTATTGAGCTTTTTCTTTGTAAAACCAACCATAAAACAAACATCCTAAGCAAATACCAAACGCAGACTCAAAGAATAAGAATATTAGGCAAATTAGACAGATAATACCTGTTATTGGGCTATATGCATTTACTACCACTAGAAAAGTGAACATTATAGCTGCCAAAACTACACCAATTATCCATGCAAACTTTTTTTGTGCAGCTCCGACATATTCGGGATTTTGCCTACCAACAATCAAACGCCCAATTATTAAAGTTGGAGAATATTTTGGGTTAGCAAAGACGCGTATTATAAAATCTGTAAGGAATAGGGTAATAACATACTTTATGAATATAAAATTCTGTTTAAATATAACTAGCATTAAAGACATAAAGACAAATAGAAACAGTATTCCTGCTGATGCTCTTATTTCTCGTTCATTTAAAACAGGGATGTTATATCCTTCAACATCTTCTCCAAATTTTATTATTTTATTCATTTTACACTCCTTTTTTTGTTCTTATGTATTACGCATTGATACCTGGGTCGGTTACATTAAAGTATTGAGTTTTTTAATTGCATATAATTCCTGTAACTACGTCATGTGTCATTCGTGTGTTTTAACGGATGGGCGCTCCGCCAATCCGCCCAAAAGATGACGGGGAGCGCCTGGTTAGAACACACGCTGTAGAATATTTAATTAACAAATACGAATATAGGACACCGTTATGGTAAACGCTTTTATTCTTATTTTTCTTTTGATCCTTTTATTGTAACATTCATCCTGAATGTCGTTAAATTCATATTTATCTTATTGTCATCAAAATCAAATATAAAAAATTGTTTTGATGGATCCCCAATTATATGATGCGT
>Ga0182017_10004030_pt1 | contig 10929 bp, 9 predicted proteins | sample 712E3DmetaG_FD_120492 | JGI IMG/M metagenome (GOLD analysis project Ga0182017, IMG submission 120492) | Permafrost microbial communities from Stordalen Mire, Sweden - 712E3D metaG | ecosystem: Environmental > Terrestrial > Soil > Wetlands > Permafrost | place: Sweden: Stordalen | collected... | reverse complement strand
TGAAAAAAGGCAGTCTTTGCTTTGATTTTTTTAGAAAAAGAGACTTTTTCTACAGCCTCAACGTTTCCGGCATGCCCGAAGTTGCGGAAATCAAATACGCTCAACAATCCCCATATATTCCGCAATTTTGGGCTACCGGTGTTGGTGGAATTTAAACCGGAACGCAAAGATACTTTATCTATGCCGCGGCTTTGCTTTTTCGGCGGAATGCGTCTAACTTTTCATTTGAAGTATGATCGAAAAACTCTTCCCCGCAGGAAAAACATTTTTGCCGTTCAACATCGGGTATAGCCATCTTTTTGCCATGAATGATGGCCTTGAAGTCTTCGTTAATCCGTTGAATTTTAGGGGAACCACATAGCGGACATTTTTTCAATTGCATAAAAAGTTCCTTTATTAATTTTTTATTGCTTTTTTTGAAGAAATAAGAAGATAAAAATATTCTTTGCCTTCAAGTCGTTTTATAGATCCCATTGTATAGACTAAAATGCCATCATAGGTAAAACTTTCAATTATATACAGCTTTTCATTTCCGGAAGCATGGCTGGAAGTTGACCGGATTACTTTTTTTATTCCATTTGCATTTACGATTGATTCCAAGACGTCTTCTTCCGTCAAACTATCCGCAAACATTTCAAGCTCGGCTTTTTTTGTAAATATATATTGATTCGATATAATCAGGCGCTTGATCTTAATTAAATTATCTTGCATGAATTCCACCGTCCTTTCTAAATTGGTCCTCTATTGCCGACTATAGTATTACATTAGCCTTCCGCTGGGGGCACTCCTTTTGAATTTATTGCTTTATAGTTTAAAAATAGGTAAAACCGTTCTTCCTGACATACATAAATGGGCTGCCGCTTTCTTTTCTCTTGATTTATGTCTTTCGCCACCGCCTTCTTTGGTTTTTAACTCTCTTTTTCCTCGCGCATCGCTCTTAGGGGTGACCAAATTGCCAACGGCCCATAAACGTGTGCCGTGACCGGATCGCGACATGACGCCGACATGAAATTGACGGCGACGGAGCCATCAAAGCGGCAATTTGGGGCGGCTTTGCGCCCGGCATGCGTGTGTTGTGGGCTCGTAAATTGGAACGCTACCATGATTTAATGTCTTTTCGCCGCCGCCGCTTTTTGTTTTTTATGTCTTTTTCTTGCAACGCCCCTCTTTGTATTTGTTTTCAGCGCCGGAGCGGAGGATGAGTGACGGCGCTATTTTCTCTTACGATGAATATCATCATGACAGACAGTACAAACTGTTATTAGATTTTCCTCGGTATTGTCGCCACCTTTTGCGTGCTCCTCTTTATGATGCAATTCAAGGTGCCGCGGGTCGGAACGATTCCAATCGTTATGAGTCCAATCGCATTTAACACATTTGTATTTATCTCTTCTCAACACGGAACCACGAACAGGGTCAGGTATCTTTCTATCATGTTCCGGGCTTTGCCGTAAAGATTCAAGGACATAGCTACCTACTGGTAAATCTGGCCTTCCGGTATTTCTTGTTTCAACAGGCCAACCAAAATCCGTTCTCAATTCACGTGAACGACGAGCCCATTCGGTTTTCCCTTTTGCGATATAACGTAATTCCTCTCCTGTAACAGGCTTGCCGACATTCTGTTTCAAGTATTCAAGAAGTTTTAAAGTCACCGAATCTTTCCTTTTTCTGATACCATTAGCAATATGCCATCGATGGGCAGCCTCACGATCTTCATTTTCCGAGAGTAACAGGTAATCATCCGGTTTCATTTGCGAGACTTCCACATTTTCTATAGGAAACTCATTTTCCGCAGCCATTTCCTTCGCGGTTATACCATTAATAATTGACCAACCAAATTGAACACGAAGTTCTCGTAGACGACGGGCATACTCCTGAATGCCTGATACAACCATTAGCTCATCACCATTTATGACAATCCGAGGATATTTACGGAAGTAATAAAGAATGCGATCTCTAGCGCTGGACGCGTCTTCCTTTGAAATTAAAGACTTGCTTAATATGCGTAAATTCTGAAATACCGGCACAAGCGAAAGGACTTTCTGCCGTAGGTCTTTCTTCTTTAGTTCATTTTCAAAATTTTCGATTAAATGTTTCAGTTTCTTACGGATTTCTTCCGAATCGATTGGAAGTTTCGCCATGGATTATCCCTTCGTCCTAACAAGAAATGTTGAGAGTCTGTTTTGAAGTTTGAGAATATTATTCGTCTCGCATGTCCAAACGATCAATACTTTCCAGCCTTGTAATTCAAGTTCGCGCTTGGTTCTTTTATCCCTTGCAATGTTTTTGTCCAGCTTTTCAACCCAGAATGATTTATTGCTTTGAGGCCTCGATGATCTGGAACATTTCTTATGGCCATGCCAAAAACAACCATGAACAAAAATTACTTTTCGATGTTTAGCAAGAACAATGTCGGGCTTGCCGGGCAAATCGGATTTGTGCTTACGAAAACGGAATCCGAGCCTGTGAATAATGGAACGAACTAGAATTTCCGGCTTTGTATCCTTGCCTTTGACATGAGACATGATCCAGCTTCGTTTTGATTTATCGAAAATGTCCACATGTTAACCCTTTGTAAGAAGAACATAAACAATGTCAGCGATACGGGCAGCCAAAAGGGGAGGTACGGCGTTTCCGATTTGCTTGGCGATTTCAATTTTTGTACCATTGAAAATAAAGGAATCGGGGAAGCTTTGGAAACGCGCGGCTTCGCGGTGTGTAATCGGGCGATGTTGTTCGGGGTGAAGATACCTGCCCTTTTCCGGTTTGTAAAACTCCGTGCGCATAGTGACAGCGGGCCTGTTCCACCATAAACGTCCGAATAAATCCGTTCCTCCGGATTTTTTTCGTATCCAACATTTCGGAGTTATTTCAGGAGCCCGTTTTTGCAGATCGAATCTATTCATTCCTTCCTTTGGAATGGCCTTATAACGTTTTACACTCATCGGCGTGGGAGTACGGCCGAATTGAAGATCTAAGGGTGGCGCATCTTTTCGAATATCAGTGCCTTTCGGCGCTGGCAAATCAGAAATTGCGTCGCGCACTGTACGCCATTTTTGAGGTTTTGAAAGGAAGTCACCATTCCCGGAAAAGTCCAAGGTATTTTGGTATCGGCCGTTCCCGTTAGGGTTATAATGCGTTTTTCGGGGTGGAAATAGAATGGATGGGTCGCCGACTTTTGACCCGATGATTATGGCCCTAATACGAGTTTGCGGCACTCCGTAATCCGCTGCGCACACTTTACCGGAAACAACGCGAAATCCTAATTTCTCAGCCATGCCGGTAATTTCACCATGCTCGAATGAACCTAACAACTGTGGAACATTTTCAATCACAAATACTTTTGCCTTACATTTTTCAACAACTTCAAGATATTGACGCCAAAGCTGGCGTCGAGGATCATCGTCTCTGTTTCGATTTAGAAGGCTAAAACCTTGGCATGGTGGGCCACCGATTACGACGTCCGCTTCGGGAATTACGGTCTTAGGATTAGAAAGAATTTCAACAATATCGCCCGAAACACAATGGCTTCCAAAATTTGCGTTATATGTTTCTACGCAATATTTATTAAAGTCGTTTGCCCAAATTGGTTTGAAATGATGCCCGAAAGTTTCAGTAAATCCAAGAGTCATGCCACCCGCGCCGCAAAACATGTCTATAAGCTTAAAAGTACGTTTTTGCTTTGGAAGCTCCCCTTCTGAACGAGCGCCATAGACCGCCTCATCTTCACGAAGAAACGAAGTTAAAGATTTTTGAATTTTATATTTTTTCATGCTTCTTTGACATTTACTTAGTTGGGTCGAAAGCCATGCAAATTATTTGTTGTGTCTCTTGCCCTTACCGCTACGTGTTTTGTTAACGTGGTTTTCGTTCATTTCGCCAATGCTGTCACTTGACATCGCTTCGTACATATCAAGAAGCTCGTACAATTTCTTACCAAAGGCATGCATTGACGGCGAGTTCGGCCTATAAGAAAAAAGATCAAGCTGCGGTCCATCATCATTTTCATGCTTTGCATAATCTTGTTTGTCCCTTGGCGGCCATGAAACTAGTGTTTGGATTCCCGGAACCAGTTCCACAGACAAATTGTTGGCGCTGTCAGTGCTAAAAGCGGTATCTGGTGCCTTCAAAGACAACAACAACTCAAATTCGTTGAAACAAATATCCGACGACGGGTAATCAAATATGGGCGATTTTGTCATTATCTGCCTGTTAATTCTCCAGCCAAGGCCAAAGTTATAAGAAAGAACGTCGGAGTTCGGCGTTAGGCCAGCGCAGAGACCATACCACATTGTAATGGCAGGATAATATTTTGAAAAGGGCGCTAGTAGCGCGAAGTGTTTCATTGTTCCAGGCAAGATGTGGTTTGCCATACAAGCGATGGCGAAGGACGCTGATTGCGGATGAATGTTCTTGTTGGTGAGAATTAGGTTACTAGCCTTTTCGAAAGACGTAACTCGGTCCTCAACTTTCTGGCTCACATTGGGGATTGCGGACGCATCAATTTTTTGCCGAAGTATATCCTCCATCATAGTTCTTGACAAATCTTCGCCTTCGGCAATATATTTCATCATTTCACAAATTGGGCGAAATATCAACTTTTCATCTAACATATCTGCATTTCTATCCGCACCGTCTATGACCAGCAAGAAGTTTTGCCAAATTCCCGAAAGGCCCGAAAGAAAGGGGGGCGTCAGCGGAAGGCTGGCTAACCTGCGTGCAGCTACATAATTTCTTGCAATATCCACCTTTCTGTATGGAGAATGATGAATTGCAGCCATAGCTATAGCATGTGAATAGGTACTTCGTGCAGCCATTGAGTTGGGAAATTTTACGTGCCCCTGGTTCTGCAATTCTAGAACCTCCCCAATAATTAGGCCAATGAATGCATTAATATGTTTAGGTTGAGCGGAGACCGTTTCGGTTTGGTTCGCAGTTTTCAACAAATTTAATTCGTCAATTTCGATCACCCTTGTGAAGGCCGTTAGAGGCTTAAGTTGTTTCAGATAGGTTGAAGACCAGGCAAGGAACTCTTTGGATTTGCCGTTGGCTGTACAAATGTAAACCGGAAACAGTTGATTGCGATAATCGCTTTCCTTCCATATAAGAATCAGGTCTTCGCCATAAACAATTGGGGTGTAAGCGATGTCTTGCGTGCTAAGCGCGTCGCTTGACTGTCTTACTTGAAACAGGTCCAGTATTGTCTCTTTATTCGCACGTGTAAAAACCATTAGTTTTCCTCCCGGCCAAATACTTCGTCAATGGATGGCAAAGATGGCGGCCGTCCTAAATTTGTTATCGCTTGTTCCATATATCCGGGCAAGCCGCCTGAATGATAAATATATAGCGCCGTCTTAGCTCTGGTGACACCTGTGTAACAGATATTTCTCTGTTTTGGAAAGTTCTTAACGTTCTCAAGAAAGCACAAATGAAGTGCTCTAAACTCCAAACCCTTTGCGCTGTGAATTGTGGAAACGACAATAGGTCGCGCCTTATCAATGATCCCGTCTGTTTCGCCCCGCAATTGAACCTGACCATTACTGTAAAATCGAGTACCCTTGATATACTCAGATATTAGACCAAGCTCCTCATTACGAGGCGTAAGTATACCGATCAATTCATTTGGATAGGCCTTAAGCTGAAGATCTATTCCCTTTTCCACTAAACCAAACATGTCGTCATTACACTTGCATTTGAGTTCGTCAACTGAAGAGGGGGTGGCTTTCTCGTCATAGTTTGAGGTGCTTGTCAAATCAATATAGTCTTCCGTTTGTTTAGCAATTCCGTCTGCCAATCGGCAGATTTGTAGGCCGTTACGGTAGTGGTGCCTAAGTTGAAAGGTTGCGCTTATCTTGCCAGTCAGATACGTAAGACCGTTTGAGCCACTATAGATCTGTTGGTTGCTATCGCCCACGGCAAAAATGAAGCGAGCTAAAGTCAGAAAGCAATCGATTTCTGCCGGAAGGTAGTCCTGGGTTTCGTCGAGAAGAATATACTCATATAGATTAGAAAGACGTCTCGCCTCTATCAATGATGACAAAGCCTGAGAAAGCTGAATTCGCTTTTCTTGGAAGTCATCGGATAATTCCGGGAGACAGTCGTATTCTCGAAGTAGTTCAATGCTCCATGCTATGCTGGTCTTGATCTTCGTAAAAGGGAAGGAGTAATTTGCGGAACCGTGCCGCATGAAATCCTGAAGTTGTTTTGTAAAAACAAGAATTTCAGAGTTCGGCTGCCCTGCCCTTTGGATGTAATTGGCACGCAGAAGTAGTAAATTTGATTTCCCCGAACCGGGCGGCCCTAGAACCAATTGGCTCTCATTCAGTGGAGCAGCAATTACTTTCTTCTGATCATCGTCCAATTGCTTGGGATTAACCCACCATGTACTATCCATTCTTGGCCTCTTCCTTGTCAATCTTATAAATAACCCAAGGATTGTCGGGCTGCTTCCCCGTTGGAAGTGTTGAATGTGCATCACACTTCAATTGTGCATTATCAAGAATAATATGCAGCATGTCTTCAATGGATGACTGCAATTGGGGATCGTCCATGAAACCTTCATAGAATATTGAAAGGTATTGTGCGCAGGAGTTTAGGTCTATTTTACCTTGAAGGAGACCCACGCATTGAAGCTGAATAAGGTGCGAATTGAAATCGACTAAGGAGGAAGTAATGGCAATAGATAAGTCAGATGTAAGAGAATGCTTTTTTGATTTAGAAAAAACAATCGTGCTGCATAAATCAAATTGAGCGTTGGTTGGGCAGTGCGTTATTGCAAGCTTTGGAAACACGTCATTGCCGATGCAAATAGATCGAACATTGCGGTCAATCAGTTGTTCGACGTCATATAGTAGCTGACGCGCCGCTCTAGTATTCTTGGACGTGTAATCCATTTCGGAGTTCTCGTCGCATGAACTGGTTTCCTTTCTTTGCCGTATCCGTTCCTTGACTTTCTCGATATTACGAGATTGGTCGCGCGTGAAAAGGAAGCTTTCCCAGTTCAATATTCGCAAACGCAAGCTTGGAGGCTTAAGGAGACACACGCGAGCAACCTGAATGAGGGCGGAGTCTACATCATCGCAATATAGGGGCGGAGATTCATATTGAATTGCATGCACCAATTTAGCAAACGGGTCAGTTAACCCTTGAAAAATGGGAGTGCGCATGATCATGTCGTGCAGAACAGCGCCAATTTGATAAAAGGTAACGGCGCGCCAGCCTTCCTTAGTGTCCTCTTCCGTGCGGAATAGAAATTCTGGAGAACTGTATCTTAGCGTACCGACAAATCGAAGTGTGTTTGTTGAATCGGTAATTTCGTTCTTGCCTAATGGTCTGATTACTCCTAAGTCCAGTAAGATTGCCTTTGTGAAATCTGGAGTAACGACGATGTTATCGGGCTTAATATCCCGATGAGCCAAATCAAGATTTTCAAGGAAATTTGCTGCATCAGCTATTTGGGAAACCAAGGGCCCAATGGAAGATCGAGGAATGTCTTGTATCAATTTTGACAATGGTGCGGCTTCGAGATATTGCATGACCAGGAAGTAACAACTTGCGCTGCTGTCGTACCCAGCATCATATATTTCGACGAGGTTTGGATGGCGTTTATCGCGAAGGAGTAGTTGTCTTTTTAGCCTCATTTTTAGTTCTTCAATATCTTTTTCTGACAAGAAGTTTGATTCAAAAAGTTTTATGGCGGCGACTCCATCTCCTTTTTTTGCCTTGCAAACAAACGCAGTCTTACCAAACCCAAGGTAATCACCTATCTTCCACCCTGAGACAAAGGAATCCTTCAATTCGGCAGCTCGTCTTTTTCCAATCTCTTCATTCATAGTCGATACCGGCCTAGTTTTGTTATCCGACTTCAACGCCGCACGACGCGGCGTTCTTAGGGGCGCTGCATTCTTCTGGCTTTAAAATAGATTAATCCATTTCGTGACTCTATTATTCTTCGGCGGCGGCTATTTGTTTTATTCGTTCCGGTTTATTTCCCACCAACGTTGCCGTGTTACGACGTGGCCAGTGTTAGAAAACGTGACGGAGCTTTGCGACATAACATGTTTTCTTAAAACGCTGGACATGTGCCCGAAGGGCCTTGCGTAACGCGGCTGTTGGGCGTCTTAAAACCGGGCCAGCTACCATATTGTAATTTTATTTTCGCCGCCGCTCTTATTCTTGTTCCGCATTGGCATCGCATCCTATACCCTCTTGATTCCATCAAACTTCTCAAATATTCTACGCCCACATAGCTTTTCAATTTCCGATAATATTAGCTTTCCGCGACAGGTAACAAAATCTTTAAACGCTCCTCGTGTATTATGGCTCCAGACAGGGCTGGATGAATTATAGGGAATTAGATGGCTCTTCATTACCCGTCCAAAATGCCTCTTTTTCTTGTAATCTTCGAGATATATCCTTGGGTGCGAATCGCTGATGGATTGATTCTCGTCGGATTCCAAATAACAGATATTTGCTATTGAATTTATCCAGCGGAGGCTTATGTTTTGCCGCCGCAATAGCGCAAATGGGAAAATATGGTGTTTGTCTTTGCGATTGGAAACAGCCGACGCATCATCCAAGAGCATCTCATACCCATTAAGAAGATACTTTGGATGTTTTGTTCTGAGAGCAATGAAATAGGCATTTACAGCCGATGCGCGTGTATTCCTATAGTTAGATCGTAAGAAATCGACGGGAGAAATTTTATCCACAATGGCATATCTGGCGTTATTTCCACGCGATAATCGCCCGAAGAATTTGATGTCCAGTGGAATGTTCCTATTAAATGATGCACCCGAATATCTATCGCTGCATGCCGTGTGCCAGAACCATTTCTTGATTTCCTTGATTTGGGATGGGGTTGCTCGTCTCTGGTTCAAAAAGAAGAAATATGCCAAGATTGAATAGATGTTGTGTGATGGAAGTAGATCAAGGTTGCTTACCTTTAGGGAGTTTACTAAGAAATCAACTGCTTCTTCATAACCAAATTGCAGTTTCTTCCATGTCTTTTCAAACTCCTGCGTCGCCTTCTTGTTCTTTTCTATTCTTCTTAGGAAAGCATTGAAACCAACATTTCCTATTTGAGTTGCCCCGTAGGCCAAACCTAAAGTGTTCTGCAAAGCATCAACGGAAATGCTATCAAACCCATATTTGAGCCCTCGTTGTGTATCAAGCATATGATCCCGAAGGCAAACGTTGCTTGCTTTGGCAAATAGAGTATCGGCTCTGCTTACGGTCATGCCTCCAGAATTGATTCTAATGAATATTTCTTTGACGTCTTCATAACCCAAATCATCAAATGCAAGTAGGTAAAAACGATATGAGTGAAAAGCATTATAGCATTTGCGAGCCTCTTTTTCAGCCCACTTCCGCAACCTTAGCCGACGTGTCAATACGGAAGGGGTTGTGTTGAGCAATGTTGTAAGTCGAATGTAGCCTTCAGTATCGTCAGTCAACCATTTAGAAAAAAGAAATCTTTTATCAGATGACTTATCACAATTGAAAAATAAGTCTTTAAAGTCGATATACGAATTTGCCTCGGGTTTGGATTCGATGCCAAAAAGGATGCCATAAAGCGTTGAGAGGCGTTGCTGGCCATCTATAATTAGGTCAGATGTTCGTGCGCGCTTATTGAATGGAGGAATAATAGTCTTATTGTTCGGCCTAATATTAATAGCCTGCGAGTAGGGAGCTATCCAGATTAAGCTAATGCCGATTGGATAGTTCCTGAATATGCTATCCATCAGTTTACAGATACGAGGTTTTTGCCAAACGAATTGTCGTTGAATCTCTGGTATTGCAAATTCGCGTTCTTGAAATTTGGCCATCAATTGTCGTAAAGTGTAATCATGGATTCTGATATTGCTCATATTTCCCCTAATTTGGCGGTGCGCACTTTTGTTTTCTCATTCTTTCGGCGGCGGCTTCAATTTCATTCTTGCCCGGTTTATTGCGCCCACCGGGTAGGTCAGGGGCTTTTCAGCCCCTTTCCCCCCTAAGAACCGTACTTGATAGTTTCCACTCATACGGCTCAAGCACTTCAAAGGCGGTTTTAGTCTAAAAGCCACCCGTGCTCCTGAACAAAGCGACCGTCTTGGCTTATATCCATTTTCTTCTTATTTCGATTAGTGAAGTAATCAGTCCAAGCCGGATCATAGGGATTTGCCGGAGGCAGTATTTTAACATGGCGGACAATACGCGTCCGACCGGCCATCAGCAAATACCTGTATTCATTCTTCCCGTCCGCGTTCTTTTGGGTAGCATGGAAAGACCATAGGTTATTTCTATACAACCGATAGTATTTCTTTATAATCCACCGACGCCCCTTGTTCGGATGCCGCCGATGAAGCCATCTTTTAATCTCCCAAAATAGCCAACTGTCAAAACAATTAAATATACGATATGAACAAGCATGGCGGTGGTAGTTGCACCATCCCCGGATCGTCTGATTCAAACGTCGGATCAATGACCATGTGTCATCCCCGCAGTGGGCTTTGAGAATTTGCCGTACCGCAGTCTGCAATCGTTGCACTGACAAGCGGGTAGGCGTCGTGATGAGTTTGCCGTTTTTATACTTTCTCAAGTGCTGCCCGAGAAAGTCAAAGCCCTGATCGATTTGAGTGATTTTGGTTTTCTCCTCCGACAGCGTTAACCCCCGTTCATCCAGGAATGGCTTGATCGCGGGAAGGACTTTTTGCTCAAGAAGCTCCTTGGTCTTTCCGGTAATGACGAAGTCGTCCGCATACCGTATGACCGCGACTCCCGTTCGATTTCCCGTTCTTGGAAGATACCAGGGAACCGATTTGTCGGCAATATTCTCCAATCCGTCGAGCGTCATGTTCATTATGATCGGAGAAATTATCCCTCCTTGCGGAGTTCCTTTCAGTGTCGGAAAGAGTTCACCCTTGTCGAGAAAACCAGCGGTGAGCC
>Ga0182017_10004028_pt1 | contig 10933 bp, 6 predicted proteins | sample 712E3DmetaG_FD_120492 | JGI IMG/M metagenome (GOLD analysis project Ga0182017, IMG submission 120492) | Permafrost microbial communities from Stordalen Mire, Sweden - 712E3D metaG | ecosystem: Environmental > Terrestrial > Soil > Wetlands > Permafrost | place: Sweden: Stordalen | collected... | reverse complement strand
CTCCTCGTTCAAGCGTCCGGAAAAATCGTCCATCTTCTTCTGGCGTTCGTCGCCGATCGCCCCCATGAATTTCTGGAACTCCTCCACCATCTTCCGCATGTCGCCGCTCTTTGAAGGCGTGAAGCCCGCCATCTTCTTCCGGTCCTCCGCGAAGAGCTGTTCGGAATACCGGAATTTCTTCGCGTTGATGTCGTCCAGCGAGGGGACGTCGATCGCCCGACCCGCGATCAGTATCCCGCTCCGGGGGAGGATCAGGACCGCGAATATCCAGAATACGAGAAGCGCCAGGAATGCGCTCGACGAGCGGACGGTCATCGCGGAGACGGCGATGCCGATTGTCAGGAACGCCCCGAAATACAGTATCCCGGCCGCCACGATGAGCGCGAGTCTCGTCCACTCATCCATGGAGAGCGGGACGCCGAGGAGGGAAAACATGACGCACCCCAGGAGTATCGGCACAAGAAGGGGGACCGCAAGAGCGATAAACGAACCGATGAGTTTCCCCGCGATAAACGTGTGCCGGGGGAGCGGATTGGCGAACGACAGCCGCATCGTCCCCCGTTCCTTCTCGCCGCTGATCGCGTCGTAGGCGAACAGTATGGCGAACAGTGAGAGGACGGTCTGGAATATGAATTCCAGGTCCAGGAACCTGAACATCGCAAACACCGGCTCCTCGCCGTACCGCGTGTCGTCCTGCGTCAGTTCCCCGCGGCCATGGACCTCCGTCGTTCGCCCGATATCGTTCGACACTCCGGCGACGAGTGACGCCAGCGGGCGCGGAGGGAGGAAAATCCGGTTGTTGCGCACCATGATCCAGTCGGTGAGTCCCTCCATCTGTTTCAGGTTCTCCCGCCTGGCGGCGTCATACCGGGCGACGTCCGCCTTATATCCCGAGGCGCCCATGAAAAACGCCAGCAGTATGAGCACGGCGCAGGCCCCGAACGAAACGGTGAATTTTGTCGAGGTGACGATGTCGCGGAGCTCTTTTTCGATGACCAGTTTCAGCATGTGGCTCTTCTCCGTTCTCTGGCTGTGAAGACTCAGGCCGCGAGGCCGCCGTGACCGGCGATGTGCTGCATATACAGCTTCTCCATGTCAAGCCCCGCGAGGTCACGTGACGGGCGCTGCATCACCAGGTGTCCCCGGTCCATGATCCCGATGACGTCGGCCGCCTCTTTCGCGCGGAATATGTCGTGCGTGGACATCAGTATCGCTTTCCCCTCGTCGCGCAGCGACTTCAAGAGCCCCATAAACTCGAACCCGGCCTGCGGGTCGAGCCCTGAGGTGGGCTCGTCGAGGAGTATTGCCGGGGCGTCCTTCATGATGGCGATCGCGATGCCGCATTTCTGCCGCATCCCCTTGGAGAACCCCTTCAGCCGCCTGCCGTGTGAGGCCTCCTCGAGGCCGACCCTGAGCAGGGCATTCCTGTAGGCACTCCTGGAGGGGGCCGGCCGGCCGCTCAGCCGCGTGAAGTAGTCCAGGTTCTGCAGCGCGGTGAAATTCGGGTAGAGCATCACGTTCTCGGAGACGAACGCGATCTTCTCCTTCGCCTTCAGGGGCTCCCTGTGGCTCGCGATCCCGTCGATCCGTGCCTCGCCTTCCGTCGGCTCTATGAAATTCAGGAAGAGGTTTATCGCCGTCGTTTTACCCGCCCCGTTCCCCCCGAGCATCGCGTACACTTCCCCCTTCTGCACCGCGAACGAAATGTGGTCCAGCGCCAGGACACCGTCCTCGTACCGCTTCGTCAGTCCTTCCGCTTCAAGCATCGGTCTTTCAGCCATGTGCTACCTCCTTGTTAATTTGATCCCGAAAAACACTATCCCTCCCACCAGCCCGAGAATAAGAAGCACAAGGAGAGCAGTCCCCAGCGTGTTCGCCCCTGCGGCAATCTCCACTGTCGCCGTCTTATCCTCCGCGTTCACCGGGTGGTTGTCCGAAAGCGCGCTCGTCCGGAGGCGTATCTCGTACCGTCCGACCGAAACGTCCCGCGGAGGGGTAAACGTCAGGTCCACCCGCCGGTCCTCGCCGATCCCGAGCGTGGGGACGACCTCGGGCCCGACGCTCCTCGTCCAGTTCAGCGGCGCGTCAATCTTCACCTCCACGTTGTCCAGACGTCGTGTCCCCTCGTTGACCACCTCAACGCTCATCTGTACGGTCCCCTCGGGTTTGATAGAAAAATAGAGCTGCGGTGCACGCACCAGGAGCTTCCCTTCTCCCCGGGGGACCAGCTCCAGCTTCACGTAGCCGACGTTGAGCTTCTCGATCTCCTGCTGGGTCCATGTGCGCGACTCGAGGTCGCCCGCGGACTGCGCCCGGTCGTGGGGGACGACGACGACGAAAAACGGGATCGGCCCGTCCATGGGGACTTCCTCTGTCGGCCGGTCGGGCAGAGAAACTTCAAGCGCGGCCTTCCTGGTGTTCGTCGTTTCCGTGAACTTGAACTGGCTCAGCCGGGCCTGTCCCGAAGGATCCTTGAAGAACCTGTCGACCTGACGCGGGAGGTTCAGCACTTCCAGGCTGAACGTATTGCTGACCCCGCTGAAGAGCTCGAGCGTCAGGTCAAACGTCGCGGACTTCCCGAGTTCGATCTCCTGCGAGAATTGTTCCGACTGGACCGCGACCCGGTTCACGGAGGCGTCCTTCTGCAGGAATATCTTCATCGAGCGGGAGGACCCGCTCCCGTAGATCATGTTCACGGTCACCGCATCGAGGTCCTGCAGGAGTCCGAAATCCAGAATCGCGGGCCGGCCGGAATGAAGCTGGGCGATCTTCGCCTCATAGGGCTGGCTGATGATCGCCCCCTCCGTGTTTGTCAGGGAAATGTAGACGTCGTTGACGACGTCGGGCTGGAGTGAGCGGAAGAGCTTGTCGTCGATGTTGAGGAGCTTCTGGAATTCCGCCGTCTCCCCGGAGGTGTTTGCCACGGTCAGCCGGACATGCTTTGAACCGTCGCGCGCGTGGTATTTCACGGCGCGTGACACCGAAACAAACTGCTGCTCGAAGAGGACGGCCAGGAGCGACTGCTGGTAGTTGACCTCCGCGTCGGCCATGATATTGTGGAAGTGGTCGAGGTCCGCCTGCGATATCAGGCTCCGCTTGAAGAGCTCCTCCTGCCGGCCGTAATCGCGGCGGGCCGTCTCGTACGCCTCCTTCGCCCGCTTCAGGCCGAGCACCCTGTACTTGTCGTCCCGCTGGTTGTAGTTCACCTGTGAAGGCGCCGGCAGCGCGGCGACCGCCAGGAGCGCGGCTGCGGCGAGGAGCCGGAGCGTGCGTGAAGATATCATGAGCGGATTCCTTTCTGTGCCAATATATCTCCTCCGCTGCCCGCGTCACAGTTAAATGATGTTAACAGTTGTTAAGGGGGGGAGAGAGGCGCGCAAATGTTTGGGGCGGAATGTATATTGAGGCCATGACGATGAAACTCCGGACAATGGTCCCCGTTGTCAGCCTGATCGTGATCGCGCTTGCCGGTCTGATCCTCCTGCAGGTGTACCTGCTGGACAACGCGTTCGCCCTGAAAGAGCAGGCGTTCCGGCAGAATGTGGGAGCGGCACTCGGCGCTGCCGCGCTGAAGCTGCAGGCGGGTGAGACCCTTTCACGGATCCAGCGGTACGATCTCGGGTCCCGGTCTCCCGTCCCCCGGAAGGTGGAAACGGAATTCTCCTCGTCATTCCCCGGCCGGGGCAATCGTAGCTCGCTCTCCTACCGGGTCGATTCGCCGCATACGGTCCGCATTCGTGTCATTGATAATGCGCAGTTTGACACTCTTCCTGCCGGCACGAAACGGCAGCCGGGGACCCACACGCGCAGCCTGGATACCGCGCTTCCGGACCGGGAGGGATACACCTACCGGTTTTTCACGGACAGTGCCTCGACGGTTGTGAGCGTTGGAGGAGGAGTTTCAGGCGAACACATCCCTGCCGGGGCGACGGACAGAGACAGGTTGTTTGTCGTCTCAACAGTCTACGACGATCTGTTATCGGAAAGCAACGGTATCGGGGGGAATATCAACCCGGTGCTCCTGGATTCGGTACTGAAGGGGAGCATGCGCGACGCCGGGATACCGCTCCCGTTCGCGTACGGGATACTCTCTCCCCGGAGAGACTCCGTCCTGATGGCGACCCCCGCGGGCGCCGCAGAGCTCCTTCGCTCCGCAGAATACCATGTCCCGCTCTTCCATCTGGCCTTCGGCCCGCCGCAGAGGGAACTCGCCGTCTCCTTCACGGGGAGGGACGCATACCTCTTCGGACAGCTCTGGCCCGCGCTCCTTGCTTCGGTCCTTTTCATCGTCATCATCGCCTTGTGCTTCCTCTACACGGTCCGGACGATCATGCGCCAGCAGCGGCTGGCAGGCCACATGGTGGAGTTCATTAATAATATGACGCACGAATTCAAGACGCCGATCGCCACCGTCACACTTGCGAGCGAGGCGATAGGGCGTCCCGACGTGATCAGGAACAGCTCCAGGGTCAGGAAATACAACGGCATGATCGCCGAGGAAACCCTCAGGATGAAGAACCAGGTTGACCGGATACTCCAGATGGCGGTGATCGAGGAAGGGGACTACGAGCTCTCACTCACCGACGTCGACATGCACAGCGTCATACAGACCGCCGTTGACAATGCGGCCCTGCATGTCGAGTCGCGCGGGGGGAGCATCACCTGCGCGCTCGGGGCGGGACGGCACACGGTGCGCGGCGACATGGTGCATCTTGTCAATATCGTCCATAACCTTCTGGACAACGCATCGAAATACTCCCCCGGTGCGCCCGCGATACACGTGAGCACCGCAAATGCGGGGATGTGGCTCGTCGTCCGGGTGAGCGACCGGGGGATCGGAATCGCCCCCGAGCATATCGGCCGTGTGTTCGACAAATACTACCGCGTTCCCACGGGGAACATACACGATGTCAGGGGGTTCGGTCTGGGCCTGAGTTACGTCAGGCTCCTTGTAGAGGCTCACGGCGGGACCATCACGCTGAAGAGCCGGGAGGGAGAAGGAACAGAAGTGGAACTGAGGTTTCCGGGAGGGGAGCCCCTGTGAAACGGACCGTCCTCCTGCTTGAAGACGACCCCAACCTGGGACTGATATTACAGGAACACCTGGAGCTCAACGGCTTCGAAGCAAAGCTCTGTCTGAACGGCGAAGAGGGGGAGGCTGCCTACCGGAAGGGAAAGTTCGATCTCTGCCTCGTGGATGTTATGATGCCCCGGAAGGACGGGTTCTCGTTTGCACGCGATGTCCGTGCGGTCGACAGGCAGACCCCCATTATATTCCTGACTGCGAAGGCGATGAAGGAAGACCGTATCGAAGGGTTGAAAATAGGAGCGGATGATTATCTGACGAAGCCGTTCAGCATGGAAAAGCTCCTCCTCCGGATCAGGGCAGTCCTCAGAAGGAGCGGGAAGCAGGATGATGAGAAGATTTCCCCCCCGGAGTTTTCACTCGGAAAGTTCATATTCGATCATTCGAAGCGTACGCTCCGCCGGGGGCGGAGCATCAGAAAACTGACGGCGCGGGAATCGGACCTCCTCCGACTTCTGTGTCTCCACAGGAATGCGACACTCGACAGGAACGGAGCGCTCCGGGAGCTCTGGGGGGATGACAGCTACTTCAACAGCCGGAGCATGGATGTCTTCATTTCCCGGCTCAGGAAGCATCTCGCCGGCGACCCGCAGGTTGAAATCATGAGTGTCCCCGGAAAAGGCCTGAAACTCGTCGTGAGCGGCGGATGAGCGTTCCCCTCCTTACTCCACTGTACGGTAAACGGTCCTATCCCATCAGTTTTTCGTCTTTGTCTCGAAAGGAACCTGGAGCTGATCGGAAAGGAACGCAAACACGTCCGTTCTCTGAGCTATCACTTCATCCAGAGAGCTGCCGAACCCGTGGCCGCTTGCCGCGCTCGTGCGCAGGAGGACCGGGTAGGGTGAACCGGTCGCCGCCTGCAGCCGGGCGGTCATTTTCCGGGAATTCGCCGGGTCGACGCGGCCGTCATTGTCTCCGGTCAGCATCAGCACGGCGGGGTACTTCACCCCGTCGACGACATGATGATACGGCGAATACGCGTAGAGGGCCCTGAATTGTTCCGGGTCCTTCACAGTCCCGAACTCCGTCACATTGAACGCACCGTTCGGGAAGAGCTCGACACGGAGCATGTCGTAAATCCCGACGTGGCTTACGACGGCCCGGAAGAGATCCGGACGCTGCGTCAGCGCCGCTCCCATGAGGAGCCCGCCGTTGCTCCCCCCCTCGATTGCGAGGTGCGAAGGGGACGTGTACTTCTTCCCGATGAGGTACTCCGCGCACGCGACGAAGTCATCGAAGACGTTCTGTTTCTTCGTCAGCTTTCCGGCGTCGTGCCATGCCTCGCCGTACTCTCCCCCTCCCCGGATGTTCGCGTTCACGTATATCCCCCCCATGTCCATCCAGAGCCGGGTGCGCGCGGAGAATTGAGGTGTCTCGGAAATACCATACCCGCCGTAGCCGTAGAGAAGCAGCGGGCTGTTCCCGTCCGCGGCTGTTCCCTTGCGGCGTACGATGCTCATCGGGATCTTCGTCCCGTCTTTCGACGTCGCGGATTCACGCACCACCTCGCAATCGCTGAAATCGACGCTCGAGCTGCTGACGAGACGCGTCCGCGCGGCGCCGTTTGACTTCGGATCGTACTTGAAGTACGCGAAGTTCTCGAGGTAGGTCTCGGTCCCGTAGAGGATCTCATCCCCGTTCAGGGGGAGGAGCCCGGAAACGGCCGCCACCGGCGCCGTCGGGAGCATCCCCCTGAACGTCCCATCCAGGTCGAACACGCGCACCTGCGACGGGCCGCCGACAATATCGACGACGTACAGGCGGTCGACAGTCGGGAGGAGAGACGTGATGACGGCAACGGACTCGGGGACTATCGTCTCTGCGGAAGCGATCTTCGGCCTGGCTATCGGGACAGCGAGGATGGTTCCCCGGGGTGCGTCCCTGTTTGAGAGGAGATAGATCTTCCCATCCTTCCCGAACATGGCATCCTTGATCCCGTCGCTGAATTCCGCTATGCGGGTCCACCGCTCGCCGGGTCCCATCATGTAAAACGCGAACTCCCCGCCGTCCCCGTTGGCGACCTTCGCGATCATATACCTGCCGTCATCGCTCGTCGAGAGGGATATCTCGGCGATGCGGGGGAATTCCCTTCCGGTCACATAGCGGTCCCGCGCCGCCGGCGTGCCGAGCCTGTGAAAATACACCTGCTGGTAGAAATTCACGTCCCCGGCGGGGCGCTCGCTCCCCTGCGGGTAGCGCGCATAATAGAATCCCGATCCATCGGCGTTCCACGCAATGCTTCCGCTTGCGGTCGGATAATTCACGCGCGGTACCGCGTCGTCGAGCTTCCGACCCGTTCCCGTTTCGAACACCGACGCCGTCCCGTCCTCGCTCCCTCCTCTGGAGAGTGACACGGCGACGAGTTTCCCGTCCCGCGAGGGGACATAGAAATCGATCGACGTCGTCCCTGACGTATCAAGGATGTTCGGGTCCAGCACTGTCTTTTCGGAGGAGAGGTCGTCCGGCGAATCGATCACGACAAGAAAGGATTGTTCTTTCGGCGGCTGATATTTGGTCACGAAGAGCTTCCCCCGGTAGAACTGTGCGTTATACGAGAGGGACTTCTGTCCGTAGAGCTGCTTCAGCCGTGCGGCGATCCCGCCGCGGGCGCCGACCTTATCGAGGAGCGATCGGGAAAAGGCGTTCTGTGCCGTCACCCACGACTTGACCGCCTGATCGTTCTGGTCGTCCAGCCAGCGGTAATCGTCCACCACAGTCGTGCCTTTGTAGACGTCGGTGACCGGCTTCTCTTCCGTTGGGGGATACGGTGGACGGGACGGGGTGCATCCGGCGATCAGGGCGAAGGCTGCGGCAAGCGGGGCGAACGTGCGCATGCGGGACATGGTCTGGACTCCTGGGAGGGTGGTGAATGAACGGGGCCGATGCGAACGGAAAAGTACGGGGGGGACAGGCCAATGTCAAGGCGGCGGCGGCAAACCAAAGCCGGGAGGTAAAGCAAAGCCCGGATCGCTCCGGGCTTCTTCAGAAACGTTCATTTGCGGGAAGAGGGGTGATTACTCTTCCCCTTCCTCGATCGGCTCGAACGATGCTATCCCTTTCTCCTCGATGTGCTTGCCGGTCTTTCTCTCGTACGCGAGCCAGCTGCACACATGCTTCAACCTCGGGTCAGACGTGAACGAGGCCATCCTCGAGATGGCAAAGTGCCCCATGGGGCTTTCCAGTTGATCGAGCGCGAGAGCCGCTAGTATCCGTGCGCCGCTTTCGGTCTGTTCATTCTTCACGATGGCCATCAGCGGAATCACACAGTCGGCGAACGGCTGTTCCGGCCTGAGGCTCCTGAGATCGCGCACCAGTTGCGCCGCATCGGCCTGCATGCCGGGGATATCGCTCTGAAGGGCGTTGACGATGTTCTGCTGGATGAGATCGATCTTCTGTTGCGGCAGCGACCCGATATAGTCGTCGCCTTGCCCCGCGAAGGCGGGGGCCGTGCAGAGCATCGCGCCGGCGATAAGGCAGAATGCGGCAACGATACTGCGTTTGTTCCCTTTCATGACTTCCTCCCGGGGGACGTGAGATGTGGATTGTGCCTTCACATCCTCGTACGGAGGAAGACGAGCCGGGTTGCGGGGGGAGACAACGCCATGTATTCTTCGTCAACAGGAAAAGCCGCCCATCCCGGACGGAATTTCACATCGATTCGCTGGCGCTGGACGCGGATATCCCCGCGTATCTCTTTTCAAAGGCCGCATTACGGCGGTAGTTCTTCCAGGTTCAGAGGGACTTCTTGAGCCGCGGCCGCATTGTCATCACCCGGTACGGGGTGATGGTCATCGGATGAGCATCAGTCGTTTTGTCCCCGCATACTCCCCCGCACTCAACCGATAGAAGTACATCCCGCTCGCAAGTCCGCTCCCGTCGAACCGCACTTCGTGACTCCCCGCTTCCTGGCTCCCGTTGACAAGCGTGGCGACGTGCTGGCCGAGAGTTGAGAAGACCGACAATGTCACGTATGACCTGCCTGGCAGGGCATAGCGGATGGTCGTGGAGGGATTGAATGGGTTGGGGTAGTTTTGTTCAAGTCTGAAGAGAGCGGGAACTTCACTCCTGGAAGGGCTAACGCCGGCGACAATCTCTGACAGGGGTCTCCTGTACACGCCGCCGTTAAGGACGCTGGAGCTTGACCAGGGGTCGCTGAGCGTTCCGGCAAAAACATCTGTTCCGCCCGTGGCGCCGCCGGCGCCGGACACAACGAGAGCATTTATCATGACATTACTCGCAACGATGCCATCATTGACGGCGGTCCAATTTGCGCCGCTATCGCTCGAAAAAAAGACTCCGCCGCCCCATGTCCCGCCAAAGAGACTGCTGCCTGAAACGGCGAACGTGCGGATCAGACCGTGTTCGAATCCGGTTCTGACCGGCGTCCAGCTCGTCCCGTCATCCGGCGACACCATGACTCCGTTGCCGATCCCGCCAATAAGCTTCCTGCCGCACACGGCAAGTGCCCAGACAGGATTTCCCGCTGCGCCCGTGGCTTTCCAGGATGTCCCGCTGTCGATGGACACAAAGACACCGGCATCAGTACCGGCGAAAAGTCTTGTCCCGCTGGAGGAGACGACAAGTGCAGACACCCAGGAGCTGTTTGCAATGCGGTTGGTTGCAGCGCTCCAGTTCGTGCCGTCATCGGTGGAACGATAGATGCCGCCGCTGTCGGTACCCGCAAATGCAGTCTGGCCGAAGACGGCGAGAGCACCAATGGAAGTGTTCATCAGACCACTGCTGACCGGCGTCCAACTCATACCGTAATCGGTGGAGTGAAAAACGCCGGCATTCGTCCCCGCAATGATATTCGTGCCTGAAACTGCCAACGTCCTGACATTTGTGCCACTCAGACCGCTGTTGACGGAGATCCACCTCTCGCCGCTGTCGGTGGACCGGAATACACCAAAACCGGTGCCGGCGAACAGGTTCGTTCCGCTTCCCAGGGTGCCGGAGACAGCAAGAGCATTCACGTGAGTTGGTATCATGCCTGTACTCGCGCCGGTCCAGATCGTACCTTTATCAGTAGAAACAAACGCGCCGGCAGCATCCGTCCCGGCAATGAGAGTCTGCCCGGCGAGCGCAAGCGCCCTGATTGAGAGCCCTCCGTTGGTGCCCGTCAGGCCGTTACTTGCCGCCGCCCAGCTTGTCCCGTTATCGGTCGACCGAAAGACCCCGGCGCTCAATGTGCCCGCCAAAACATCCGTGCCGCCGGAAACGGGGATCACGGCAAATGCATCGACCGACGCTCCCATCAACGCACGATGCGTCCAGGTTGTGCCGCTATCGGTGGAAGAAAAGACGCCGCTTGTATCACACCCGACAAAAAGAGTGTTTCCGGATGCGGCAAGTGCGTTGACGTAGATCCGTCCCAACATGTTCGTAAGCCCGGCATTCACCGCCGTCCAGGTTCTCGCGCTATCTGCAGACCGAAAAACTCCGCCCCCCCACGTCCCTGCAAAGAGCGTCGTTCCTGAAAAAGTCAAAACCTCGACCCCACCGTTCGTCAGTGCGTTATCGAACGTTGTCCAGCTTGTGCCGTCATTTGTTGAAACAAAAACGCCGGCGTAGGTGCCGGCAAAAAGGATCGTCCCGCTGACAGCGATGGATGTGACGTACGGATCAGCCGGCAGGCCCGTGTTGGCCGGAGTCCAGTTCGCCCCGTTATTCGTGGAGAGACACACACCGCCACGGAGGGTCCCGGCGAAGAGATTTGTTCCGCGAACGGCGAGAGCAGTAATATAACTACTGTCTGTCAGGCCGGTATTGACGGCTCTCCATTGTGCACCCCCATCGGTGGAAAGAAACACGCCGCCGGCCATTCCGGCAAAGACATTCGTGCCGCCT
>Ga0182017_10004027_pt1 | contig 10934 bp, 6 predicted proteins | sample 712E3DmetaG_FD_120492 | JGI IMG/M metagenome (GOLD analysis project Ga0182017, IMG submission 120492) | Permafrost microbial communities from Stordalen Mire, Sweden - 712E3D metaG | ecosystem: Environmental > Terrestrial > Soil > Wetlands > Permafrost | place: Sweden: Stordalen | collected... | reverse complement strand
TTTCTCAGGTGTCAGGTGTTTCAATGTCAGGAATGGGGCATTCACCAAGACCACACTGCGTTTCGTCATGATCGTTTTAATTCTTTTTGTTAGCGTTCCTCTTTGGGCTGCTTCGACATCAAACTCAACGGCATCAATGGCCCCAAAAGAAAAAATCGCGGAGGCGAAAGGAATATTTAATGAGGACATGAGTAAGGCGAAGAAAGTCTTTGCCGATACGATTCAAAAGGCCAAGGAAGAATATCGGCTGGCAGTGAAACAGGCAAATAAATACATGAAATCCGTCAAGGAATCTTCTACTGAGAAGGCGAGGGAAATCAGGCAAGCCAGTCTTGATACGATCAAGACCGCCAAGAAAAATTTAAAGCTGGCTCAAAAATCAGCTCAGGAAGAATGGCTGAAAGCAAAGGAAGCAGTAAAAAAGAAATATCAGGAAGCTCGTTCGCGTGATTGACCCCGCGTTTTTTGTTAATTCAAGTATCGTTCAGGCCAACTAAAGCGTTATGTCATTGCGGATTTTACGGTAATAGACAAAAGGCGTTTATGGGCAGGGGCAGCGATGTCCCTGCCTTTTTTATTGTGCACTTCAAGTCGTAATCGTCGGTATCATCTCATCACATAAATTGAGGAGTTGTAGGTGGAGACGGCGATTCAGCCGGTTGGACGATCTTGAAAATTCAGCAAATCGGGTTTTTATTACGGACAACTTCCTGTAACAAAGCATCAGATGATTTTGATAAATATTCACCCTTTCAAATGATAATCCTCATTGACTGAAAGCAGCAAATCGTCTATCTCGAAGATGATGCTTGATTTCAATACAGAATCATTGGAGAGACCCCCATGAACAGCCGGAAACTGACGTTACAAAAGATTCGTAGAATGCTCATCCTCGTACCATTTATGGTGTTGATCTGCGCCTTTGCGGTTCATGCCGCGGACGAGTACATCGATTCGCACTTCCACATCGCGAACTACGCCATGCAGGGCGTACCGCTGAAGACGCTCATCGATAAATACATGGGGGACAAAGTCGTCAGGTCGGTTGTCTTTCCCCTCCCCTTGCAGCAAAAGTGGGATCGCTTCGAGCATTACGCGGGGGACAAGATGCCGCCCAATTACTACATGGGGCCGAAAGCGGGTATGTACTACTACTCCTTTATCGACGCGATGGTCGCCATGGACTATCTCAAACTGTCCGAAGCGGATAAGGCTCGTCTCGATCCGATGATCGTTGGGTTTAACCCCATGGATCAATACGGCGTTAATCATATCAAAAGGTTGCTGATCCTTTTTCCCGGGGTATTCACAGGCATAGGCGAATTCTCGGTGCATAAGGAACTTGTCGGCGACAAGATAGACGATGACCTGACCAAGGCGAATATGGCTCCGGGTGAGGCACTCCCCCCGGACGCAACTGATTCGAGCAGGAACACCCTCTATAATCCATCGCTCAAGACCATCTTCAATTTCGCGGCCGAAGCGGGTCTGATTGTAAATCTTCACAGCGATGTCTACCCTGCCAGAGTAACGTACGACGGCAAGATCCTCAGCATGGCTCCGGAGGCACCCTATACTGCCGGGATGAAGCACCTCTGCAAGGAAAGCCCGAAGACAACGGTTTGCTGGGCTCATACCGGTCTCGGCCGCTTCGTGAAGCCGGCGCCGGATCACCTCCAAATAGTTTCCGAGATATTGGATGCATGCCCGAACTGGTATGCCGATCTTTCCTGGGACGTCGTGCAAACTTACATCGTGGACCCAAAGCCTGGCATGCCGTCATTAGATGATTGGGCCAATTTCGTTATAAAGTATCAAGACCGACTTCTCTGGGGATCCGACACGGTCATCTACACAAGAAACAAAACCGATGACAAAGGCAATCTGATTGTGGGAACGGAGATGCCCATCGCAGATTATCTTGCCGTTATGGACATACTAAAGCCGCTGTGGAAGAAGGTCGGCCCCGAGGCCTCCCATAAAGTCAAGATCGCAAATCATATTCGTCTGTTCGATGATGCAAGGGCGAAGGTGAGGGACTGGGAAGCGGCTCATGCGAAGGACAATGTTTGGAACCTAACCGCGCAGTGAGTTGAGTGTTTTCTGAGTTGGTCACCCATAGAACAGCTGAATTGACATGATCGAAACTGTGTTTATGCTGCAAATCGTCTCCGGGTTTAAATACTAATCCGTCAAAACCCGTGGCAAGACATCTTCCTGAAATCCACAACCAAGCAGAGTCAGGAAAAGTTGCTGATATCAAGTGGCAAACAGCACCCGTTGTCGATGAAATCTCCTTGACATACGAGGGCCACCTTCGTAACATAGTTAGACAGAAAAGGTATTTCTTATCAATTTAATGATGGAGGTTGACCCATGATGACAAATCGATACGCGTTCGTGGCTGCAGCGATCATTGCCACTTTTCTGCTGGTAGGTTGCCAGACGGCACAAAAGTCCGGGAGCAGCACAAAAGAAGCACCCATTGCAAAAGCCGAGTCACCCAATGACACACGAACCGTCAAGGGCATCAACGGTTGGGAAGGCGAGATTTCCGGCAAGCCGACTCGGGGTAGCAAGTTCACGAAGCTACAGATCGGAATGGGTATGAAGCAAGTGGTCGATCTGATTGGCCAGCCTACCGATCAGGGCACCTATGAAACCGGCAAGGCTTGGATCCCTTATTATTATGGTAGCGACCGTTACCGCTACGAGCTGGTTTACAAACGCCATGGTCGCCTGATCTTCGCGGGTGGCTCCTCGGGCGATTCCTCCTCGGGCAACTTGATCTCAATCATTCACAACGCCCAGGAAAGCGGCTACCGCTGAGTCGAATGTGTCCAAAGCAGCAACGTCGTCGCAGACTATGACGCTGCATTTCTTACCTCTGTTCCAAGGGGAAGTGCCGACCAGTAGGTGGGGCAGAAAGCACGCTTCCCGGTGCGCGCAGTATCCCAAGAAGATGCAACGGTGATTACGGATATGCAGGAACCGGAGAAGGATTTCTATCCTCGGTTCTTACTTTGAATTGATTGGCCGGTCGCTCAGATGGATCGCCCGGCCGAGAGCCACATAACAAGCGATCAAAATGGACTCGACAAATTACCGTCGAATCCATTAGATCTGTCGTTAGTTCGGCCCGTAATCCTCAGTGCTCATGACCATCCATCCCTAAACAGTTGTAGGTCGAGTATGCAACTCCAATGATTGATTGAATTGCCCATCGATGGGCGGTTTGTTATCACCTCCAGGGCAGGGTTTTAGGGATCAGAACCGATTATTTGGGATTAGGGGCTACCTTACCCTTACCCCATGACCAATCGTTGATTCTGGCCCTTAAAACACTCACTCAAGGTCATGTTCCAACCCTTCTCTTGCTAGTTCGATCCGCAAAATAGCCTCCCCCTGATTTTACAATCTTACAATGCCGCTTTTAATTGTTTTCTAATGAAAATCGTGATAGTGAAAAATTAATTAGAATTGCCATCTACAGAAAAATTCCTTAACCCTTTAACCCTGCATGAGGGTAGTATGGACTGATTACTGAAACCCCGTTTCTCAAAAAGAGTGCGGGGTTTTTTGTTTGAAAGCCAGGATTGATTTTTATACTTTTAGCCAAAGGAGGGTAACAAGATATGAGACCATTCCACGAAAAAGCTGTATGGACCTGTGCCATAACAGTCACATTTATTCTATTTTTTTATACCTTTTCTTATGCACAAGGCGTTGATGCAAAACAGGAGGTTAAACAGCTACCTGTAGCAGAGGGGGTTTTACAAACAGAACAAGCTGACAAAAAACTTCCTGCCGTATCCTCAGGAGGCGCTGATACCAGTGTTCAAATGCCGAAGTCATCAACCTTGAAGATGGGTTTCATGTTCTATCATTTTGACTACAAGGAAGATATGGTCCCCCCCAGTAAAAGTACGAATGAGGGTTGGCTTCCCGGTGCCTTTATAAGTTATACCTTTAAGAAGAATTCAGTTTTTTACCACAGGTTCTATGTTCATTATGCCGCAGCAGAAATTACTTATGACGGTTCAACACAGACAGGGACACCCATCAAATTTAATAACGATCCCCAGAAATTCTTTAAACTGCAATGGGATTTCGGTTATCCCTGGGCCATCAGAGATAATTTTGTTCTCACTCCCTATTTAGGACTGGGATACCGATACTGGGAACGGGGTGAAACATCTTACCCGAATTACAAGGAGGTCTACACATGGGGTTATATTCCTGTCGGTCTCAGGATCGATTACGGCATAAATGATAAATGGCGGGTCGGCGGCAATGTGGCGGCCAACTTCATGTTCGGCGGTAACATGAAAGCATATTTATCTGAACTATCGAGGGGTGCTCCTGATCTGGATTTTTCGCTTGGTAATGAAGTGGGTTGGTATGCAGAATTGCCGGTAACCTATCGAATCACCAACAACTGGGCGCTGACGGCTACCCCTTGGTACGAGTATAGTACTATCGGTCGGAGTGATACTAAATATTTCCGCTACGGCGGAAGTCTATATAGTGCCTATGAGCCGTCAAGCAAGACAAATCAATTCGGCATAAGTCTTTCGGCAGACTTATCCTTCTAAACTTTTCATCCATTGGCCATTATTGCATTGACAAATGAAGTTCGTTTTTCTAATATTCACCCCACGAAAAGCAAATTCTGATCAAACCTGCGTGAGCCCAAGATCAGCCGGCAGAATCAGCAGGAATGTGATAAAATTAAACCTTCGATAGATTCAATCCAGGTCAATTCGTTACGGCAAGATCAAACATAGTCAATGAAAAAGCATTCGGAGAAAAGATTATCAATGAAAAGGTGCTTTTTGGGGATTGATTCTCGAAGGCCGACCCTGAATGTATTATTGAGGCTGTGTCTCGTACTGGTGCTTCTGATCATGGCTTCTCCGGTTTCCGCTGAGGAGCAGGTGGTCGTTCCCCGCTTTACCATCAAGCAGTTCGTGGTCGAGGGGGATACCCTTCTCGGTGCAGCCCGAATCGCAACCCTTGTCAAACCCTTCACCGGCCCCGAACGCGATTTCGGGGATGTGCAGCAGGCGATTGAGGCGCTTGAAAAAGCCTACCGGGGCATGGGCTACAACTCGGTGGCGGTCATCCTGCCGGAGCAGGAGCTGAAGGGGGGAAATATCCTCATCAAGGTCATCGAATCTAAAATCATGAACATATCCATCGAGGGGAACCGGCATTTCAGCACAGCCAACATTGAAGCCGGCTTTCCGACCCTGGAGAAGGGAAAGACCCCCCTGATCCACGAAGTCTCCCAGAACCTCCGCGTCGTCAATGAGAACCAGGCCAAGAAGGTAACCCTGCAGCTTCAGAACGGCGCAAGAGAAGACGAGCTAAACGCCGTCCTGAAGGTCAGCGACGATAAGCCCTGGAAAGTGGGGCTTACCTTCGACAATACCGGCAACAAGGCAACCGGTGATTACCGCATCGGCTTTTTGGCGCAGTACTTCAACCTCTTCAACCTTGATCAGGTGGGAACGATCCAGTTCACCACCTCGCCGGACAAGGCCGACAAGGTCACCAGCTACAGCGCATCCTACCGGATCCCGATCTACCGCTTCGGCGATTCGGTGGATATTTTCGGCGGCTATTCGGACATCGACTCCGGCACCATGCAGATAAACCTCGGGGATGCCACGGCCAGCTTTCCTTCCAATATCACCTCGAGCGGCAAGGGGATCGTCTCCGGCCTGCGTTACAACTACAACCTTCGCCGTTTCGGCGCGTACGAGCACAAGCTGACAGGGGGCGTGGATTACCGGCGCTATGATCAAAAGCTGGCGATGCAATTCGGCGACAACACGAGCATGGGCGACTCAACGGTTACCGTTCATCCGTTAAGCCTTGCCTACAATGGCACTCTGACCTTCGAGGGGGGCGATGCCGGCTTCTACCTCGGGGTGATCCGCAATGACCGCTGGGGCAGTGGCGAGCAGACGGATTTCGACAAACAGCCGGGGCGTCCGCCCGTCGATTACACCATCCTTCGTTTCGGCATCAGTGCGGGACATGCATTACCCGGAGATTGGCAGTTCCGTTTGCTTTTCAACGGCCAGTACACCGACAATACGCTGATCTCCGGCGAGCAGTTCGGCTTCGGCGGAAGTGCCGGGGGTCGCGGCTATCAGGAACGTGAAGTCGCGGGCGACCAGGGGTATTCCGGAACCGCTGAAATCTACACCCCCGACCTGGCCCGCTTTATTTCCCTCTCCGGGACCCAGCTTCGGCTGCTCGGCTTCTATGACGGCGGCGTCACCTTCAAGAACCATCCCGCCCGCGGGGAGGACGACCGAAAAGAGCCTGCCTCCACGGGGGCCGGGCTGCGGATGAACTACTCGAAATATTTTATCTTTGCCCTCGACTGGGGCTATGCCCTGCATTCCCTGTCCGGGGAAAGCGCCACCAGGTCCGGAGACAGCAGGATTCACTTCAGGGCGATGCTGACGTATTGACGGAGGGGCTCTCTTCAAACAGGATGAGTCAGAGTTTTGCATCATTAATAAAAAAAGCGTTCGCAAGCGACGGAGCCGTTTTTCAAAGGTCTCAAAACAGGACAGGATAACACCTACAGCAGCTTAGCCGGTAGGCAGGAGGTTTAAGACCATGAAACCGATCCATCGGATCCGGATATTGAAGCGCCTGAGAGGGGGATTCGGCACAGCAGTGATCCTGGGGATCCTGATCCCGCAACTGGCGGTTGCCAACCCGCTCGGCCCGCAGGTCGCCAGCGGCCAGGCGAGCTTCGCCACCCAGGGCAAAACCCTCACCGTCACCAACAGCAACCGGGCGATCATCAACTGGCAGGACTTCTCCATCGGCAACGGAGAGCTCACCCGCTTCATCCAGCCCACCGCCACGAGCGCCGTCCTGAACCGGGTCAGCGGCAACAACCCCAGCGCCATCTACGGCGCGCTGCAGTCCAACGGCCGGGTCTATCTGGTTAACCAGAACGGCATCTTCATCGGCCCCACCGCCACGATCGACGTCAACGGCCTTGTCGCCTCCACCCTCAACATCACGGACAGCGACTTCAAGGCCGGGAGAATCAACTTCAGCGGCGGCCCGCTGGCCGGCAAGATCGAAAACCAGGGGGCGATCCGCACTCCCGCGGGCGGCAGCATCTACCTGATTGCCCCCGATGTTACCAACAGCGGCATCATCAACGCCCCGAATGGCGACATCCTCCTGGCCGCCGGGCAGCAGGTCAGCCTCGTGGAAAGCACCACGCCCGAGATCGCCGTCGTCATCAGCGCCCCCGGGAACCAGATCCTGAACCTCGGCCGGATCATCGCGGAGGCGGGCAGGATCGGCATCTACGGCGGTCTCATCCAGCACCGGGGGATCGTCAGCGCCGACAGCGCGGTCATGGACAAGACCGGCACCATCCACTTCCGGGCAACGAACGACATCACCTTTGACAAAGACAGCAGGACCACCGCCAATGGACCCCAAGGCGGCAGTGTCACCGTAAGGTCCGATGAGGGCACAACGCTGGTATCGGGCGCCGTCGAGGCTAAGGGAAGCAGCGACAAGGGCGGCACGATCCAGCTCCTCGGACGGCGGGTCGGGGTCATCGATGCGGCGCAGATCGACGCCTCAGGCGAGCAGGGGGGCGGCACGGTTTTGGTCGGCGGCGACTACCAGGGGAAGAACCCCGCCGTGCAGAACGCGGACGGCACCTATTTTGGCGCGGATGCGGTCATCAAGGCGGATGCGGTTCAGAACGGCGACGGCGGGAAGGTGATCCTGTGGGGGAACGAGGCGACGCGGTCCTACGGCTGGATCAGCGCCCGGGGCGGAGAGCAGTCCGGCAACGGCGGCTTTGTGGAAACGTCGGGTAAATATCTGGATTACCGGGGATTTGCCGATTTGCGGGCGCCAAGGGGGAAAGCAGGTACGCTGCTGCTTGACCCGACCAATATCTACATTGCCGCCGATCAGGCTGCTGCAACTACCGCTGGAATGACAGGAACAGATGCTTCCGCCGATGCAAGCGGGTCTCCGGATTTTAACGCATCTGGCGCCGTACAAGACTCCCTGCTGACCGTGGGGGTGCTGCAAACATCGTTATCAGGGGCTTCCACTGTAGTTAGCACGGCCAATGGTTCTGGAACCGGGTCCGGTGATATCAAGGTGGTGAGTTCCGTGGCCTGGGGCAACTCAAATTCGCTGACACTTCTTGCAAATCATAACATATCCATCAATGCGGCTATTACCGGCACGTCGGGCACCCTCATCCTCAACGCACCCGGCTCGATTTCCCAGACACAACCCGTTACGGTTAAAGGTCTGGAACTGCAAGGCGGCGGCACATGGAATCAAGTATCCTCCTCGCTACCTGGTCTTACTGTGAACGATTTCAGGATTACGAGTGGGAAATTCATCCGTGCTCTCAGCGGCGATGGTATTGACTTTCCGTATCAGTTGGCCGACATCTATGGCGTGCAAGGCATGGGCAGCACGGGTATGCTCGGCAAATGGTATGTTCTGGCTAACAACATCGATGCCAGTACAACCTCAGGATGGTACAGCGGCGCGGGCTTCCTGCCTGTGGGTACCCTCGCCACCCCTTTTACCGGTGTCTTCGACGGCCTTAGCCACACCATCAGCGGCTTGTATATCAACCGCCCCGCGATGGACAATGTCGGTCTTTTTGGATACGCCAATGGCGCAACGATCCAGAACGTTGGGCTGAGTTCGACGATAACCGGCCAGGACCGCGTAGGCGGTCTGGCGGGGACGATGTATGGCAACATCAGCAATTCCTATAGCGAGAGTAGCATAACCGGCACGGCACCCCAGTTTGTCGGCGGGCTGGTCGGGTGGATTTATGGCGACATCAGCGACTCCTACACTAAGGGGACCGTAAACGGCACCGGAGGTCTGGCTGGCGGGACGAATTCGGGAAGCCTCATCAGCAATTCCTATAGCACGGCAGCAGTAAACGGCAGCAGTTCGGCGGGCGGACTGGTGGGGTCAAATGACGGCAGTATCAGCACCTCATTCAGCACCGGCACGGTCAATGGCGGCAGTAATGTTGGCGGACTGGTGGGATGGAATTCGCATGGCAATATCAGTGATTCATACAGCACCGGCACGGTCACTGGCGGCAGTTATGTTGGCGGGCTGGTCGGGCGTAGTGGATATGTCTATCCTTATGCTGTTGGGACGATCACCAGGTCCTACAGCACGGGTTCCGTAAGCGGCAGCAGTCCGGTGGGCGGGCTGGTGGGGATTCAGCATCCGGGCAGCAGCACCACCAGCAGTTACTGGGACACCCAGACGTCCGGCCAGGCCAGCAGCGCCGGCGGCACGGGAAAGACGACGGCCGAGATGAAGACCCAGAGCACTTTTATCGGATGGGACTTCACAGGTACCTGGGGCATGGTTGCCGGGTCCTATCCTTACCTACAGGGGGTTGGACCTCCACCTACACCCACGCCGCCCACACCATCGACCTGCCCGACGGGCCAGGAACTGGTCGGCGGCATCTGCCAAGTGGTTACCTGCCCGACGGGCCAGGAACTGGTGGGCAATACCTGCCAGCCGATTACCTGCCCTACGGGCCAGCAACTGGTGGGCAACACCTGCCAGGCCATCACCTGCCCTACGGGCCAGCAACTGGTGGGCAACACCTGCCAGGCCATCACCTGCCCGACGGGCCAGCAGTTGGTCGGCAATCTCTGCCAGCCGATCATCTGCCCCGGCGGCCAGGTGTTTATCGGCGCCGGTTGTCGATGCCCGGCCGGCACCATCGACTATGCGGGCGTCTGCAAGACTCCCAGCATCGTGCCCGGAACAGACTCCGCGACGGTCATCTACTTCCCGGCGACGGAGGAACTGGGTGTGTCGCTTCAGGTTCTTGTGCAATCAATTATCAATACGGTTAACCCGTCCCTATTCACAACATCAGGTTCACCAGGTGGAGGCGCTGGAGATGATCCCAACAAACCCAAGAAGAACTATTGCAATTAAGCTGATATTGGCCCTGATGGTCTTTCTGGCGCCGATATCCTCGGCCTGGGGGGCTGTTTCGGCCGGAACGGTCACCCATCTCAGCGGCCCCCTGCTGGCGAAGAAGGCGGATGGCCGCGTCCGGGCGCTGAGCATCAATTCCACGGTGGAAGAGGGTGATGTGCTGATCACTGAAAAACGGACCTATGCAACCATAAAAATGCGCGACAACAGCAATATCACGCTGCGCCCCAATACGCATTTCAAGGTGGAGCGGTTCGCTTTTGACAAGGACCGTCCCCGAGAGGATCGATCCTTCTATGTCCTGATCAGGGGAGGCATGCGGGCGATCACCGGACTGATTGGAAAGCGGGGAGATGCGGATAGCTACCGCGTAAGTACCCCGACGGCCGTCCTGGGCATCAGGGGCACCAGCTACGGAGCCACCTTCTGCCAGCAGGATTGCGAAAAGCTTCCCGACGGCCTCTACGTCGAGGTATCCGACGGCGCGATCATCGTTTACAACAAGGTGGGGTCGCAGATCTACAGCGTGGGGCAATACGGATATGTATCGGGACCAAACGGGGTACCGGTGCTGTTGCCCGGAAAACCTGATATCCCGCCTTTCTCGCCACCGCCGTCGGTGCCGCCTTTGTCATCCGGCTTCACAGGACCGGCCGGGCCGTCGCCGACATGTGAGGTGAGGTAAAAGCAGGAGGGAATACGAAAAGATCCGAAAGGCGCCGGAACCATTCGCTGTAAGCGTTAACCGGATCAGCAATTAAGGTTTTACGAAATCAACCGCCCGAGCGACCATGATGCCTGTCCGGCTCTTGTTCCCGGCGAGATAGCGGTCCAGGGTTTCCTTGGAAATGACGACTTTGCGGGCGGCACTGGAGGCGTGCAGAAGGTGCAGTTTTTTTTTCGCATGAACGGCCAGGCCG
>Ga0182017_10004022_pt1 | contig 10946 bp, 3 predicted proteins | sample 712E3DmetaG_FD_120492 | JGI IMG/M metagenome (GOLD analysis project Ga0182017, IMG submission 120492) | Permafrost microbial communities from Stordalen Mire, Sweden - 712E3D metaG | ecosystem: Environmental > Terrestrial > Soil > Wetlands > Permafrost | place: Sweden: Stordalen | collected... | reverse complement strand
TCTTCTTGGTCTGCGCGGTGATGTTCCACTTTGCCAACGCCGCTATGTTGCCGCTGCTGGGCGAGCTACTGGCAAAGGGTCAAGGGCGAAGCTCTATGCTTTTCATGTCAGCCTGCGTGGTCACAACCCAATTCGTCATCACGCTGCTCGCGTCTTGGTCGGGACAGAAAGCTGGAACCTGGGGTCGCAAGCCACTTCTCCTGATCGCGTTCGGCGTACTTCCTATTCGTGGCATTCTTTACACACTCACCTCAAATACAGAGCTGCTCGTGGCCATTCAGGTTCTCGACGGCATTGGGGCCGGGATCTTCGGCGTCGTATCCGTGTTGGTGATTGCCGATCTGACCCGCGGCACTGGCCGGTTCAATCTCACGCTGGGAGCCATCACCACGGCCGTTGGTATCGGCGCATCCCTGAGCCAAGTCATTGCCGGTGGCATCGTTCACCGCATGGGCTCTCATGCCGGGTTCCTGTTTCTAGCGGCTGTGGCGTCGGCGGCCTTTGCCATTCTCTATTTCCTGATGCCCGAGACGCGCAACCTACGCTTGGCAAGCAAGTGACAGCCACCGTGCGCGTTGTTGTCACGCTGATTGTTTTCGCGACCATGCTCGCTCTCGTCGTCGTGCGCCCGCGGCGATGGAGCGAGGCTTGGTGGACGATGCTCGGGGCAGTGGCGATGCTAGCCTTTGGCCTGGTGTCGCCGCGCCAAGCTCTCGGCGCGACGCTCGCCGGGAAGAACGCTCTGCTCTTTCTTCTCTCGCTGCTTGCGCTATCTCTGCTCGTCGGCAAGAGCGGCTTCTTCGATTGGGCCGCGCTTCGATGCGCGCGCATCGCGAAAGGCAACGCGCGGTCACTCTACCGAAACGCCTTCGTGCTCGGCGCGATCGTCACGGCGATACTGTCCCTCGACACCACAGCGGTCATTCTTACGCCCATCATGCTGGCCTTGGTGAAGAGGCTCAGACTCCCAGCGGCACCCTATATCGTACTGTGTGCATTGGTGGCAAACGTTGGCTCGCTGCTGCTCCCGATTAGCAATCTGACGAACATTCTCTTCGCGGACGCCTTTCACCAGACCTTCGCCGCGTTCGCGGTGCGAATGGTCGCGCCGCAGATCGTTGCGCTCGCCACCACATACGCTCTGCTGCGTTGGCAGTTTCGCCGCCACATCGGGGAGTACTTCGACAGCGAGTCGCTTCCGGATCCGGCCAGTGTGGTGCCAAATCGCTCCTACTTCCTGACTTGCGTGAGCGTCTTGGTCGTGGTGCTCATTGGCTATTTCCTCGCGCCGCTCCTCGGGATCGAGGCCTACGTGATCGCCTTTGCGGGCAGCGGCGTGCTCGCGCTCGTCGGCGCAGCCAGCGGGCGCGTGCGCATTCGAGCAGCCGGCGAGCTTTCCTGGGGCGTGTTCCCTTTCGTCGTCGGGCTCTTCATTGCCGTGCAGGCGCTCGAAAATCTGGGCATCGTCGGCCTGTCGTCCGGATGGCTTGTCCACATGAAATCGGGTTCGCCCGAGAAGCTCCTCGCTGCCGCGGGGGCAACCGCGTTCGCCTCGAATATCATGAACAACCTTCCGGCGGCGCTGATCGCACGAAGCGTGCTTCTGACTTCCCACTCCGATACCGGCACGGTCCTCGCCGCCCTGGTCGGAGCCGATGTCGGGCCGATCATCACTCCTTTCGGCTCGCTCGCAACCATGCTCGTCATCGCGCTCGCGCGGCGTGAAGGGCATGAGGTGCACACCGGGCGGTTCGTGATACTCGGTCTATGGGTGGCGCCGGTGATCCTCGTCGCGACGACGCTTACCCTGGCTCTCGCACTTTCGCTGGCTCGATGACAGCCGCGAAGGCATCAAAGGATCACGTGAGCCCCGGCCATGACATGTCGAAGCGTATGGGCGGGCGCGGCTGGTCCGGGTGTGCCATAGACAAGGGCGATGAGCGAGAAGGTCGGGCCGACCGTGCGTAAGTGGATGGCGCGGCTGCGCGGGAACAGCCTCGCTGACCGCACCCGGGCCGATGATCCGCCTCTGCGAGCCGAGCTGTTCAGCGCCGACCAGATGAGGCAGCATGGACGGACCCTGGCGGGAGCGCACGAGTTGGCGCGACGATGGGCACCGGATCGCTTGCTCGCGCGGCTGGCCGACAATGAACGAATCCTCACCGAAGCGTGCAAGCTACTGACCGAGGCCCTGGCCGCCGACCGTCGCATCGTCCCGGCGGGGGAATGGCTGCTCGACAACTTCTACCTGATCGAGGAACAGATTCGCACGGCCAGGCGACACCTGCCCGAAGACTACAGCCGGGAGTTGCCTCGTCTGAGCAGCGGCCCATCGGCGGGGCTTCCGCGCGTGTACGACATCGCTCTCGAAACCATCTCGCATGGCGATGGACGGGTGGATCCAGAGGGTCTGACGGGGTTCGTGGCGGCCTACCAAACCGTGACCGCGCTCAAGCTGGGCGAGTTGTGGGCCATTCCCATCATGTTGCGCCTGGCTCTCATCGAGAATCTGCGGCGCGTGGGTGCGCGAGTCGCCGCTGCGCGGATCGATCGCGACCGAGCCGCCTTCTGGGCTGAGCAGATGGCGGCGGTGGCCAAGAAGGATCCCAAAAGCCTGATCCTGGTGACCGCGGACATGGCGCGGGCCAACCCGCCCATGGCCAGTGCGTTCGTCGCGGAGCTTGCGTTGCGACTGCAGGGACTCAGCCTGACCCTGCCACTCACTTGGCTCGAGCAGCGGCTCTTCGAGTCCGATCTGACCATCGAGCAGGTGGTGCACGCGGAGAACCAGCAACAGTCGGCCGACCAGGTTTCCATCAGCAACAGCATCGGCAGCCTGCGCATCCTCGATGCGACGGACTGGCGCAAGTTCGTTGAGAGCATGAGCGCGGTCGAGCAGACCCTACGCCAGGATCCTGCCGGCATCTACCCAGGGATGGACTCCGCCACGCGGGACCACTACCGCCGCACCGTGGAGACCATCGCGAGACGCAGCCCGCTCGCCGAGAGCGAGGTGGCGCGCCAGGCGATCCGTCTGGCCCAGGCAGGCACCGGCCCGAGCGACGAACGCACCCAGCACGTCGGCTTCTATTTGATCGACCAGGGGTTGCCGCAACTGGAACGGGCGGCGCAAGCAAACGGTTCCATCGTGGGGGTCTTGCGCGGGCCGAGTGGCCGATTCCCCTTGCTCATCTACCTGGGCGGAATCCTGCTGCTGGCGAGCATCGGCACGGGCGGCCTGTTGGCCCGGGTGGCCGCCGATGGGGAACACAGGGCAATCCTGATTCTGGTTGGGATCCTTGCAGCCCTGTGCACCAGCCAACTGGCCGTGGCGCTGGTCAACTGGCTGGCGACCCTGCTGGCGACACCGCACCTTCTGCCCCGCATGGACTACTCCGAGGGAATCCCGGCGCAAGCGCGCACCCTGGTCGTGATTCCCACCATGCTGTCCACCGCCGCGGGGATCGCCGACCTGGTTGAAGCGCTGGAAGTCCGATTTCTCGCCAACCGGGACGAGAACCTACGCTTCGCCCTCGTGACCGATCTGCTGGATGCTCACGCGGAGACGCTGTCCGAGGACGAAGCGCTGGTGTCGTTGGCCAGAAAGAAGATCGAAGAGCTGAACGTGCACTACGGCAGCCCGAACGGTGCCCCGTTCCTTCTCTTGCATCGCCCCCGGCGCTTCAACCCGCGCGAGCGCTTGTGGATGGGTTACGAACGCAAGCGCGGCAAGCTGGCGGCCCTGAACGCTTTGCTGCGAGGCCGCGCCCCGGATGCCGATTTCTCGCTGGTGGTCGGCAACACGGCTGATCTGCAGCAGGTCAAGTACGTAATCACCCTGGACACGGACACCCAGTTGCCCCGCGACGCCGCCAGGCAATTGGTCGGGGCCATGGCCCACCCCCTGAATCGGCCGCGTTTCGACCCGCGCTCGCAACGAGTCTGTGCCGGCTACGGGATCCTGCAGCCGCGCATGGCCGAGAGCCTGTCGGGTGCGAATCGCTCGCGCTACGCGCAGTTGTGGGGGAGCGAGCCGGGACTCGACCCGTACACCCGCGCCGTCTCCGACGCGTACCAGGATCTCTTCCAGGAGGGATCCTTCAGCGGCAAAGGCATCTACGAGGTCGATGCTTTCGAGCGCGCCCTGGCCGGCCGATTTCCCGAAAACCGCATCCTGAGTCACGATCTAGTCGAAGGTTGTTACGCGCGCGCGGGGTTGCTCACCGACGTGCAGCTCTACGAAGAGTACCCGCCGCGCTACCGAGCCGACGTGAGTCGCTGTCACCGGTGGATCCGCGGCGATTGGCAGATTGCGCGCTGGCTGCTGCCGTGGGTTCCCGTGCGTGACCCCGCTGCGCGCTGGCAGAAGAATCCGCTCTCTCTGCTCGCGCGCTGGAAGATTCTCGACAATCTCCGGCGCAGCCTGGTGCCGGCGGCCGCGACTGCCTGGTTGCTGCTCGGCTGGACGTATCTGCAACGGCCCTGGTTCTGGACCCTCGCGTTGCTCGGGGTCGTGCTCATTCCTCCCGCCGCCGCTTCGCTCCTGGATCTGCTACGCAAGCCCAAGGATGTGCTGCTGGTGCAGCACTTGGCCGGGTCAGGCCGTTCGGCCGCCAGGCGGTTTGCTCAGGCGGGCTTTGCCTTTGCGTGCCTGCCCTACGAGGCCTACTTCAGCCTCGATGCCATCGTGCGCGCGACCTTCCGGGTGTTGGTCAGCCACCGGCGGCTATTGGAATGGAGTCTTTCGAGCGACGTGAAGGTCAGTCGCCGCACCAATCTCGCCACCTCCTTTCGCACCATGGGTATTGCCCCCGCGCTGTCCGCAGCGGCGGCGCTCTGGCTGTTCACCTTTCGGCCCAGTGCCCTTGCCCTGGCCGCGCCCATCCTGGCCATTTGGTTCACCAGCCCGGTCCTGGCCTGGTGGTCGAGTCAGCCCCTCCCGCGACGCGCGTCCAGGTTGACCACGGCCGAGACGCACTTTCTCCGCGCAGTGGCGCGCAAGACTTGGGCGTTCTTCGAGACCTTCGTCGGTCCGAAGGATCATTGGCTGCCACCCGACAACGTGCAGGAGCATCCGGCGGCGGCCATCGCCCATCGCACCTCGCCGACCAACATGGGCCTATCGCTGCTCGCCAACCTGGCCGCTCACGACTTCGGCTACCTGTCGACGGGGAGACTCATCGAGCGCACGGCCAATGCCCTGCACACCATGGATTCTTTGGAGCGCCATCGCGGCCATTTCCTCAACTGGTACGACACCCAGTCGCTGCAGCCTCTGCGGCCGCACTATGTCTCCAGCGTGGACAGCGGCAATCTCGCCGGGCACCTTCTGACCCTGCGGCAGGGACTGCTCGCCCTCATCGACCAGAAGGTCATGGGACCGAGTCTCTTTGCCGGAATGGCCGACACGCTCGGCATGGTGGTCGAGGCCACGGAGGAGGCCGGCTCCGGCGAGCTGGCCCGGGTCAAGAGCGCCGTGATATCCGCCGCGGAGGCCCCGCCGCGTACGCTCACGGCCGCTCGCCACACCATGGAAGCGATTGCCAAGGCGGCCCAATCGCTGGCCGAGCGACTGGCCGCGGGCCCGGAGAACCAAGCCAAAGTGTGGGCGCAGACCCTGGCTCGGCACTGCGAAGATGCCCTGGCCGATCTCGCGTTCATCGCCCCCTGGACTTCGCTGCCCGATGCTCCTCGCAGTTTGGACGGATTTGCAGGCCTCGACCAAATTCCGACGCTGCGCGAGTTGGCTGGAGCCGCTGCGCGACTCCTGCCGGCCATCGAGGCGCGGCTTTGGCCGGGCGCCGGAGACGCAGACTGGTGGGCCGAGCTGCGCAGCCTGGTAGCCGAGTGTAGCCAGCGCGCCGGCAAGCGCATCGCGATCGTGCAAAGACTTGCGCTCCACGCCGGCAACCTGGCGCGAATGGAGTACGACTTTCTCTTCGATGAGACACGCAACCTGCTGGCCATCGGGTACAACGTGGACGATCGCCGACGCGACTCGAGCTACTACGACCTGCTGGCGTCCGAGGCCAGGCTGTCCACCTTCGTGGCCATCGCGCAAGGACAACTGCCGCAGGAGAGCTGGTTTGCTCTGGGACGAAGGCTCACCAGCGTCAGCGGCAGACCGATCCTGCTCTCGTGGAGCGGATCGATGTTCGAGTACCTGATGCCTCTCTTGGTGATGCCAACCTATGAGGGCACGCTGCTTGACCAAACCTGTCGGACCGCGGTGGAGCGACAGATCGAGTATGGAGCCCAGCGCGGGGTGCCCTGGGGCATGTCGGAATCCGGCTACAACACCGTGGACGCTCATCTCAATTATCAGTACCGGGCGTTCGGCGTGCCCGGCCTGGGACTGAAGCGCGGGCTGGCCGAGGATCTGGTGGTGGCGCCCTATGCCACGGCGCTGGCCCTGATGGTGGCGCCCGAGGAGGCGTGCGAGAATCTGCAGCGACTGGTGGCCGAAGGGGGTGAGGGCCCCTTCGGTTTCTACGAGGCCATCGACTACACGCCTGCCCGCCTGCCACGCGGGCAGACCCAGGCCGTGGTGAGGTCCTTCATGGCCCATCACCAGGGCATGACCATGCTGTCGCTGGCCCATGTCCTGCTGGATCGGCCGATGCAGAAGTACTTCGAATCGGACCCGGCCTTCCAGGCCACGACGCTTCTGCTGCAGGAGCGGATTCCCAAGGCCGTCGCGCCCTATGTGCATACCACCGAGCTGGCGCAGTCGCGCACGGCCGCCAGTGGCCCTGAAACGCCGATGCGGGCGTTCGACACCCCACACACTTCCGCGCCCGAGGTGCAGCTGCTGTCGAATGGCCGGTACCACGTGATGATCACCAACGCTGGCGGCGGGTACAGCCGCTGGAACGACATGGCCGTTACGCGCTGGCGCGAGGACAGCACCCGCGACCACTGGGGCACCTTCTGCTACCTGCGCGATGTCGCTAGCGGAAAGTTCTGGTCGACCGGCTATCAGCCGTCGCTCAAGCGATCGGACAGCTACCAGGCGATCTTCTCGGAAGCTCGGGCCGAGTTCCGCTGCCGGAAGGACAACCTTGATGCCTACACCGAGATCGCGGTTTCACCCGAGGATGACATCGAGCTGCGTCGGATCACGATCACCAACCGCGGCCGCAGGCGCCGGACCATCGATATCACCAGCTACGCCGAGGTCGTGCTGGCCTTGCCTGCCGCGGATGCGGAACATCCGGGGTTCAGCAACCTGTTCGTGCAAAGTGAGATCCTGCGTGACCGGCAGGCCATCCTGGCTACCCGCCGGCCGCGTTCGCAGGACGAGCCGGTGCCCTGGATGTTTCATCTCATGGCCGTGCATGGGGTGCAAGCAGCCGAGATCTCCTACGAGACCGACCGCAGCCGCTTCATCGGGCGCGGCCGTACCGTCGTGGATCCGCAAGCCATGCAGAGCGGAGCCAGGCTCTCTGACAGTCAGGGTTCCGTGCTCGATCCCATCGTCGCCATCCGGCAGCGGATCACGCTCGATCCCGACGCTTCTGCGACCATCAATATCGTCTCGGGTGTGGGCGAGACACGCGACGGGTGTTTGGCATTGGTTGACAAATACCAGGACCGGCGGCTGGCCGATCGTGTCTTCGACCTGGCCTGGACACACAGCCAGGTGGCATTGCGACAGATCGACGCCAGCGAAGCCGATGCGCAACTGTACGGGCGTCTGGCCGGCGCCATCCTCTATGCCAATGCCTCGCTGCGCGCCGACCCGAACGTGGTCAAGAAGAACCGCCGCGGGCAGTCCGGCCTGTGGGGCTATTCCATCTCCGGCGATCTGCCCATCGTCTTGCTCAAGATCGGCGATCCGGCGAACATTGAGCTGGTCCGTCAGTTGGTGCAGGCCCACGCCTACTGGCGCCGGCGAGGATTGAAAGTGGATCTGGTGATCTGGAACGAGGATCACTCCGGCTACCGACAGGTCTTGCACGAGCAGATCATGGGGCTCATCGCTGCGGGCGGCGAAAGCAACGTCACCGATCGACCGGGCGGTATCTTCGTGCGACCGGCCGACCAAATTGCCGACGAGGATCGCATCCTGGTGCAGACCGTGGCACGCGTGGTTCTGACTGACGCGCGCGGCGATCTGGCCAGCCAGATCGACCAGCGCAGCCAAGTGGAGCGTGTCTACCCACCGCCGCTCCCGGTCAGCTTCGGGCGTGTCGAATCCGCCGCGTCCTCCGCCCACACCGTGGGACCGCGCCCCGATCTGATCTTCTTCAACGGGTTGGGTGGATTCACCCCGGATGGCCGTGAGTACGTGATCACCACCACGCCCGGACGAGTGACGCCGGCGCCCTGGGTGAACGTGCTGGCCAACCCGCAGTTTGGAACCGTACTTTCCGAAAGCGGCGCCGCCTACACCTGGGCCGAGAACGCGCACGAATTCCGTTTGACCCCCTGGGAAAACGACCCGGTCAGCGACGGTTGCGGGGAAGCCCTGTACCTGCGCGACGAGGACAGCGGCCAGTTCTGGTCCCCGACTCCCCTGCCCTGTCCGGGCTCATCCGACCACCCCACCGTCGCCCGACACGGCTTTGGCTATAGCGTTTTCGAGCACAGCGAGGGCGGCATTCACAGCGAGCTGTGGATCTACGTGGACGTGAATGCACCAGTGAAGTTCCTCGTGCTCAAGCTGCGCAATGATTCCGGCCGACCCCGCCGGCTGTCGGCAACGGCGTACGTGGAATGGGTTCTAGGAGACCAACGCGCGAAGTCCGCCCCCACCGTGGTTACCAATACTGACCCCGGCACCGGTGCGCTCTTCGCGTGCAACCCCTACAGCACGGAATTCGCCGACCGGGTTGCGTTTCTCGATGCTGACGACATGACCGGCACGGTGACCGGCGATCGAACCGAGTTTCTCGGCCGCAACGGCACGTTACAACGCCCGGCCGCCATGGGCCGCGCGCGACTGTCTGGCAAGCTGGGGGCCACGCTCGATCCCTGCGCCGCCATCCAGATTCCTTTCGACCTTTTCGCGGGGCAGGAGCGTGAAATCACCTTCCGGCTCGGCCTGGGGCGAAGCATCGAGGACGCAGCCAACCTGGTACACCGTCATCGGGGTGCGGCCATGGCCCGCAGCGCGCTGGAAGCCGTTTGGCAATACTGGAATCACACCCTGGGCGCAGTGCAGGTTGAGACCCCGGATCCGGCCCTTGATGTCCTGGCCAACGGTTGGCTGCTCTATCAGACACTGGCGTGTCGTATGTGGGCGCGCAGCGGATACTACCAGTCGGGTGGCGCTTTCGGTTTTCGCGATCAATTGCAAGACGCAATGGCGCTTATTCACTGCGAGCCACGCCTGTTGCGCGAGCAATTGCTCCTGTGCGCGGCCCATCAGTTCCGCGAGGGAGACGTCCAGCACTGGTGGCACCCACCCTCGGGCCGCGGCGTGCGCACCCGCTGCTCGGATGACTATCTCTGGCTGCCTCTCGGCGCCTGTCGCTACACACTCGGCACCGGGGACACCGGGGTGCTCGACGAGGTCATCCCCTTCATCGACGGCCGTCCAGTCAACGCGGAAGAGGACTCGTATTACGACCTGCCCCGGCGCTCGGCAGAACGCGACACGCTGTACGCCCATTGCACCCGCGCCATTTTGCACGGACTCCGCTTTGGCGCCCACGGCCTGCCGCTGATGGGGTCGGGCGACTGGAACGACGGCATGAATTGCGTAGGCGTGCAGGGCAAGGGCGAGAGCATCTGGCTGGGATTCTTTCTCTACGACGTGCTTGAACGCTTCGCCGAACTGGCGCGCCGGCACGGCGATCTGGTTTTCGCCGAACGCTGCCAGAGCGAGGCCGCACAACTGCGGCGCAACATCGAGGCGAGCGGCTGGGACGGCCAGTGGTACCGACGCGCCTACTTTGACGATGGCTCACCCCTGGGCTCCGCCAGCAGCCCCGAGTGCCAGATCGATTCCATCGCGCAAAGCTGGTCGGTGCTGTCCCGAGCCGGCGATCCCGAGCGGTCACGCCTGGCCATGGATGCAGTGGACAAGCGGCTGGTTCGCCGCGACCACTCGCTGATCCAATTGCTGGATCCGCCCTTTGATAAGTCGGAATTGAATCCTGGCTACATCAAGGGCTACGTCCCGGGCGTGCGCGAGAACGGAGGCCAGTACACCCACGCCGCGGTCTGGGCGGCCATGGCCTTTGCGTCCCTGGGTGACGCCCGGCGCGCGTGGGAGTTGCTGGCCATGATCAACCCCGTGAACCACGCCCAGTCGCCCGAGGCGACACAAATCTACAAAGTGGAACCGTATGTAGTCGCGGCCGACGTCTACGCGGTCGCGCCGCACATGGGCCGTGGCGGATGGACGTGGTACACAGGCTCGGCCGGCTGGCTATACCGGCTGATTGTTGAATCCCTGCTGGGACTGAGGCTGGACGTCGACAAGCTGCACATCGCCCCTTGCCTGCCCGCGAAGTGGCAAGGTTTCACAGTCCACTACCGGCACCGCGAAACCGTCTATCACATCAAGGCCGTGCGCACGGCCACTGCTGCTGGCAGCGTGACCGTGACTGTGGACGGCGTTCAACAAGAAAGCCCGGACATCCCCCTGGCTGACGACCGGCACGAGCACAATGTTGAGGTGGGTATACCGCCTCTCGTAAGTTCGTAGCGGGTACTAGGCTATCTTCAGGCGGCGGAACAGCGGGACCTTGATCAGGTCCAGCAGGAAACAAAAGACAGCGGCCGCGGCAAAGAGAATGGCCACTACAGCGGTGGGCAGAGGATGCATCAGGATTCCTCGAGTGGCCAGGGTGGCAATGATAAGGAGGTCCGTGGCCGATGCGACCATCAGCCAGGTACTGGGACGCGAACTCCAGAGATGCCTGCGCTCCCGCACGACGTAGAGGATCGCCTGCCCGCCGAATATCAGCGTCACAATAGCCAGCGTTTGCAACGTC
>Ga0182017_10004019_pt1 | contig 10956 bp, 7 predicted proteins | sample 712E3DmetaG_FD_120492 | JGI IMG/M metagenome (GOLD analysis project Ga0182017, IMG submission 120492) | Permafrost microbial communities from Stordalen Mire, Sweden - 712E3D metaG | ecosystem: Environmental > Terrestrial > Soil > Wetlands > Permafrost | place: Sweden: Stordalen | collected... | reverse complement strand
TTGCGGGGCAGACAAAGGCCAAGACCCGGGAGGAGTACATCCGGGCCAACACGGAGGGGACGAAGAATCTCCTCGACGCCGCGGTGCGATCAGGGGGGAAGATCCGCCGTTTTGTACTGGTCAGCAGTCAGACGGCGGCTGGTCCGAGCCCCGGGAAGGCGCCCATCACGGAAGACGCGGCACCCCATCCGATTACGGCGTATGGCGAGAGCAAGTGGATGGCCGAGCAGGCATGTCTGGCGCGCAGATCGGAGATCCCTGTGACCATCGTCCGTCCTCCGGTCGTCTATGGACCTCGTGACAAGGACGTGTTTGAGTTTTTCCATACGCTGGCAAAGGGGTTGCAGCCGATGGTAGGATTGAAGGAAAAGTATGTCAGCATGGTATATGTGGCGGATCTCGTGCGCGGGATCGTGATGGCAGCGGAGAGCGAGAAGGCAGTGGGGGGGACATACTTCATCGCGAGCAAAGATGTGTATGGATGGAAAGAGATCGGAGATATCGCGCGTGCGGTCCTGGGAACGAGGGCGTTACGAGTGAGGATCCCCGGGTGGGGAGTGTACGCGGTCGCTGGTGTCGCGGAATTGCTGGCGTCCTTCAGCGCCAAGCCGGCGCTGATCAATTTCGAGAAAGCGCGCGACATGGTCCAGAACTGCTGGACATGCGATTCGGGGAATGCAAAGACGGATTTCGGGTACGAACAGGAGGTTTCGCTGGAAGAGGGAATTCGGGAGACCATCCGGTGGTACCGGGAGAAAGGATGGCTGTAAAAGAGTCAATTCAGCCTGTGATTCCGTAAGGGGGGTGCAAGTTGACTTCGGGAGGAATGTTTCGTATATTAGTAGTCCGCTTTTGAGCGGCAAATGATCGCGGGGTGGAGCAATTGGTAGCTCGTCGGGCTCATAACCCGAAGGTTGCAGGTTCAAGTCCTGCCCCCGCTACACATTCTACAGAAGAATCCCTACTGGTGAAAGCTGGTAGGGATTTTTCGTTTTGAGGTATGACAGATTGTCTTATTCAGACTCATCGGTCTGGTCTGGAGCTAAGATTCACTTCAATGGCAGACCTCGATTTCACAAAGCCTCCTTCAATTCGTATGCGCACTCCCCAGACATCTTCAGAGCTACATGTTGTCTGCTCGCATTTGTAAATTCTCCATTACTGCGCAATGAAGGAAACAAAGCCTCTCGTAAATCTCTCCTATGCCAGTAACTGGCAAAGCGATATCGGTCTCTCCAATCGAGAGTGCACAAATGAAGTGGCTTCTCGAGGGAGAACCTTGAGAGGTGTTGGTCGAACACAATGTAGTTGGACCCAAGAGGGACTTTGCTGTTGAGGAATTCGACACCTTCCAAATGCTTGGTCTTCGCTTCCCTTATTCCGCAGGGGGTTTTCGGAACAAGTAAGTCCAATTGCCCTAGCCTATGCACTGAAGACAACCTCATGACCCAATCATCATGCCACATTCCGAGAGGAAGTTTTTCAAAATGAATAAACCTCTTACCTCTGGGTTCTAATAAAGTGTTGAAGTACTCCCTAAAAAGACGGAATTCAGATTTCGTGAATATTTCCTCGTGAGTAATCGTGGTAGCTACCACTCCATGGCCAACGTAATAGTACTCCCATGTCGGTCTGTTGGTCTTGTCACACAGAACAAAATGGATTTCATCATGATTGCGCAATATATTTCTTACGTTATGGCGACAGATCCCCCAAGTGACGGGTCCTTTCAGGCGAGTCGCACAGAAGAAAGACGGGTCATCGCCGACGTCAGAAGTCGGCGGGCGTTCACGAACGAATTGCTGGTACTCGACCGGACTTCGGGAAGCGTCGACCTTATCTGACCTGTCGCTGAGATAGACACAACAGTAGATCTTTCTTTCATTCATGGGAGCACATACTAGCCTTTCAATCGTCACCTCGTCAATTCCTGTCCGCCTCTCCCTCTCCCTCACGCCTCATTTGAGGTAGGATCATGGTGACCTCAAAGTAATTTATCCGCGCAACACAGTCAAGGCAGCTCCTTCCTCTCGATCTTGCTATTCCGCACTTGTTTTGGTAGTATCTCCTCAACGAATCCTACCTAGCCATTCTCGTAACAGGCCTCTTGTTGCCGCTCGCACCGGGAGGCTTGTAATGTTTCTGGACCTGTGCAGTCGATGCGGTGCCTCGCTTGGCCGACGTGGACACTCCACAAGAATGTGCATGTCCGCTCGTATATCACCAAGAAGGGAAAGACAATGAAATCCTATTACTGCTCAAGTCTGGGACCGCATCGAAGCAATTGACTAGCCTTGGGCATCACAAATAACGCAGAATATCGCTTCGGATCACCGCCTAACTATTGCCCAAAGGGCGAATCACCCAGTAGCCATGATCAAAGAGTGACCGGAACTTGTTGACGACGGACTGCCATGGGACGCTATAGCCGGGCAGAGTATTCGAAAGTAAGGGAAGGATTTGCTACGGAACGAAGGAAGGGTACGCTTCATATGGAAATGAACATGTTTGAATCCGTTCGAAGATTGTCCTATCTTATTGTGTTCCAACCGTTAAGAGGAACACCCACAATTTGAGATTCGTTTGATGCAATCCTCTTTGCAAATCCTGGCCATCGTGTATTTCCTCTGTTCGTATAGTAACGGTCAAGATAGAGCAACCGCGCGAATCACGGCCGATACAATACGCTTGAACGTTCAATCAGAGGAGTTACTCTCAAAGGATTCTTCTTCCACTCAGAAGCAAATCACTGACTCGTTGAATCAACCCACGGTTGTTTCATCACGTGCAAGACCTGAACCCAAGAATACTCAAGATGTATGGACCATCATCGGCAGGATTGCCTTATTGGTAACAGTTAGTGCAACCGTCCTCACTCCCGTGATGAAAAAACTTTTCAAGTTGTACAATCTGAGATTCACTCCCTACTTGAGGACAGTCACTTCAAAGTTTGTAGAATACAAGCAGTACGACGACATTGATTTGACGCCAGCTTTTATCGAAGAACGAGACGAACACGAACCCGGAGATCCACAAACCACCCTTTCTGCTGCAATCCGTAAAGCACCAGCTATTCAAGTTCTGGGCAAGCCTGGTTCGGGAAAGACGACCTCATTGAAGAAGCTCCTTCAAACTTATGCCAGCGAAGGGCTCCAGAAGAGATGGCGGAAGAGAACATTACCAGTCTACATTGAATATCACGGAGACAGTGTCTTTGCTCAAATAGTAAGTTTTCTTCACGTAAACGGACTTGGAAAGGACATCAAATATCTTGACGACAAATGGTTACTAAACCAGCTTGCAAGGGGCAAATTCCTGATCCTAATAGACGACGTTCATAAAATATTGGGCAATCCTGACGTCAAAGATCAATCGAGACTTCAAGAACTTCTACAGTATTCCTCAAATAGATTCGTTCTCATGAGCAGGGATTTCTTTAAGCGAAGTGATTTTGGATTCCCAGCATATGAGATTTCAAGGCTAACCGATGAAAAAATTGGAAGGATTCTAAGATTTCACACAGGTGAGTCCAACGCTGAAATGATCTTTCAATATGTTCGCTGGAATCCCAAGCTCAGGGAATTGTATGATACACCACAAATGCTTGCATTCCTTGCCAGAGCTTTTGGGAGAAATGGCAGAATTCCATTGAACAAAAGCAGCATGTTTGCTGAATTCTTTGACCAGCAAATGATGCAGGAGGAGGTCAAAGGCACAAAATATCCAAGAACTCTCAAGAAGAGGCTTTTAGGCCACCTCGCACTTTCTATGCTAAAGAACCAACAGGATCCATATAGAATCGATGAGCAGGAGTGCCTCCGCATTCTTAAGAGCGCACTAACAACGCTGCAATCAGAATATGGTTACGCTGTCACTGACAATGTCGATGTTTTGAGTGAATTACTACGGGCAGGATTAGTCGTTAGATATGGTCAGCAATTCCAGTTTCCTCACGACCAATGGCAAGAGTACTTTGCAGCCTCAGAATTGGTTGAACGGGATGAGAACCTGAATTCTCTCAGACATCTTGGCTCCTTCGGCGAGTTGGCATTTTTTGTATCTGGTCTCCACTCTTTGGACAGTACTCAGCAGGCCAAGGACAAATGCCTAAGACATCTCCAGCAATTGATGCGATTGGATTTCTTTCTCTTTTCAAAATGCTTAGCAAACTTTCAGGGTGAGAGGCCTCAGACCCTATCCTATTGGCATGAGCGCTACAAGGATGTCATTTTCTCGGTCGGAGATATTGAGAATGCATACGGGCAATTTCTTGAAGACTATATCGAGATCATCACACTGCACTTCCCGCGACTTCGACATAAGTTCAATCCGCAGAGTGAGAAAGACATCGGTGTATTTGTGGAAACAAACGAGTCCCGATGGGGAAATTGGTATGCTTTTTTTGAGGTGGAACCGCCGAACGCCAAGCGAGTGGTTGTTGTCGAAAGAAGGAAGATGGCAAACACGCTAAACATCGAGGATGAGAATGCACTGCTTGAATCTTACAGAAAACAATATGGAATGCTCAATTTCAAAGCTAGAGATATCGATCCAGTTCTATTCCGGCTTCCCCTTATCGGGGCGCGCGATGAGGTCAAAAGCCAACTGAAAGGACTAATAAGAAAACAGAATCTCGTTGAACCATCGCAGTTAATGCTGGAGAAGCTCTATTATGAAGCCACAGCGTTGAAAACTACTCTGGGCATTCCAAGGGCTAATAGGGAACTAACTGCAAAGGACATTTCAGATGGCATTAGGAGGCGAAGGATTAGAGAGTCAATTCAGCACAGATTCTTGAAAGGTACATCTGTTGATGTGAGAGGATTAGCCGAAGAGACTGAGAGGCTTCTCCAAGAGGGTTTCCTTCCGGACCGCAGAAGAGGGTCAACCACATATGCGGGGATCTACTCAAGGGCAATCAATGAGGCGGAATTTGAAAACGCGTTTTCACAAATCGTAGGGACATCCCCCTCGAGAAATGACATTCCAATTCTCCCCCCGCTTCACGAACTACCACAGGAGTTTTTCCAGGTGCCATCGGGGGTTCGTTCTGTTCATGATCATGAAATTGTGATTGATTGGCTAAGGGACTATTTCCAAAAACTCTACACAAATTACAAAGAGACAGTCGAAGCAAACTTTCCAACATCAGCGTTCTCTTTTGAAACCTATGCTCATTTCCCGATCGTTGTTGCACTCGTCGTAGACAAGGAAAGATTCCTGGAAGACGGTTGGTTGGGTTCACGTCATGTTTTCGGTAACGTAACAACCGCCCAAAATGCAGTAACAGTAGAGGTTTTGGATAATGAAGGGTTCCCCGTATTTGAAAAGAGTCTATATGCCCATCGATGGCACCAATATTCGCAGCTGGGACTCCCGAACAGTTACCCGAACAAGGAGTATTTGCGAAATGGAGTCTACGATTTGATAAGGAGAGAATTCGACAAACTTGTAAGATAACGGCTGGCTGTTGTTCCGGATAGAAATCCACTTGAGTTTTTTCTTAGACACCGATGTCATTACACTGACCAGAGGCTGGCTACTGAGGCATTTTCTTTCTAGCGTCAAATCCCCCCTCTTTTACAGAACGTCCACTCCTGGCGTTTGGCTCTTCATATATTGGTCACGATCATCGGTCATGGAGTTCAATTCGCATAGGACCCTCACCCTCACGCCTTGCTGCGTACGTCAGACGTCTTTCTTCAATTCCTTCCCTTCCACAATGCCAATCTCCTCCTCCGTCAACCCATACAGTTCATACACCAGTTGATCGATTTGTTTGTCAGTCGCGTCGATCTGGCGCTGAATTGCGGTACGCTCGTGATCGGTCTTGGCCTCCGCAAGTTCCTCGTGCATTTTCAACATCGGTTCTATCAACTGTACCAATTGGTCGCGAATCCCCCTTCCCGGCGATTGATTATCGACCACTCGAATTGGGAGTTGTTCGACATAGATCTTTTGTTGCAACAGCCGACCGCCCTTGTCGATGTCCCCCAAGACCGAGCATAATTGGCGAAGGATAAACCATATCAATTTAGAGTTTAGCAGGCCTAAGAGATACAGATCGGGCTTGGGGACGATGAAGCAAGTCTTGTTGCAGAAATACCCGGCTTCGTCATATGCAAATCTACGTTCACGTGCGATTTCTGGGTAAACGATCTTTGGGATTGTGAAGGAATCGTAGTAGTCGCAAGCACGAAGCTCCCACCAGTAGTCGCCCTTGTCGACTCGAGCTTCAGCACGCTTGGCGAAAGGTTGCAGATGGGCAGCGACAGAGGGATACGTTCGTGAAAGCCAGATCCATGGATTCCTTTCACCTTGCATATGCACATTGGTCCATCCCTTTGGGATCAGTATCAAGAATCGCTTACGGTCGTGAATCCGATACCTTCTTACATCATCTCCTTTCAAAAATGGTTTCATGAGTTCTCCTGCCTTGCGGTCCGAACGAACAAGACCTCGGCATGTTTCTTCGTCGATAACAAACGCCTCGTCCAGAGCGGTCTTTATCCCGTACTTGATTTCGGATCCTACATACTGACCTAGCGGCGTGCCTAGTTCTTTTAGACGAGCAATCAGTTTCCCGACAGCAGCGTCTGACAACATCCAAGTGTCCCCTTTGAGCGCAGTGCTATCGAGAGATTTTGAACATAACTCAACCTCACCAGCTAGAGAAGGGAACGTTAGCCTCTTGACGGGTGCATACGAGAACGACTGCTTGATGGTCCGCTCATTATTGGTGATGAAGATTGCTGGGAAAGTCGAGGCGTTCTCAAAGACTGGAAGCTCTCCGAAGTCAACTATTTGAAGGATTGTAGTGTTTGAAGCCAAGAACTGTCGAAGGCCAACCCCATAGGCCGTCTTGAGGAACTTGTTTGAGCATATCATCCCAAAACTGCCCCCTCGTCGGAGAAGCCTGTGGCTACGCTCGAAGAAGTAGACGTAAAGGTCCGCGGTGTTTGCGTACACTTCATAGTAGTTCTTAACGTACTCCTTGAACTCATGACCCAACGATTCCTGTCTGACATACGGCGGGTTTCCAATCACCGCATCAAATCCGCCCGCATCCATGATCTCCTTGAACTCCGTCTTCCAATCGAACGCGTTGATCCGCAGCTTCTCGTCCGCATCCATCAGCGAGAGCTGTTCCCCCTCGTAAAAATCCGGTCCGATCAGCGAATTCCCACACTTGATGTTATGCGCCAGATCAGGCAATGCCCGCTCGTGGAACATCTTGAGCTGCTGGCTTATCGTTTGCTCGTTCTCTCCTTCCAACACTTTCAGGAGCAGCGACAGCTTCGTCACCTCCACTGCCTGCGAGTCGATGTCGACACCATAGATATTGTTCAGCAGAATGCGCTTCCGCTCGGAGGTCGTGAGCCGCCAATCGCCCCCTTGTCCTTGATAGAGCGCCTGGTTCTTTCCCTTCGCCCACTTTTCGGTTCCGTCCTTCACATACCAATCACGATGCCAGTTGAGCAGGTACTGATATGCACCGATCAGGAACGAACCGGAACCGCACGCAGGATCGAGGACGTGGATGTTTGCAATTTGCTTCGGCGTCTTCCCTTCGACCAGCTTGCCGACCGTGTTCTTGACGATGTAATCAACGATGTATGTGGGCGTATAATAGACACCCCCCGCTTTCTTGACCTCAGGCTTATCTTCGACCTTGGCCTGATGTCCGGCCGTCAGCCGAATGACCTTCCCGAGAAATTGTTCGTACACCTGGCCGAGGATATCTGCAGGAAGGACAGAAAACTCGTACGGACAGTCCGGATAATACAGATTCCCGATGATCTCTATGAGCGGCTTGTCATCGATGTGGAGATCCAGTGTGAGAGAATCGGGTGCCTCTCCCCGATCCTTCTCTTCCTGGAAATGAAACAGTCCGGAATTGTACTTCTCGTCAGCCCTGTAGAATTGTTCGCACAGGCGCCTGTAGGTCCTCTCGCCATTCACAAGTGACATGAGCGAACCGTACGTCTCGATGCCGCGATCCTCGCAGATCCGAAGGAAGATGATCCGGTCAATGGTCTTTTGAACGGCAAAGTTCAGTTCCCGCTGCGTCAACTTTGGATTGCGGATCGCAATATTGCGGGCCAGTTGATCCCGCCACGATTCGATCTCCTTCAGGAAGGCATCATCGACTTCAGTGGTCCCCTTCTTCCCTTTCGCGCTCTCGGCATACTTGTCGAAAGATCCCGTCAGGACGGCATCGCGTGAGAAAACCGATGCGATATCGTCCCAGTGGGGAATGTAATCCGCAAAAGTGAGATACTTGAGGCGCCCAACGGTTGCACTATCATGCTTCGTCGGCTTGATACGGCAATCGTACACAGCGAACTCTTCAAAATCGGTAAGAAGACTTAACGGCAGCTTGGCAGACCAGGCGTACCTTCTCAATTGAAACGCGGGGGCTGCGTCCTCCTTGATATGGACAAAGGGCCTTTTTGCCTCGACGAAGAACTTGCGCATACCGCCGATCCGGAAAGAGTAGTCGGGGGCCTTTGTTGCGCTCCCCACTTTGATCGCGTCCTCGTGGATCACATCTTTGTACGGTTCGGCATACCCCTGCCGGTTTTCGATATCCCATCCGAGTGCGGAAAAGAACGGATTCAGGAACTCCTGGCGGAGCTCTGTTTCATTGTATCCTGGAGAGATATATTGTTCGCGATTGCGGTCGAACCGTTCAACGAGTTTCTGAATTTCGGCTGGGGCAGGCATTGGCACGTATGCTGGATTGCAGACACCCACAAGCAAAGAACTACTCGTGGGCAAATGGGAAGGATCAAGTGAACAGCAAAAGGTAGGGAAATTCTGATAAAAAACCAGAGCTACAAAAGTCTACGAACGAGTCACCCTGAGCCACCTCCATCTACCGCAGCTTGCCGATGATCTGTTCTGCTGTGTGCCGTTGTTTGCCCATAAATCCCTCCTTCTGACCCAAGATACTAATTCTATGGACTATTTCTTGGATCACGTTAAGGGGTCAGGTCACTAGGATTTGGCAAAACGAATCAAATCAGTATAATCGCCTTGGTCAGCTTTGCGAATTGCATCTAGATAACTTGTTCTTGTTTCTCCCGCGGTGGACAGATTAGCAGTGCCACCCCACCCAAAAGCCTTCTTGTTGAATACATGAGTAACTAAGATGTCAGCGCATAGTCTCGAATGCCTACCATTTCCGTTCGGGAATAAATGAATCCAAACTAGTCCATAGCTGAATCTTATCGCTATCTCGTCTTCGGAAAAGGTCTGATTCTGAATCCAGTATCTGCAGTTGTCTAGAAGCTGTCTCAGACTTATTGGGATTTGAATCCAGTCTACGCCTAGATTCTTGTTGGTGCGCCTGAACTTTCCTGCCCATTTCCAAACCTCATCGAACATTTGTTTGTGGACCTCTTTGATGAATCGTTCGCCTAGGATCCTGTCCAGTGTGAACTTGTTTTCCAATGTCCACTCCACAGCTTTCTCAATATTCTTTTGCTCAAATTCATCAAGATCACTACGCGTTGAAATCGTCTCGATTAGGAGACCTTCCTTCTCATCTTCATCAATAGGCGTTTGCCCATCAATGTAATCGAGGTCTAATCCCATAGGTACCTTGGCATTTCATGTTTGATCTCCTGTGTCTTCTCTTTTACGGCTTTTCTTATTCTCGATGGAGAGTTTCCCTGGTCCTCTAGTCCCATATTCACTGAGGTTCTGCGGACTATTTCCTGGGCAATTTTGTGTGCCCTGTCTTCGATCATTTTATCAAGGGTTCCGGCCTTTGGAACAAACCCGTAGACAAAATCCATGTTTAGGGCCGCTCCCACTCTCCGTAGTGCATTGATGGAAATCGTCCCATTCGTCTCTCGTTCTTCAATGTCTTTGGCACTTTGCGCTGATATGCCTAGGCGCTTGCCAAGTTGTATGAGGGACATTCTAATGGCAACCCGGACGGAGTGAACCCAGCCCACAGTAGGAATCCCCAAATCGCTCAAATTCGATAGTTTCGCAATCTTTCTATCGAGTTGGTCGATCATAAGCCTGCGCTTTTCCATAAGCCTATAGCCTTAAATTGTCATCAATAATTTAGTACTATAGTATTACAATATCAACACATTTTTAAGTCTATAGCATTAACAATTCCGAAGCTTTGAATTGATCTGCAGTCATGCCCTGCAGCATGTAAACCACAGCACACGGAGAAAACTCATTCATCACCTCCAAAATTCTTTTGTAACTGTTAGAAACATTGTGCTTAATTGGTCCATAATGTGTGGTATATATACCACGCATTATACCCTAGTCTTCTTCGTGAGGCTCAACCTGCCCTTTGCCTTCTTGACTACACCCAATACAAGTGTGTTAAGGTGAACAGTCGTTATCGCAGTAGAGTCTTGTTCTCTCGACAGTTTAGAAAATCCAGCTTCAATGATGTCTTCGGTAATGAGTTTGTGGCCGTACAGTTCATGGAGCGTCTTCCTGGGAAGTGCGCCAAGCGGCGTGAGTTTGATGGACTTGTCTCGCGAGATGATCCTCAGGAATTCCTCCGTCATCCGAAAGAACGGTATTCCATCAAGCGTTGAGTTTTCGATATCGCTTCGAAGACCAAGTGGCGACTTCTCCCCGTAGGCGTCATACAGCAGGTGATGCATTTCGGCTGGAGACAACCCATAGAAGTCATCAAGAGGACGGTTGTTAAGAAGGAGTCTGGCTGGCTCGAAATCTGGGTGGTTCATATGTTCAATGACATTCAAATCGCTTCTAACTTATGGGACAATTGAACGAGCCTGACTGGGGAAAGGTTATGGCCCTACCCTGGGGGAAGGTCCTGGCCCTGGGTGGGGAATGCTGGTGGCCCATGACATCTAAGGTGTCGTTGGATATTTTGGGATTATTCCTAGTTGTCCTAATGTTATTGTCCTGTTAGGTTGTGAGCCTAGATTTATTCCTGATAATCCATTA
>Ga0182017_10004018_pt1 | contig 10957 bp, 11 predicted proteins | sample 712E3DmetaG_FD_120492 | JGI IMG/M metagenome (GOLD analysis project Ga0182017, IMG submission 120492) | Permafrost microbial communities from Stordalen Mire, Sweden - 712E3D metaG | ecosystem: Environmental > Terrestrial > Soil > Wetlands > Permafrost | place: Sweden: Stordalen | collected... | reverse complement strand
GCCATCAAGATGGACAGCTTCATGGGGCGAAAAGGTGACGGGAATCCTGGCTGACGTACTCTCTGGGCGGGTTTCGAGAAGCTTCTCATGGCTGAGAAGGGCTTCCTGGTCGCGCGAGAAAGATTTGGGTAAGGACGAGCCGCTGCGCGGGGCGAGGCGATCCGGCCGCTGCCGCGGCCGGGGGAAAGCAGATCTCTGGACGGGGCCCTAAACAACCGAGAAGTCGGCGGCGAGGGCCGAAGCGGATCACCGCAGACGCTGCCCAATCGGGGCCAGGCGGCGACAGAGGTCTGAAAGGGACGCCATCGAGCGCAAGCGCGTGCTGACAGCCGCGCTCGACATGTCCACGCCCTTGCTGACAAAGCCACGCTGGGCGAGGAGGCGGGCCATCTCGCGCAGCCTGGCGGAAACCGCTTCCCGGTGCATGTCAGCCACGACTGGCCTCTTGCAGCCGCTTCACATCGACCAGATCCTGCGGTCGAGCCGCTGCCAGCTTGAGCGTGATGAGCCCTTCCCTCGACACCACGCGGACCAGACCGCCCTCGTATTCGGCGCACTGACGGGAGGCCCAGACGTTCTCCAGGGCGCTGCTGACCAGCAGGACGTCGAGCATGAGAGGCTGACCATCGACGAGCTTGGTGAAGCGCTGAATCGTGATCCCGCTGGCGAAGTCCATGGGCAAAGATTCGAGGGTGAAGCCGCAACCGCGGATGGCGTCGCGGAGCCGTGCGAGATTCTCCGGTCTGAGCAGAAGGTCGATGTCCTGGGTCGCGCGGGGAACGCCATGGATGGCCAGGGCCACGCCGCCGCAGAGCGCGTAGTCTATGCCGTCCGCCTCAAGCGCGGCCGTGAGGTTCTTCAGCTCCTGAAACAAGTCCACGGTTCACAGGAAGCATAACCCCAGCCGCCAGGAGTACCAGTACCTGCCGAACGACGGCCGTCGCTACGAGATTGTCGAAGGAGAAAATTCTGTTCGACCGCGACTCGCACACGCAGAAAGCCCTGCGTATACTGTGTGGGCGCCATGCTACCGTCAGAGCTGCCGCTTCCGCCTACTTCGCCGTCGCTGCTGGACGGGAACGCGCGGCCATATTTTCTGTGGTGGACCGATGCCACGGTGGCGGATCTGCGCGCGCACCTTGCCGACCGTTCGCCCGAGGTCCGTGCCTATTGGATGGGCGCTCTGCTTCGCGAAGCCAACACTCGCGATGTCTGGCTGTTTGCCACGCCTGACGATATTCGGCGGATCTGGCCCAGCCTGGCGCGCTACCTCGGGCGCGCGCGCGCGATGTGGGCGTTTCTTCTCGAACTGCCCTGCCCGGTCTGGCCGCCACCCGAGGCGTACGGAAAGCGCAGCTAGCGCCCATGCAGGTGACGTTCGATAGCAGGATTGTGGGGCCACGCGAACTGCGCGTTCTGCAGGCGTGCCAGCGGCACGTGGGCTCGCTTCTGGGCGGGGGCGCGGCCTTGGCCGGCGTGTATCTCCACCACCGGCTATCGGCCGACGCGGACCTTTTCTTTCGTTCGCAGGACGCTTTGCGCAACATGGTCAATCTGCTCCCTGAAGTGGCCGCCGAGACAGGCGTCGACATCAGCGTGCGGCGCGATGCCGGGACATTCGTGCGCGTGGCCCTCAGCCCGGCCCAGCCGGCGCTCGAGATGGATCTGGTGTTCGATCCATCGCCACAAATCGAGGCAGCGGGCGATCCGGTGGAGGGCGTATCGGTAGAGTCTCTCGCGGATCTGCGCGCGAACAAGCTCACCTGCATCTTGTCCAGGTCCGAGCCACGTGATCTGGTCGACCTTCTTTTCCTCGATCGCGCGGGCTATCCGCCTGAGCGAGACCTTGCGCTCGCTCTGCGTAAGGATGCCGGCCTCGACCCAGGTGTGCTGGCGTGGCTTCTCGGGCAGTTTCCCGTCGACCCGCTGCCTCGAATGCTCGTGCCGCTCGACCGCAACGAGCTGCTCGCCTTCCGCGACAGTCTCGCCGATCGGCTGCGCCGGGTGGCATCGCCGCGCGGATAGAAACCTGCGCTCGGCGGGGCGACCGCAGGTCGCCCCTACACGGAGAATGATGCCCGGGCTCCACACTCCCTGGAATCATCGGGCAAATCCGTCCGACCACAACCGCTCCAGGAATTCGTGCCACGGCAGCACCAGGATCTTGCCGATCCTTCTCGTCGTCGGATTTCTCGAACCACTGGCACCTGTCCCCCGGGAGAACCTAGACGTCTGGCTCGTTCAACCGCGTGCTGGCGCTTGCGGTCGATGACTGGATGGGGTGGTGCTACAATGTGCCCTGTCCGGCTTTGCCGGTCGCACAGATAGTGTAGAAAGAATGAATCTTGTCTGCCACGGATGAAGACAAACGCGTTAGCCCACGCTACCAGGTGAAGGTCGAGGTCGGCCTGCAGACCGAAAGCAACTTCTACACTGGGCTCACCCAAGACCTGAGTGGGGGCGGGGTTTTCGTGGCCACCCACCAGATTCGGGAGGTCGGCGATCGCATCAAAGTCTTTCTCAACCTGCCCGGGCAGAAGGAAACTTTTGAGATCCTCACCGAGGTCCGTTGGGTGCGCAGCACATACTTCAGTCAGAGCGTCGAGGACCCGGGCATGGGCTTGCGTTTCCTGCAGATGTCGCCTCAGGCGAAACAAGCGGTGTCCGACTTCCTCTCCAAACGCGAGTCACTCTTTTTCGACGAGGATTGACGCCCACCCCGTTCAGGGTGATGGCATGGAACCTGGCGAATCGAGATCCGTGCCTCTCCCCGACGGTCCCCGACGGGGAGAGGCCGCCGACGTCCGCGTCGGCGGGTGAGGGGCCGCTCGCTTGGAACTTCGCTCCTTTGTCAAGCCGGACCCCTCATCCCAACCTTCTCCCCGGCGGACCGGGGAGAAGGGGTCACAGATTTCCCCGTCAGGCCTCGCTCAAGCTGCCCCGTGGGGGAGAGGGTTGCGGAAATGGATCGACGTTGTCACCTTGAAAGCGGTAGGACTGATGCCCAAGTTCACCGCCCCACGCGCAGCAGCTCGATGAGGGGCGCGTTTTCCTGGCCGGGTGCAAGCGGCTGGGAAAGGTCGATGCGCACGAAAATGGCGAAGTCTTCGTCGCCCTCGGGATCGATCAGGCGCTGCTGGGCTTCCCACTGGCGCCCTCCGACGGGTGTCAAGACGGTGTTGTGGGGATTGCGCGCGGCAGGCGTGACTTCGATCCGCCCGTGTTCCTGGAAGTAGGGCTCAAGCTCGGCGGCCAGGCGCTCGGCGGTCCACTCCGGTGTGTCGCTGGACGGGTTGTCGCGCAGGGCGGCCAGGGCCTCCTCCCAGTCGCGGCGGGCCAGGGCGCCCAGCAAGCGGTGCAGCTCAGCCCGGATGCGGGCGGCAAAGGCGCGTGGGTCAGCGGCTGGATCGCGCGGGCGCGCGGCGCGGGCGGGCTCGCGCGGCGCGGACGGTTCGCCTGGTGCGCGCAACTCTTCCCACTCCTCCAGCAGGCTGGAGTCAACCGTGCGCACCAGCCCACCCAGACTGGCCAGAAGGTCCTCTACCTCCGGGGTGCGAAAGGCGGCCGGCACCGACTGGTTGAACGTCCGGTAGGCGTCCGACAAGTAGCGCAGCAGAACCCCCTCGGCGCGCTGCAGACCGTAGTCGCGCACGTAATCGTGGAAGCTGCAGAAGCGCTCCAGGATCTCGCGCGCCACGGATTTCGGCGCGATGTTCTCCTCGCCCACCCAGGGATGCTTGTCGGCAAAGGCGTTGAAGGTTTCGTAGATGAAGTCGCGGTTGGGCTTGGGCCATTCCAGTTTTTCCAGCTCCTCCATCCGCGCTTCGTACTCCACGCCTTGGGCCTTCAGCGCTGCCACGGTCTCGCCCTTCAGCCGATCTAGCTGCGCGAAGAGCACTGGCCGCGGATTTTCCAGAATGGACTCGACCAGCGAGAGCACGTCAAAGGCGTGGGTCTCCGCGGTTGCATCTAGCAGCGGCAAGGTGTCGACCAGGTAAAGCGACAGGGTGTGGTGCATCGAGAAGTCGTGCTGCAACTCGGGGCTGGCCACCGCCTGCGGGCAACGCGCTTTCTCGTCGACAAGCAGGCTGAGCAGCCCGGCCCGGCGCAGGGTGCGGAAGCAGGCGGCGGCGGTTCGGCGGTGGCGGTGCTTCATCACGTCGCTGTCGTGGCACGCAGCGATCACCTCCAGCAACTTGCGGTAGCCGCCCCCGCGCCGCGGGTCGCCCTTTTCTCCCTGCAGCAACGTGAGCAGCAGCCCATGGTTCACGGCAAAGCGCGACTCCAGCGGCTCGGGCGTGCCCGCGGCCAGGCGATCAAAGGTGCCCTTGTCGAAGTGCACGTAGCCCTTCTGCGGCGGCTTCTGCATGTGCACCTTTTTGCCGCCGGCGGCCTTGGCCTTCAGGCGCAGGTTCTCCACCACATGCGCCGGCGCCTGCGCCACCACCCAGCCGCGCTCGTCAAAGCCCTTGCGGCCGGCCCGACCGGCGATCTGCTTGAACTCGCGCACGCTGAGAAGGCCGTCCTTCTGTCCGTCGAACTTGCACAGTTGGGTGAACAGCACCGTGCGGATGGGGATGTTGACCCCGACGCCCAGGGTGTCGGTGCCGCTGACCACCTTGAGCAGGCCGCGCTGGCTCAGCCGCTCGACCAGGCGGCGGTAGCGCGGCAGCAGGCCGGCGTGGTGCAGGCCGATGCCGTGGCGGAGAAAGCGCAGCAGCTCTTTGCCATAGGGGCTGTCCAGGCGCTCGTCGCGCAGGGCGGTCTTGATGGCCTCTTTCTCCTCCTTGCTGCACACGTCCACGCTCATCAAGTTTTGCACTTCCTCGGCGGCTGCGCGCTGGGTGAAGTTCACCAGATAGATGGGCGCGCGATTGAGCTTGATGAGGTCGGCAATGGTTTCGTGCAGCTGGGTGTCCCGGTACTCGAAGTCGAGCGGCACAGGACGGACCGCGCCGCGCACGCTCGCCACCTCGCGGCCGGTGAAGGCCGCCACCTGGCGTTCGATGGCCGTGGTGTCGCCCAAGGTGGCTGACATGAGCAGAAAGCTGGCCTCGCGCAGGGTCACGAGCGGGACTTGCCAGGCGATGCCGCGCTCGCGGTCGCCGTAGTAGTGGAACTCGTCCATCACCACGTAGTCGGCCGCTGGGTGCGACCGGCGCAGCGCCATGTTGGACAGGATCTCGGCCGTGCCCACCAGGATGGGCGCGCCGCGGTTCACCGAGGCGTCGCCGGTGAGCAAACCCACGCGCTCTGGGCCGAAGCAGGCGCACAGGTCGAAGAACTTCTCGTTGACCAGGGCCTTGACCGGGCAGCTATAGAAACCGGTCTTGCCCTCGCACAGGGCCTTGAATAGGAAGGCGATGGCGCAGAGCGACTTGCCCGAGCCGGTCGGGGTGGCCAGCACCACGTGCTTGCCCGCCAGGATCTCGAACAGCGCCTCCTCCTGCGCCGGATACAGGGTCAGCCCCAGCGCGGCCACGTAGCCGAGGAACTGCTCCAGGATTTGGTCAGCGTCCACCGGCCCAGGTGGCGGGGCGAGCAGCGGAGCCTGGCTAGCATCGGAAGCCGTGCCGGTCATGGACACTTCACCTGGGCGACCTATACCACGGCCCCGCAAGAATCAGGACCGGAGCAGTCCCATCAGATTCTCACGGGTGAGCAGTTTCGCATCCTGGGGGCGCTCCAGGAACGGGCGGACGTCGTCGCTGATTGCGTCCATGTCGAATGTGCCAAGCCGCTTCCGCACCAGTGCTGCCCATGCGTGCGCGTCGTTCCGACCAGCGTGCTGGGGTTGATCCAACGCGTTTTGCAGCAAGGCCAGATTAGGTTCGACTGGCGGGCGCTGCGAGAAGTACCACACGAGATCATACCAATCTCGTCCCTTGGCGTACCTGCGGGTGATGGCTGCATGGAGTTTGCCCGCCAGCAGCGACGGCAGATCGTAGTGCTGGAGGAAGAAAGTGACGTACTGGGTGACAATCCTGCGTTCGCAGCGCGCGCCGGCGGGCGGGCGCGTATCGATTTCCACTTTGATGGCGAGATTCTGCTGCGGCAGCCTCGCTAGTCCCGCGTCGTGCAGGAGCCCGGCTAATCGCACCCACCCCGTGTGTACCGTCTTGCGATCGTTCCACGTGACCTCGGGATCAAACCCGGCCAGCGTCAGGTCGCGTTTGACCTTGGCCATCCACTCCTTGCCGGCATAGCCCTTGGCGGAGACCATCGAGAAGTCCAGATCCTCCGAGAATCGTGGCAAGCCGTGCACAAAGCGCAGGGCCGAACCTCCGACAAAGGCCAAGGGCCGGAACGCCTCGCTTTCGTAGAACGACCGCAACACGAGTGTCTGGAGGTACTCGCGCAATCGGTTGAGAGCCTGCCCCGGATCCGCGACTCCACGAACCAGCGCCAAAGCCTGTTCCTTCACAGCGTCACCGTGCCGTTCTCCATCCCGACGGCAGTCGCCAGCCACCGCTCGACAGCCCGGTCAAGCCGCGGACTTCGGAACCGTTCGGCGTAGTGCCTGAGCCGGTCTGGCGCGACCAGATCAACATGTTGATAGCGCATCTCCGCAAGACGTTCCGTGGTCCATTCGCCTGGGGTGAGGTGCCAATGATCCAGCAATGCCTTCTCGGGCTCCGCAACCAGGACGTCTGCTCCTCCCTGGGCTACCGTTTGATAGCCGAAGAAGTAATCCTGCTTGATGTTTCGGTAGTCGAAGACTCCCACGGGATTCTCGAAGTGCCGCGGAACACGCGGGGTCACGCTGGTCAGCCAGACCACCCGCTCCGGGATCATGTCATGGTAGCCGAGCGCCCAGAGTCCGCTCAGGTAGGACGGCCGGTACAATTGATTTGCCAAGGCGGCCGGTATCAGTGGCGCGTGACGATACGTCTGGTTGAGCGTGTACAAACCGCGGCGCAGGCCGATGACCTTGCCTTGCCTCTTCCAGCGCGAAAGCTGTACCCGCACGAGCTCTCGGCGATCATTGAACATCTGAACCAACAGCGGCAGATCAAAACTCGGCATCGTCCGAGTCAGCCTCACCAGGGCTTCGAAATTCATATACAATAGATAACATATGTGTAATCTATTGTATATGCAGTATGCTAGGTCCCAGGTCGAGTCACCGGGGCAAGCGTGCGCTGCGCCGCCGGCGAGATCCACTCGCACCCGGAGAGGACCCTGCGGGCGGATCGCGCATCCAGCACGCGCATTTTTCGGCGCCATGTGCCCATCTCGGCCGGACTCCCGATGATGTAATGGGCCGGCAGTTCCGACCAGATACTCGCTGTCAGGTCGGGATTCCAGCGGCCATGGGCCACCTCGCTGGCATCGAAGACAAAGGCGCACGCCGACGGGTTGGCCCGGCGTAGGGCGCGAAAGTGACGAAAGAACGAACCCTCTCCTGGAATCCCGTGATAGCCGGGAACCCGTCTCCCGATTACGGTTGCATCGAGGGTGGCGTAGGTTACGGCCTCAGCTCGTCTCCAGCGCCACGCTGCGAACGTCTGGGCGGCGACCAGCAACGCCAACGCGAAGAGGGCGATCCTGCGCAGCCGGGTTGACGAAGAAAACGCCTGAGCGGAAGTGATGAACAGGAAGGCCGCGAGCAGCGGTACGAAGTCGGTACGTTTCAAGTAGGCGTAGGCGACGTCCCGGTATAGGGCGGTCAGCACCGTGAAGAGAAGCAAGCTGGTTGTGAACAGGTGCGGTCCCCAGCAGCGTCGGCGGTAGGACCACGCCGTGGCAGCGCCGACCAAGCCCACCTCGACCAGCAGGACGAATCCGCCGATGCCCACCAGCCAGGACTGCGAAGCGAAGAGAATCCGGTTGGTGAACAGTTGCAGTGAGGCGGCGATTCCGAGGGTTTTCAGCGATCCTGACACGTCGGCGAGTAGCTTGATGGCCTCGCCCGTGCTTCCAGGAAACTGGGAGGTGGGACGGGAGAATAGGACCGAAAGGGTTTGTTGCAGCGGGAGCGCCGAGCTGGCTGACACAAAGAGGGCGAACCCTATCGCTCCGACCAGCAGCGCGACAAGGATTAGGCCGGCGTTTCGCACGCGCAGCATCACTGAAGTTTCGCGGCTGGGTAGCACGACGGCGGCGTACAGGGGTGGCAAGACGTACACCACTCCCTGGATCGACATCAGCCCGGCCGCCGCTGCCAGCAACCCGGCCAACAGACTTTCCCGTGCTCCCCATTTCTCGGCGCGCACGGCGCACAGCCACAGAATGCCAGCGGCTGGGGCCAAGAAGACAAGGTTGTCCTCCAGGGTGAACACCAGGAACTGGGTCACGAAGGCGCTGGCCCAAAACCCGACCACCAGCCCAGCGACCAGTCGACTGCCTGCGATTCGGATCGCGGCGTCTGCCAGCAAGACCGCGACGGCCGCGAGAGAGAAGGCATCGAGCAATCTCGCTCCGTCGATGTACGTGCCACCCGCAAGGCGCGCCACCCAGAAAAAGGCCAGGTACATGTACTGCATGCCACAGTGGGCATTCCAGGGCGCATTGGACCAGCGGACCGAGCCGCTCGCGATCTGGTGGATGTAACTACCAGCGTCCCAGTTTATGTGAACCAACAGGCGCGGCGAGGTCGCCACCCACCCGAACAGGCCCGTGAGCAGACCCGCACCAGCGACAAAGAGACTGTGGCCAATTCGGCGGGGCTTCGGACCATCGACCATGCGCGGGACTATAGCAGTGTCACGGTGTTCCGCGACCGGGCCAGGAGCACCGAACGGTTTGACTCCGCCGTGAAAGCCAGGAGTTATTCAAACCGTTCGGTGCGCTGGCACTCCGGTGGCACAACGGTTAGAGTCGAAGTCCGCATGTCCCAGCCCGCAGACTCGCCGCAGACTTCACCCGTGCGCAAGATGAGCGACGAGGAGAAACGCGGCCGGCTCTACGAGGAGCAGGTTTTTCCGCTCATCGGCCGAAGACTGGTCGAGCGCTTGGTCGAGGGCGTGCCCGTAAGGCCGCGCTCGCAAGTGCTGCAGATCCGCTGCGGTTTGGGCGGGACGACCGGCGACCTTCTCCACCGGCTGGATCACACCAGCCGCATCATCGACCTGGAAAGCGCACAGGGCCTGCTCGACCGAGCCCGCGCCAACGTGGCGGCTGAACAGGTCGGGCGCCGGGTCTTCTTCCGGCTGCAGAGCCTGGCCGAGCGTCTCCCCTTCGGCGACCACGCCTTCGATCTGGTGCTGGCCAACGTGGGCTTGGCGGATCTGCCTCGGCCTGAAGAGTTTCTCGCCGACCTCGCCCGCATGGCCCGGCCCGAGGCCGAGGTGCGCGTGGCCTCCCCGTTGCGCGGGACCTGGGTCGAGTTTCTCGACGTGTACCGGGATGTGCTGGTGCGCCTCGGGCGCGAAGACGCACTGGCCAGCCTGCGCGGATACGCCGCCTCTTTTCCCGAAGCCAGCGCGGTGATCCACCAGATGGAACAAGCGGGTCTTGCGTCCGTCACGGTGCAACGCGACCACTGGGAGCTAGTCTTTCGTAGCGCGCGCGAGTTCTTCTACGCGCCGGTCGTCGAATTTGGGCCGCTGGCGCGCTGGAAGCAGATCGCGGGCAAGGGGGCTGAGGTGCAGGACACCTTTTTGGCGGTCAAGCAGGCCATCGACACCTACTTTGCTGGCCAGTCGTTCAGCGTGAGCATCGAGGCAGGGCTGTTCATCGGCCAGAAACCCGCCGAACCAAGCGGCTAGTCGCGTGGGAAGCCCGCCGGCTTTGCCGGCGGCGTACCATCGCGGGAGGGTTTGGGAACCCTTTGAGGGTTCCCATATCAGAAGAATCTGTCGGTCAACAGGCGTCCCACGCCCAACAGCGCCAGCGCCAGCCCGGCTGCGGCCAGCAGCGCGCCGGCAAGATCGACGGGCCGGCGTCGCTCGCTGGCCAGCAGCACGCCGTACACCGTGGCGGCAAGGCCAATCACGATCAAGACCAATGCCAGCAGCATGGGCCGATAATCTTGAGGTAAAGTCCGCCAATGGCAAAGCCTGAAGAATTCGTCGCAATATTGGCCGGCGGTGGGGGCACCCGCTTGTGGCCGGCCAGTCGGCGCAGCCGGCCCAAGCAGTTGCTCAGCCTGGGCGCCGACGAATCGCTGCTGGCGGCCACCTTTCGCCGGCTGAGCGCCCTGGTGGGCGCGGAGCGCACCCTGATCGTGACCGCGGCGGATCAGGCCGAGGCCATCCGCCAGGCCCTGCCAGCCCTGCCGGCCGCCAACCTGGTGGTCGAGCCCGCGCCACGCAACACCGCCCCGGCGGTGGGTCTGGCGGTTGCCCATGTCGTGCGACATGCGGGGCAGGATGCGGTGCTGGCCGTGGTGCCCTCTGACGCGTTCATCAACAACGAGTCACAGTACGCGGCGGTGTTGCGAATCGCGCTGGCGCAGGCCAGCCAGGCCATCGTCACCGTGGGCATCAAGCCCGTGCGTCCGGAAACCGGCTACGGCTACCTGCAGACTGGGGCGAAGGTCCCGGGCAGCACGGAGGTGTGCCAGGTGGCGCGCTTTGTGGAGAAGCCCGACGTGCAAACCGCGCGCAGCTATCTGGCTTCGGGCGAGTACCTGTGGAACTCGGGCATGTTCTTCTTTTCTGCCGGACGCTTCTTGGCTGAAGCCCGCCAGCACCTGCCCGAATTGGCAGCCCTGCTCGACCAAATCTGCGCTTCGCCGGATCCAGTCGCCCTCACCCAGGAGCGCTACCCGCGCGTGCCTGCCATATCCATCGACTACGGCATCATGGAGAAGGCGCAGGGCATACGCGTGGTGCCAGGTGATTTCGGTTGGAGCGATGTTGGCAGTTGGGCCGCCCTGAGTGAAATTCGGCCGGCTGACGTCGACGGAAACGTGATCTCGGGCGACGCCATCGTGAAGGCTAGCAAGGGCAGCGTGGTGATGGCTGAGCCGGGCGCTCCGCTCTTGGGCGTGGTGGGTGTCGAGGGAATCGTG
>Ga0182017_10004017_pt1 | contig 10957 bp, 10 predicted proteins | sample 712E3DmetaG_FD_120492 | JGI IMG/M metagenome (GOLD analysis project Ga0182017, IMG submission 120492) | Permafrost microbial communities from Stordalen Mire, Sweden - 712E3D metaG | ecosystem: Environmental > Terrestrial > Soil > Wetlands > Permafrost | place: Sweden: Stordalen | collected... | reverse complement strand
TTCAGGATGACGATCAATTAGGGTATTTGCTATTTGAGCCGCTTGCCAGGGAAGAAGTTTGCCACCTTCGGGACGACCCTTTCGTTTTGCCTTGAGCGATTCTTCCCCTTCCGTGCGATATTTACTGACCCAATTGCCTACAGCTTGGCGCGTCACATTCAGTATCTCTGCTATCTCTACTTGTTTTTTACCGTCCATAGCAGCCTTGATTGCTTTTTGCCGAAGGGCTTCTTGTGCAATCGAAGGAAGAGAGCGAGCGTCTTTAATTTCCATGCTTTAATTATACCAAACTTTAGCCTCATATTGCAAACTATTTATTGCACTGGTTAGTATGTTAGGATTGCGTACCAATCAACGAGGGATGTTCGAAGCTGACCATTTATATTTAGATTATGTGGGCCGAAGTTCGTTTTATGGATTTCTGACTTGCCAGCGAGGCCAGCTCTTTAATGATGAAGAGTTTGCTGAGTTTTATTGCTTAAACAATGGTCGTGATAGTGTGCCTCCCAGTATGCTAGCTACAGCCCTCCTGTTGCAGACGCATGATAAGGTTAGCGATGATGAAGCCACAACGAGGGCTGATTTCGATATTCGATGGAAGGTGGCACTGGGTATTGCAGTGGATGATAAGCCTTTTGCCAAGAGCACTTTGCAGTTATTTCGTGCCCATTTGATACTGCATGTATTACTTGATTCCCCTCAAGTGGATGTTCGATCTTCCCTGAAAACAGATTCTCCATGGACCAAGACCGAAAGAGTTTGCTTATCCGATCGTCAACGAATTAATGGACCAATTATTGACTCGCTTTCAAATAAAGCTGAATAGCCCAATGTTTGTTCACCAATCATGTGGTTTAGCCTTGTTCAATTCGTTCGGAAATTCCCAAACCTGAGCTGACCCCGGAATACCGCCAGACATAACAAAGCGATCTTTGCAGAATATTTTGTCATCCCAGATGTAAAATGTTTTATTCTGGACTGCAGACAAAGTTGATTCAGGAAATTCCAGGCCGCACTTTGTGCACTTAACAGATTCTTGCTTCTTTATCTTTTCTGGTTTTGTCTTTTTTTAGCCATTCTACTCACCTCCATTTTGCAGAATTATAGCAATCAAATTATATAAAAGCAATAACATCCAGGGTGATAGATTACAAAACATCCCAAGATGAGAAACCCTTGGCATGGCGTTCCGCCTTGCTGCCATAAGCTAGTCGCAAGAATAAGGACCGCGGCATGATGTGCAGAACCTAGCTGAACAAACTCGTGCTAAATTTCATTTGAGACTCCTTCGAAATATTTGGTGCTTTTCTCACCATACTACCTCGGAAAGTCTCTCCTCTGCACGGACTGAAAACCTTTTTCGGATAAGAGTGATTATGGAATGAAAATTAGAGTTTGAGATTAGCTTCCCAAGTTTGTGAATTATCTTTGGGATTGAAACCCAATTGTTTTCTGGTTTCTGTCAGGTCAAAGACCGCTGGTTTATTATTGCTAACGGCATAAGCCAAAACGTAATCCTTGTCGCTTTGTAAAGCTTTTTCTATAATATCGATTAAATCTCTTTTACTGAGGAACATAAACCGGATGTGGTTTTTCAGAGATTCATCGCCTTGTTTTATGTGTTCTATCATCGCTTCGCGTTCTGCAAAACCGATGCGCAGCGAAACAACTTTGATACCGAAAAGCCGCGAATAGTACCGACCTAGGTCCTCACCGAAAAGTTTCGAGACGCCATACAGTGAATCTGGTGCCGGAGGGTTACTGAGCTTGATCAGTCCTTGCTTTTTTACGCGGGATAGGTCTTCACACCAAAACGGTATACCCATAATGGATGCATGTTGGGTATGATTGGTACTGCCAAAAACAACTTTGGGAACACGAGCGTGGCGAGCTTCTTCAAAAACATTATAAGTGGCAATGATGTTCCGATGGAGGACATCTTCCCAGGAAGAGTGTGGACTGGAGGCAGCCGCCATATGAATCACGGCATCCAGTCCATTAAATATGCCCGTTACCTGTTTTTCGTCCGATAAATCGGCCCGTACCATTTTCAAATCGAGAGCAATGTTCGGCTTGGTGTGATGATAAAACAGTGTAAGTTGATATTTATCTGCCAGACCAACGGCTAAGTCCAAACCAATATGCCCAGCAGCACCTGTAATTCCAACCTTTTTAATCACAGTTCGCTTTCTCCATAAAGAATTTGTTGGATTTTCTGTTGAAAACATGAAGGGCAGAGTACCACATACTCGCATGTAGGTGAATGTAAAGGAGAAGGATTGCTTCTGTTTTTCAAATTATATTCTCTCAGCTTTAGATCAAGCGAAGCTTGAATCGTTAAAGAACCACGAGCAAGCTCGTGGGTACCTACATTAATGAGACTAATTTTCAGAATGTAAGGTTAAACCTCTCCCATTCTATAAAATGCAAGTATTCTTTATTGTAACGTTACACTTGGCATTAATGCAAATGGCTTTTAGTGTCAATTCGTTCTTTTCCGGCATAGCTTTTTTCCCGTCTTCAAGAGTTTTCCCCTTTCTCCTGAATTATCTACAAACTGGCGTTTCTAACACTCTCTTTAGTGTTTAAATCGGCAGGCCCTCGAAGAAAATTGGGGGCTTGCCGATCGCTCATCTGGTTTGCAATTGCATCCAATGTTTCCAAGCTTATACCCGACGCAGGTATGTTTCCACTTGTGGTAATGATTTAAGTTGCTCATAGGGTGTTTTCATTTTCTCGTAAGGATAGATATTCTTCACCTTACCCTTATGGTCAATTATGGCAATGGGGAAGAAACATGACCGGTGGAAATTAATATAGGGGTTTAAGTTTTCCCGGTGATAGATATTGAGCAGGCTGGCACAGCCTTGGGGGATATGGGCATATCCCAGGTTCTTGCGTATCACCGAGCCATTCTTACTTTCGACCAATCCGTTATCATCAGGCCGGCGTGGTCTGGATCTGGTGAAACGAATTAAGAACTTGTTCAATAATTCAGCTACTGTACGATTAACGTATTCACCGCCATTATCAGAGTGAAATCCCCTGATATGAAATGGGAATTGATTTAACATGTTTTCTAATAGTGGTTCCAAATCGTATTCGGTTATTCTCGGCACTGATACCACAATTTCCCATTGGGTGACTTCATCCACTGCATTGATATGGTATACCCCTTTTTGCCGCTTATCATCTCCCTGGTGGACCGTATCGACCCGTATGTACCCCGGACGTCCTTGAGGCTCCGGCCTAGCCCGTTCCCCAATTCTGGAGACCACTGGCTTTGTATGAATGTAATGCTTTACCCGGTAACGTTTGCTGTGCCGCAGATTATAGATTTGGGCTACCGATATTCCGCTAATCTTCTCAAATTGGGCGTGTCCGTATACCTCATACTCCCGCTCCAATATCCTTTTCGTGGCAGGTCCGCTTAACCATCCGTGTAATTCATCGGTCTTAGCCAACAAAGTTACTTCTGCCATCGTATACTTCTCTGGAAAGCGGTGCCTGCGGTATTCCGTTGCCCTGAGTATCCCCGACGCTTGGTATCGCCCCACCAATCTGGCTACCTGTGACCGCGAGTAGCCGGTCACCTTTTCGATATATCTGCGCAGTATGCCTTTTCCTTTTCTTTTAAGCCATTGATACTTGAACTTCTTTAACACCTCCTCGGTCCATAGATATTTTTCTTTGAGGTTTAATCCACTAAACGCTATTCCTTGACTGCTATCCACAAATTGCTTGACTTGTTCCAGTGTCCGTACTTCTTTGTCATCCATAATAAGTTGCATGTTCCAATCATAAACGACTCCGTATCTACAGGGGCTCATCTTGTATTAGAAACTGTTGCAACCTTCGGGCTCATCCTGTATCAGACAAGACTTGCACTATAAGCAATTTCATTACTCGGATATAATGACTTTAAACTTGAACGCGTGAGTAGAATTCAGGAACACCTTTGATGCCGAGTCTCAACCGGAACAACGCTCCTGCACCCGGACCATTCTCTGTCTTATTGTCACCGCCGGCAGTAGTGACATAAATATCCATGAGATCTTCACCGCCAAAAGTCACACTCGATACTTGCTTGGCGGGAAAACGGATTCGCCGTTCCTCAACCCCTTGCGGTGTATATCTTACTAGTGCCCAACCGTCCCAGCTTGCCGACCAGATACAACCTTCAGCATCCACGGTCATGCCGTCAGGCCCCCCGTCAGCGTCCGGCACTTTCACGAATAACCGCTGATTGGTGATGTTTCCGGTTTTCCTATTGTAGTCGAAGAGGTATATGGTTTTGGCAGGGACTGTATCGGTGAAATACATTTGCTTCCGGTCAAGAGTGAAACCCATGCCATTGGGACAACCAATATTTTTTAAAACTCTGGTTATTGAACCATCGATATCCAGACGGTAGAGGCTGCCGGGTTTAAAATGCTCGGAAAGAATACCGCAGAAGACACGACCGGCCGGGTCAGCAATTACGTCGTTATAGCGGTTCTCGAGTTCTTCGGGGATTTCCTTAACGACAGTAGTTGTTTTTCCGTTTTTCCAGATAACCACATTTCCTTTTGTCCGGAAAAGGAGCAATGACCCATCATTTTGGATGGTGAATCCGCCCACTTTTTCACCTTCGTAGCACATTTCATGCTTTCCGGTGGCAGGGTCGAACCGGAATATCCTGCCTTTTGATATATCAACCCAATAGAGTCGTTTTTCCATCGGATGCCATAAGGGGCCTTCTCCCGTCACACATTCATAATCGGCAATAAGTTCGGGTTCCATGTTTCACATCCTTCACAATAATTTATTGAATAGCGTATTAAAAACCTGATTTGCTCTTAACTCTTTGATGCTCAAAGACTATACTTATTTCCAAAGACGTTTCATCTGAAATATCACCCATATACGATTAGTAAATTATAAAAACAATAGCCGTAGATGTCAAGGAAGGAAGCCGGGAAAAAGAGTACAATAGAGAATCGAGCGAGTTATTGACTCGACACAATTAGAGACAGACATGCTATGATTCAGATAGAGTACATCGTGAATTATGCTGGCGTCTCACTACTCAAATAGCTATTATGCGGATATTTATTCCCAGTGAGACTAACTTAAAAGCTGGTATAATTCATTAAATTGGACTATATTAGTTTAAGACTTGTGAGAAAACCAGAGATGGTAGAACAAAAACTAGCTGAATCGGACTATATCAAGTTGAATGAGAAAGAATGTTCCGGATGCAGCCGATGTTTGATGGCTTGCGCCGCATATCATTGGGGTGCAGTTGCGATGCAATTGTCAGCGATCAAATGGGATGAGGGCAAGTTTATGACTGTTTTCAATGGCCACCATCCTTTATTTTGTTTACAATGTAAAAAACCTAAATGTTATTATGCCTGTCCGTTGCAAGATATAGCTCTATGTATCGATAAAGAAACCGGAGCGAGATATATTAACAAAGATGAGTGTACCGGTTGTGGAAAATGTGTTGAAAGCTGCCCGTTTGAACCAAAGAGAATTAACTTTGACACGGAAAATAATATTGCCGTTAAGTGCGACCTTTGCCGGGGTAGGGTCGGTGGCCCCGTTTGTGTGGAGGTATGTGACCGTCAAGCGCTCACTCTGGTAAAGAGAAAGCAGGAGTAAAGCAAATGTTAGGTGGCTATGTAGGCAAAATATTAAGAGTAGATTTAACAACCGGTACCGTCAATAAGCTAAATACAATGAATTATGTGCCGCAGTTTATTGGTGGTATCGGATTAGGTTATAAGTTGTTATGGGATGAAGTTAAGGAAGGTACCACTGAATGGAGTCCGGAAAATCCTGTCATTTTCACGTCTGGACCTTGCTGTGGAACGCCGGTACCTACGTCCGGGAGAGCCGAGGTGGTTGGGTTGGCACCGCAAGGATACCCCATACCTTGGGCAGCCGTCTCCGGTTTCGGCGGTGATTTCGGTCCTAAAATGAAGTTCGCCGGTTACGACGCGATAATTGTGACCGGTAAGGCAACCGCTCCAAAATACCTCTTCGTCAGCGAAAAAGAAATTCAATTGGTGGATGCTAATTTCCTGTGGGGTTTAGATATCTATAGTGCCCAGGATATATTATTGTCCAGACATGGTAGTGACGCTGCTACTGCCTGTATCGGGCCAGCAGGAGAGAATCGGGTCAGATGGGCAACAATCATGTCCAAAACAAGAAGTGCCGCTGGTCAAGGTGGATTTGGAGCCGTGATGGGAGACAAAAAGTTAAAAGCCATTGTGATCAAGCCCGGTTCGGTCCGAGTTCCGATCGCCCATCCAGAGAAGTTGATACAAGAGGTCGAAAAGGTCTCAGGCGAACTATCACCAAAAGGCCAAAACAGGACACCGCTTTTCACAGATAAGGGCCGCTTTTCGATTCGTTGCGCTAGTTGTGCCTATTCCAGTTGCACAGGTAGTGTCAATGGATGCTTGCAGCCATATTTCAATAACGTTCCATTAAAGAATACCGGTACAGGTAGTTTGTCAGGTGGTTTATATTGTGCCGCATTCGCGGCGGACTATTTTTTGCTGAAGAAGGGAGTGACCGAGGAAGAAAATTTTGAGATGGGTAAATTCATCGACCAGCTAGGTCTAAATTGCTGGGAAGTCTATGAGGGTACAAATTGGTTTATTCAGAACTGCCAGAACGACGGGAAGCTATCTGCCCTGATGGGTGAAAAAGTGGTACTTAATCCCAAAGGTCCGGCGGTTTATCCTAAAACAGATTGGAATACGGGGATGCCGACTGATTTAGCGGTGAAGTGGATAAAAGGAATAACTTTTCGTGAAGGTGAGGGGAATATATGGGCAGAGGGAACCCCGAGAGCCGCTGCAATAATGGGTTTAACAGATGAGGTTTGGAAAACGCACAAGCATGGTTATGGACCGCATTGGGATGGAAGATATGTACAATTTTCTCACTACCCAGTTTGGATATATGCGGCACTTGCCTGGGCAACACAAGGTAGAGACCCCTTTAACCAAGAACACGGTTATCCGGAACGGTACGCATCTTTCGTAAAAGAATGGAGAGAGATGATGGGTGGAGTAGTATCCAATCCTCCTAAGACATTATGGGATACAGAAAAGATACCTTATAGAGAATTATGCAAAGCTGGCGCTAAAATTTACGGCGCGCCGTATGCCAATGAAGGTTGGGATAAACCTGAACTGGGCTATATTGATAAAGAGTATGTTGCACTCTGGCACAATCACCGGGCTATTATCAAATCCAGCATTCCGGTGTGTGACCGTCAGTTTCCGCTGCTCTACGACCCTAATAAGGAAGATAAAATAGGCGATCTGGATGCCGAGGTAAGGTTGTTCAATGCTGTTGTTGGGACCGATTGGTCGATGGATGACATGAACAAAGCGGCGGAAAGAGTCTTTAACGTGATGCGCGCTATTCATATCAGACAGGGAAGAACCCGGAAGCATGATGAGAGTGTCATTCCCTACTTTGAACAGCCTGCCATGTGGCCGGATGAGCCGGTGCCGCAAACGATTGATGCCAATAAATTTCTCGATTTACTGGGAAGATTCTATAAGGTACGTGGCTGGGATAGCAATGGCCGTCCAACAAGGGCTAAACTTGAAGCGCTTGGTCTTAAAGATATCGCTAATGGATTAAAAATATAAACTAATCAAGAAAAAATAAGTAAAACTGATAGAAATAGATTAGCGCATTGGGCATTTTAAGTCTGGCCGTTAATGATGTCCCGGTTAAAACCGACCATTTTGTGGCCGGCTTTATCGTACATGCGGTAGTCGGAATGATTGAAATCCTAAAAGGCGCTGCCAAAATAGATAATCTGACCGTAGTTATCGATGGCAATGCGATAACGATAATATTGAACGGAAAGCATAAGCAAACCAATGTTTTCGCCGGCTGGATTATTAAAAGCACCGTTGACGGAATTATCGCGCCACTTAAGGATGTACAAGACGCAAAAAAACGGCTATCAGTATTAGTAAATAAAACATAAGGGATATGATTTCCGGGAAAATCTAAGGTCAGACGGTGGGATATCAAAAGACATCAAGAACATGGGACTAACACTGATCAGTTTCCCGTATCTCAATATAACGACAGCGGTGTGAACGGCATCGAAAAGACGGTAGCGCGGGAATTTTTACTGACCATTTTCCTCAACGGGCAAGAACTAGTAACGATAATGTGTTCCCCGAAAGATTTGAAATAGCCTTGGCTTTTATCTTCAAGTTCTTTAATAATTTTATAGCCATACATCAGTTGTTGGCCTATCAAACAGAGCAATAGAGAATCAACGCTACCCTTTACAAGCTCATTTTGTTGTCTCATATCTTAACCTCACCTGTACCTAGCTTTGCCAGATAAGAGTAGTATATTCCTCGTATTTTTGATCTGTCAACTCCACATTTGTCATCAAATAGGATTCTTAGTTGTCTTAAGCAAAAAATTCCTAATAGTTTTTAATGGGAAGGTCACATTCAACAGAACGATCACTATCCGGTCATCGTGTCTGGAGCGATTTGAAATTAGATAACCTACTGTTGACAAATTTTAAAACCGGTGATAGACTTTCTTTAATTTAGCTGATTCTGTACAGAAATCTATATTGAAGGTCGTGATGATTAGATGATTAATCTCCATTAAGATTGGCTTTGCCAGGGGAGTCCAGGGTTCAGTGAGTTTGTTGTTGGACTCACAGCTAAGTTTGTGGTTATCCCCTCCCGTGATGGAGTCTTGGGATTAATCGGACTTAGTGGCAGAGCCAGTCTAAAATATCAGGTTTGAAAATTAACAAAATAATGAGGTAAGTAAGGAAGGTCAAATGAAAAGAGGAGTAATCTGGATAGCACTAACCATTTTAATGGTGACATCACTGGTATTGGCATCCTGTTCTTCATCAAATACAACAAGCTCGACAACAATGCCAACAACGACTACCACGACTTCCGTAATCGCAACGACAACTACCTCGACAATAGCTCCAACTTCAACTACATCCAGTGCTATAGTAACCACGACGGTATCTACTACCTCGACGGGGAATTGGTGGGATAGCCTCGGTACACCGCAATACGGCGGAGTAATGACCGCTGCTATTAATTCCAACATTACCCAGTGGGACATCGATGCGCAACCAGGTGGTACCAGCATAATGTATGCGTATCTGGAATCGTTGTTCGATGATAACTGGACATTGGACCCGTCAACATTTAATTATCAGTTAATCTACCGTCCTCCCACATATTGTAGCGGGCTCTTGGCGAGTGATTGGTCATTCCCCAATCCGAACACACTTGTTGTCAATCTGCGGCAAGGGGTGCATTGGCAGAATTTAGCCCCAGCAAATGGTCGCCTGTTCACCTCTGCGGATGTAGTTTATAATTACGACCGTTTATTGGGTATTGGGGATGGATTCACTACACCAAACACTTATGACCTTTCAGATGTCTCCTCTCTTACAACCTTGACATCGGTACAAGCTACCGGCACCTACCAAGTTACTTTCACCTGGAACATCAACAATCCTGAGTTAATATTGGAGGGTACGCAGGCGGTTGGGGCTCAATTGGGTGGGATGGCGATGATTGATTCTGACGCTGTTCAAGCATTTGGAAATGTATCTAACTGGCATAATGCTATCGGCACCGGTCCCTATGAGGTGAGTGATTTTGTTGACAGCAGCTCGGCAACACTGGTTAAAAACTTAAATTACTGGGGGCATGACGAGCGCTATCCTCAGAATCAACTTCCCTACATAAATCAGATCAATTTCCTAATTATCCCTTCCGCCGCCACAGCACTGGCCGCCTTTCGTGCCGGCAAGATTGATGTTATCGAACAGCAGTCGATGACAAGTGCCCAACAGATGAAGCAAACGAATCCTAACATAATACAGATACCAATTTTGCAACCTGGGAACGGCATAACAATTAATGTTTCCAACGCGCCTTATAATAACCTCCAAGTCAGAGAGGCGTTGCAGATGGCAATAAATCTGCCACAATTAGCTAGTACTTACTACAATGGACTGGTCTCTCCAAATCCTGTGACGTTGAGCATCAGTTCATTAACAGGATGGACATTCCCTTACAGTCAGTGGCCTCAAAGCCTGAAGGACGAATATGCCTACAATACAACGCAGGCGAAACAGCTTCTAGCAGCGGCGGGCTTCCCCAACGGTTTTAATACTGATGTAGTAACCACTACCACTTCAGATATAAATCTGATGGAGATAGTCCAATCTGATTTTGCTGCCATCGGTGTTACTATGTCCATTCAATCTCAGGACCCAGCCACTTGGGTCTCTTACGTGCTACGAGGGCACAAGGAGGATGCTCTGGCCAATCGCGATGGTGGGCCGCTCGGTAACAATTATTCTCCAATCAGACAGCTTGAGCTATTCATGTGGGGATATCCGGCCGACTTCGGACTGGTTAACGACCCTACAGTTAATGCTTACTATCCTACCGCTGTAGCAGATACTAATTTAGCAGATATCCAGAAAATAGTTCAGAACGCGAATGAGTATATCGCTCAGAACGTCTATGCGCTATCCTTGGTCGCACCAATTCAATATTCGTTTGTTCAACCACAACTCAAGGGTTATGATGGCCAAAACGGAGCGATTGCATCGGGGTGGGGTTTCTATTTGGCACGATATTGGATGACCCAGAACTAAGATATTATTTATCTATGCTCTCATAATCGGCACAAAGGGGCTGGGAAATACCAGCCCCTTTTCTTTTATTTGATTGATATGGCAACTTTTTATTGAAGATGAATTCAGGTAATCGTCTGGTCAAAACGCCGGTGTAAGCATGTTTTCCCCGGGTCCCAGGTGAAGTATAGGAGCACCTACTGACTGCCAAAGCTTCACCACATCCTGCATAGGCATGCCTAAGCCAATCTCGCGCCAGTCAACCTCATTGTTCTCGCTGACTCC
>Ga0182017_10004016_pt1 | contig 10958 bp, 21 predicted proteins | sample 712E3DmetaG_FD_120492 | JGI IMG/M metagenome (GOLD analysis project Ga0182017, IMG submission 120492) | Permafrost microbial communities from Stordalen Mire, Sweden - 712E3D metaG | ecosystem: Environmental > Terrestrial > Soil > Wetlands > Permafrost | place: Sweden: Stordalen | collected... | reverse complement strand
CCCATATTAATCATAGGCTCAATGCAAATCACCATTCCTTTTTTTAACAAAGGGCCTGTTCCTCTTTTTCCGTAGTTTGGAACTTCGGGCGCTTCATGAAGATGATTGCCCAATCCATGCCCCACCATTTCGCGAACTACAGAATAACCTGCTGCCTCACAATATGACTGAACAGCAAAACCAATATCGCCAATTCTCTTACCGTCGATAGCCACTTCAATTGCTTTATAAAGGCTTGCTTTGGTAACTTCAAGCAATTTGTGAACTTGTTCGGAAATTTCACCTACAGCAAAAGAATAGGCTGTATCACCATAATACCCGTTTAAAATTACACCGCAATCAATCGAAACTATATCCCTTTCTTTCAATTCAATTTTCGAAGGAATGCCATGTACAACCTGGCTGTTAATTGAAGTGCAGAGGGTTTTCGGATATTTGTTGTAACCCAAAAAACCAGGAATTCCTTTATTGCTTCTAATAAATTCCTCGGCTATTTTATCCAAATATTCGGTTGTTACGCCGGGTTTGATGAATTCAGCTACTTTGGCAAGAGTCTTTGAAACCAAAATATTACTCTGCCTTAGTAACCCGATTTCTTCAGCTGTTCGGATATTTATCATCAAAGAACTTTATATCTAATAACCACCACTGCTTCTGCCCTTAATACGTCCGGTTTTCATCAAACCGTCGTAATGTCGCATCAACAGATGACTTTCTATTTGTTGTAATGTATCGAGAATTACTCCAACCATAATCAACAAACTTGTACCTCCATAAAAATGTGCAAACCGGCTGGTCATCCCTGCCAGCATCGCAAATGCAGGCAAGATTGCAACCAAAGCTAAAAATATTGATCCGGGTAAAGTAATTTTAGACATTACCGAATCAATAAACTCGGATGTTTTCCTGCCGGGTTTTACACCGGGAATAAAACCGCCATTCTTTTTCATATCCTCTGCCATTTGGTTGGGATTGACAGTGATGGCAGTATAAAAATATGTAAAAACTATTATAAGCAATCCAAAAACAAAATTATACCAGAATCCTGTTATTTGAGAAAAAGCTGAAACAAAACCGGTAAGACTTTCTGATTTGGCAAATCCTGCAATTGTAATTGGGATAAACATCAGTGCCTGTGCAAAAATTATTGGCATAACACCGGCTGCATTAACTTTTAATGGTATATACTGGCGCACTCCGCCGTATTGTTTATTTCCAACAATTCTCTTTGCATATTGCACAGGTATACGACGCGTACCCTGTATAAGCATTATTGTTGCAGCAAATACGATAAATAACACTATAATTTCTACAAGAAGAACCACAAGGCCTCCACCTTTCTGTTCCAATCTTGAACCAAATTCTTCCATTAAGGCTAAAGGCAACCTTGCAATAATACCGATCATAATCAAGAGTGATATTCCATTTCCAATACCTTTTTCAGTAACTCTTTCACCAAGCCACATAATGAATACTGTTCCTGCAGTCAGCAACAATGCACCGGTAATATCGAACCAGTAACCTCCTCTGAAAGCTTCAGGAGGAATTGTAGCGTGAAGATTTGCCAAATAACTGGGAGCCTGTAAGAGAAGTATCCCAACCGTTAAATAGCGTGTATGCTGGTTCATTTTCCGGCGACCGCTTTCGCCTTCCTTTTGCAGTCTTTGATAAAAAGGAACAGCCATACCCAGTAACTGCATCACAATAGATGCTGAAATATAAGGCATAACTCCAAGTGCAAAAACAGAAGCATTTGAAAACGCGCCTCCTGAAAACATATCAAGGATACCAAGTATACCACCTGAAACCTGTCTCTTCAATTGTCCGAGCATTAATGGGTCAATACCCGGTAATATAATGAATGTTCCGAGTCTGTATACGAGTACAATAGCTAAAGTATAGAGTATTCTCGCGCGTAGTTCCTCTATCTTCCAGATATTATTTAAAGTTTCGATAAACTTCTTCATCAATCAACTAGTTTTACTATTGTTCCTTTTAATTCCTGAATGGCAGCTTCAGCTGATTTTGAAAATGCATGTGCCGTAACATCGAGTTTGGCACTTAATTTTCCTTTGCCTAATATTTTTATAAGACTGTTTTTTGATACATAACCCGCTTCAATGAGTACCTGGGGATTGATGATTTTAACTCCATTATCAGCCAGTTTTTGCAAAACCTCAATATTAATTGCCTTGTATTCAATTCTGTTGAAATTAGTAAAACCGAATTTAGGCAAGCGTCGTTGCATAGGCATCTGGCCTCCTTCAAAACCTCTTTTCCGGGAGTATCCCGAACGGGATTGGGCACCCTTATGTCCTCTTCCTGAAGTACCGCCATCTGTAGAACCCTGACCTCTGCCTCTTCGTTTGTCAGTTCTTACAGATTTCTTTGCCGGTTTTAAATTACTCAATTCCATGACGCTCTTTTTATTGATTGTATTTGTTTGCTAATATTTGTTTGAAGATTAGTAATTCTCTATCAATCCACAACTATCAGCTATTTATCATATTTTATATTTCTTCTACTTTGACTAAATGATGCACTTTTGCTACCATTCCTTTGATCACCTGGGTAGCTTCAACTTCAATACTGCTGTTGCGTTTACCAAGACCTAATGTTTGCAAAGTTCTCAATTGGCGAAGTGTACTACCACTCTTCCCTCTAACCAATATAATTTTTATTTTACTCATAATATGTCAGATAAATCTGTTATCCCTTGAATACTTTTTCAATTGTAATATTTCTTGACTGAGCAACCCTGCTTGGATCGCGAAGTTCAAGCAATGCTCTGAATGTAGCTTTGACAAGATTATGAGGGTTTGATGAACCTTTAGATTTTGCAAGCACATCGTGGATACCAACACTTTCAAGAACTGCGCGCATAGCACCTCCGGCCTTTACACCGGTTCCACCGGAAGCCGGTTTGAGAAATACTTTTGCACCACCATATTTGGCAATTTGTTCATGTGGAATGGTGCCTTTGTATATAGGAACCTTGATCAGGTTTTTCTTTGCATCTTCAATTCCTTTAGAAATTGCTGTAGTTACTTCACTGGCTTTACCCAAACCATAACCAACAATCCCATCTTCGTTGCCCACAACAACAATAGCTGAAAAGCTGAAAGTACGGCCGCCTTTTGTAACCTTAGTTACACGCTGAATACTTACCAACCTGTCCTTTAGCTCCAGGTCGCTTGTTTTAACTTTACGAATAGCGTTTTCTGACATAATCTACTATAATTTAAGACCACCTTCACGGGCGGCGTCTGCTAAAATTTTTACTCTTCCATGATAAAGGTATCCGTTGCGATCAAACACTACTTCTTTTATACCTTTTTGCAGGCCAATTTCCGCGATTTTTTTACCTACAAGTTTTGCCTGTTCAGCTTTTTTACCCTTTGATGCTTCAGCAATTTCTTTTAAATTTGATGAAACAGCAGCAAGAGTAGTTCCGGATAAATCATCTACCAGTTGAACATATATTTGTTTATTACTGCGAAAAACAGACATTCTAGGTTTCAGGGCTGTACCGGATACATTCTTCCTGATCCTGTGTTTAATTCTAATTCTTCTTTCAAGCTTCGTTAATGACATATTCTTAATATTTTACTTTGCAGCTGCGGCTGCAGTTTTACCAGCTTTTCTTCTGATCTTTTCTCCAACAAACTTAATACCTTTACCTTTATATGGTTCAGGTTTCCTGAGCGAACGTATCTTTGCAGCAACTACACCAAGCAATTGTTTATCGGCGCTTTTTAGTGTAATAACAGGATTTGATCTTTTTTCTGTTTTTGCTTCAACCTTAACTTCTTTAGGAATCTGAAATAAAATTTCATGTGAATAACCCAGCGCTAATTCAAGGTCTTGTCCCTTGGCTTCAGCCCTGTATCCAACACCAACCAGTTCTTGCTGAATAGTGAATCCAACGGATACACCTTCAACCATATTGGCTATCAATGACCTATAAAGACCATGCAATGCACGATGACGTTTTTGTTCCGTAGGTCTTGAAACTATAACCTGATTATCTTCTACTGTAACTTTAATATCAGGATTAACATTTTGTTTTAATTCTCCCTGAGGTCCTTTAACGGTTACCAAGTTCGAAGAATCAATTGTAATTGTTACCCCTTTTGGTATATCTATCGGTAATTTCCCAATCCTTGACATTGTATTATTCCTCCGAAATTAATAAACATAACATAAAACTTCTCCGCCAATTTTCTTTTCGCGTGCTTCTTTATCAGTCATCAAACCTTGAGAAGTTGAAAGTATAGCAATTCCAAGTCCGTTTAATATTCTTGGCATATTATCTTTGCCTTTATAGTTTCTTAAACCAGGACGACTTACTCTTTGTATTGATTTAATAGCTGATTTCCTGTTTTCAGGATTAAACTTTAGTGCTATTTTAATTATACCCTGCGGGCCCTGATCTTCAAATTTGTAATTCAAAATATAACCTTTCTCAAAAAGAATTTTGGTCATTTCTTTTTTTAAATTCGAAGCCGGTATCTCCACTATTCTATGGTTAGCTTTTATACCATTTCTTATTCGGGTAAGAAAATCAGCAATAGGATCTGTCATTTTTTTATATCATTTAATAATTTACCAACTAGCCTTTTTAACTCCAGGTATCAAACCTTTGGAAGCCATTTCACGAAAAACAATACGGCTGACTCCAAACTGGCGGATATATCCTTTCGGGCGACCCGTAAGCATACAGCGATTATGCAACCTTATCGGATTTGAATTCTTGGGCAAATTCTGAAGTGCAGTATAATCACCGGCAGCTTTCAGCCTGGCTCTTTTTTCTGCATATTTTGCTACAAGCTTCTTACGCTTAACTTCACGCGCTTTAGTTGATTCCTTAGCCATATATTATTTCTTTTTTATAGTTTTAAACGGAATGCCAAATTCTCTGAGCAATGCCATACCTTCTTCATCAGTTCTAGCAGTAGTAATAAAGCTTATTTCAAGTCCCATTACTTTTGTAATCTTATCAATGTCTATTTCAGGAAAAATAATTTGCTCTGTCAATCCCAAATTATAATTGCCACGGCCATCTAATTTGCTGTTAACACCTTTAAAGTCGCGGATACGCGGCAAAGCAACAGATATCAATCTTTCAAGAAACTCGTACATCTTTTCCTGGCGAAGGGTTACTTTTACGCCAATCGGCATTTTTTTTCTCAGTTTAAAATTTGAAATATCTTTCTTTGCAAAAGTTTGGATGGGTTTTTGCCCGCAAATATTTCCTAATTCAGTTAGAGCAACTTCAATAAGTTTCTTGTCAGCAACTGCTTCTCCAACACCCTGGTTAAGAATTATTTTCTCCAGTCTTGGAACTTGCATCACACTTTTATACTTGAATTCCTTTTTCAGTGCAGGAACAATTTCTTCAGTATATTTACGCTTCAGATTTGGTACGTAGTTCATTATTTTATTTCCTCCCCAGATTTTTTAGCGTATCTGACCAATTTGTTATTTTCGTTAAGTCTGCGACCAATTCGGGTTTTCTCACCACTTTTTGGATCAATCAGCATCAGATTTGAAATATGAATCGGCGCCTCTTTCTTTAAAATTCCGCCCTGTGGACTTTTGGCATTCGGTTTGGTATGTTTTGAAACCAAATTAATACCTTCCACTATGGCTTTATTTTTAACACGGATCACTTCAAGTACTCTTCCCTGACGGCTTCTATATTCACCGGCATTTACTATTACAGTGTCCCCCTTTTTTATGTGTAACTTAATTTGCATTGAACTAATTATTATTAATTAAAGTACTTCCGGAGCCAGAGAAACTATTTTCATGTATTTGTCGCGCAATTCCCTGGCAACTGGTCCAAATATACGAGTACCACGTATTTCATCAACATTATTTAACAAAACAACTGCATTGTCGTCAAACCTGATATAAGAACCATCCGGTCTGCGGATTTCTTTTTTTGTTCGAACTACAACCGCTTTGCTGACAGTTCCTTTTTTTACTTCACTGGCTGGCAATGCACTTTTAATACTGACAACTATTTTGTCGCCTACACTTGCATATCTTCTGCGTGTGCCGCCCAATACACGAATGCAAAGCACTTCTTTTGCGCCACTGTTATCGGCTACCGCCAATCTTGATTCCTGCTGTATCATGACTATTTAACTTTCTCAATAATTTCTACTAATCTCCATCTTTTTGATTTAGACAACGGCTTTGTTTCCATTATCTTAACTGTATCGCCAATGGTGCAGGTATTTTCTTCATCGTGGGCGTATAACCTGGATGTCTTATTTACGAATTTTCCGTAAATAGGGTGTTTCATTTTACGCTTCACGGTAACAACGATGGTTTTTCCCATCTTGTTGCTAACTACAACACCAATACGCTCTTTACGTAAGTTTCTTTCCATCGTAAATTCTTATTTGCTTTTATCGGTTAAAATTCTTTTTCGCAATTCACTCTGCATCCGCGCAATATTCTTACGGGTCAGGTTGATCTTCATCGGATTGTCAAGAGGAGATACAGCATGATTCATACGAAGTTTAACCAACACGGTTTTTTCCGCATCTACTCTTTCTTCAATCTCTTTTGTTGTTAATTCTGATATAACTTCTTTTTTCATAATCTATCAAATTATTTCTGCATAATCCCTGCGCACCATAAATTTAGTTGTAATAGGAAGTTTCTGCGCTGCACGGTGTAATGCTTCTTTAGCAACACTTAAAGGAACACCATCTATTTCCATAATGATACGACCAGGAGTAATAGGAGCCACAAAACCTTCTGGAGCACCTTTTCCTTTTCCCATACGTACTTCTGCAGGTTTCTTGGTAATAGGTTTATCAGGAAAAATACGAATCCAAACCTGACCTTCACGCTTCATATGCCTGCTGACAGCTTGGCGAGCAGCTTCCAATTGCCTTCCTGTAATCCATGCGGCATGCTCTGCTTTAATAGCAAATGAACCAAATGCAATTGTGTTGCCACGTTGTGCATTTCCTTTCATCTTTCCTTTTTGCTGTCTTCTATATTTTGTTTTTTTAGGCTGTAACATTTCTAATATATATTATATTATTTCCGTCTTCTTTTAAAATCTCCGCCACCACCTTTTTGCTTTTGGGTCTTTAATCCCAGGTTAGGAGTGAGATCGCGTTTTCCAAAAATTTCTCCGTTACAAATCCACACTTTTACTCCAAGGCAACCAACTTTAGTATGAGCCTCTGCAAGCGCATAGTCGATATCTGCCCTGAAAGTATGCAGTGGAATACGACCCTCTTTCAACATTTCTGTACGTGCCATTTCAGCGCCTCCCAAACGACCTGAGATCATGACTTTTATCCCTTCTGCTCCCATACGCATTGTCGATGCAATTGACATTTTAACGGCACGACGGTATGATATTTTACCTTCAACCTGCCGTGCAATATTATTGGCAACGATGCAAGCATCCAGTTCAGGTCTTTTTACTTCAAAAATGTTTATCTGAACTTCTTTACTGGTTATTTTCTTTAATTCTTCTTTTAATTTATCAACTTCCTGGCCGCCTTTACCAATAATAATACCCGGACGGGCAGTATTGACTGTTACAGTAATAAGTTTCAAAGTACGTTCGATAATAATCTTTGAAATACTGGCTTTGGCTAAACGGGCATTGAGATATTCCCTTATTTTGGCATCTTCAATAAGTTTACTGCTATAGTTTCTTCCACCATACCAATTTGAATCCCAACCTTTGATGATTCCTAACCTGTTTGAAATCGGATTAACTTTCTGTCCCATTTATATTAATTAGTTTGACTTGTATTATTAACTGATTCTACTATTAACGTAACATGATTAGATCTTTTTCTAATCCGGTAACCTCTGCCCTGAGGCGCTGGACGTAGTCTTTTTAATTGTCTCCCGGGATCAACAAAAACCTGTTTAACAACCAGTTTTGTATCTTCGAGACGAACGCCTTCATTTTTAACCTGCCAATTTGCGATTGCCGACATAAGCAATTTTTCAACTCTGCGTGAAGCTTCTTGCGGAGAATATTTAAGCAGATCAAGTGCCTTGTTCACTTCAATTCCCCGGATCAGGTCAATAACCAACCGCATCTTCCGGGGTGAAGTAGGGCAATTCCTGAGTATTGCCAAAGTTGTATTCTTTTTGGCTTCTTTTCTTTTATTTGCTGTATTTCTTTTACGTGCACCCATTTCAGTGTTCTGTAATGAATTATTGATATATCAATTTATGCTTCTTTTCTGTTACCGCTGTGGCCACGGAATGTGCGCGTTGGTGCAAATTCACCTAACTTGTGGCCCACCATATTCTCAGTAATATATACCGGGATGAACTTGTTTCCATTATGCACTGCTACTGTATGCCCCACAAAATCGGGTGGAATTACAGAAGCTCTTGCCCATGTTTTTACTACCGACTTTTTATTCGATTTATTCATGGCGGCAACCTTCTTCTCCAGGTTATTCTCAATATATGGTCCTTTTTTTAATGAACGGCTCATAACATATTATATATGTAATTTTTACTTACTTCTTTTTTCAACAATATACTTGTTCGAATCTTTGTTTTTCTTACGGGTCTTATAACCTTTAGCAGGTATACCCTTGCGTGAGCGCGGATGGCCTCCTGAAGCCCGGCCTTCACCTCCACCCATAGGATGATCAACAGGGTTCATCGCGACACCTCTGTTCCTGGGACGACGACCTAACCAACGTAAACGACCGGCTTTTCCAATCTTCTCATTTGAATGATCGGTATTAGAAACAGCTCCTATAGTTGCACGGCATGAAACGAGCACCATACGTGATTCACCTGAAGGAAGTTTAACGATTGCAAATTTGCCGTCACGCGAGGTAAGCTGTGCATATGTTCCTGCACTTCTAGCCAATGTGCCTCCCTGACCAGGACGAAGCTCAACATTATGCACGATAGTTCCTAATGGAATTTCGCTCAAGGGCAATGTATTCCCAATTTCAGGTGCAATACCTTCACCACTCTGTATTTTTTGTCCGACCTTTAATCCATCCGGAGACAGTATATATTTCTTTTCTCCGTCGGCATATGTTAGTAAAGCTATACGGGCAGTACGGTTAGGATCATATTCAATGCTTTTAACAACTGCCTGCATACCATCTTTATTTCTTGCAAAGTCAATCAGACGGTATTTACGTTTATGGCCTCCACCAATATAACGTATTGTCATTCTTCCTGTATTATTCCTGCCTCCGCTGCTTTTAATAGTGCTGATCAAAGATTTCTCCGGAACAGTTTTTGTAATTTCCGAAAAATCGCTCAAGATTTTATCGCGCTGGCCTGGAGTTACCGGTTTGTATTTTTTTACTGCCATTGTACAATCTTATATATTGCTGTAAAAATCAATTTTATCTTCTTTACCTACTTTAACGATAGCCTTCTTATATGAGCCTGTTCTTCCCTGAATAAAACCACCTTTTGTATAACGGTTTTTACTCTTACCACCGACTACTGCAGTATTAACTGACACAACAGTTACTCCATACATGGTTTCTATTGCTTTCTTAATCTGCAACTTGTTGGCTCTTTTATCAACTTTGAAACCATAAGAGTTGAGACGCTCTCCCTGAGAGGTCAATTTTTCAGTAACTATTGGTTTAATTAAAATATCCATAATATTTACATTATTCGTTGTTATGATCCCTTTTGCAAAGCATCAATTGTTTTCTCGGAAAACACTAAAGTTGACGCGTTCATTATGTCATATGTATTTAATTCTGAAAGCGTTACAACTTTACTACTGCTTAAATTCCGGGAGGACAAATATACATTTTTATTTTGTTCGTAAATCACGAGCAATAATTTTTTATCCTGTATTTTCAGATTATTACGTAATTCAATAAATTCTTTGGTTTTTGGAACTTCGAAATTGAAATCCTCAACTATAAGAATATTTTTTTCTTTTGCCTTGTAACTTAGTGCAGACACTCTTGCCAGTTGTTTCACTTTCTTGTTTAGCTTAAAGCTATAATCTTTGGGGCGCGGACCAAATACGCGACCACCACCGACGAATAAAGGAGACTTAATACTACCTGCACGGGCGCCACCGGTACCTTTTTGCTTTTTTATCTTGCGTGTACTATATGAAACTTCAGCACGTTCTTTTGACTTATGTGTTCCCTGACGTTTGTTGGCAAGGTATTGTTTTACATCGAGATATATAGCATGATCGCTAGGTTCAATACCGAATATCTCAGGCTTTAGTGTTACCGTTCTTCCGGTTTCTGCACCAGCTATATCATAAATTGAAAGTTTCACGATAATATAATTTATTTAATTGTTTTATTTTTCAAGAATCAAATATGAACCAACTGCTCCAGGTACAGCACCTTTGACCATAACAATATTATTTTCAGGAATGATTTTCACAACCTTAAGATTGAATATCTTGACGGTTTCATTTCCTAAATGGCCGGCCATACGTTTTCCTTTCCAAACTCTTGAAGGAAATGACGAAGCTCCCATCGAACCAGGTGCACGCAATCTGTTGTGCTGACCATGAGTTGCACCGCCAACACCACTAAAGTTATGACGTTTAATAACCCCCTGGAAACCTTTACCTTTTGTTTTGCCCTGGACCTCAAGAAAATCTTCTGTATTAAACATATCCGCTACTGTCAATACATCGCCAAGCTTGGCTGCCTGGAAATCTCTAAATTCAGCAACTTTACGTTTAGGTACAGTATTGGCTTTCTTGAAATGACCAACCAAAGCTTTTGTTGTGTGCTTTTCTTTCTTGTCATCAAATGACAGTTGAACTGCATTGTATCCATCAGTTTCAACGGTTTTAATCTGGGTCACTATGCAAGGACCAGCTTCTATAATTGTAACCGGAACATTTTTTCCAGCTTCAGTATAAACAGAAGACATCCCTACTTTTTTACCAATTAATCCTAACATTTCTGTACAATTTAAAATTGTTATACTTT
>Ga0182017_10004015_pt1 | contig 10958 bp, 10 predicted proteins | sample 712E3DmetaG_FD_120492 | JGI IMG/M metagenome (GOLD analysis project Ga0182017, IMG submission 120492) | Permafrost microbial communities from Stordalen Mire, Sweden - 712E3D metaG | ecosystem: Environmental > Terrestrial > Soil > Wetlands > Permafrost | place: Sweden: Stordalen | collected... | reverse complement strand
CTGAGCGCGACGATCAGCACGTCGGCGTCCGCTGCCTCCTGGATTGTTATTTTCCGTAGCTGTGGGCTGGAGTTCAGGGAATCAAGATTCCACATTTCGTTGGAAGTTTTCCAACGGGGCCCGGCCAGTTTGGTGATCGTGCCGGCTGCCTATCGGGCGTGCGCCGAGGCCGCAAAATCCACGTATAAGGAGAACAAACGCAGTTTTCCATTTGCCTCCGTTTCCTGCTCAAAAAAAGTGTCAGAGTGCATGGGTTTAAATTCAATATTAACCACGCCGCCAGACTAAAATTGAATCGTTACGTCCGTATGAAGGCCAGGTGTCGTTTCGGGAACTTTTTGCTTCCCTATATGGGATGCAAATTTTCCAAACAAGGCTTGCCGGCGGCAAACTGCCGGACAAATGACAGCGGTGGTTGATGGGGTTCTGCATTTGGAATTTAACGCCCGAACTCAATGACCGCCGCCGGCTAACAGGGTTGAGAGTTGAAAGGTACGCGCGAATTATCGCTCGCACCCGGGCTCCGCTCCGGTCGGGACAAACACCCTTGCACTGCGGCGTGCCTTGCTCGCGATGCAGCCGATCGAAGTTGCTGGAGCGCATCTGCCGGACCACAACGTCAATCCACGTCTCCTGCAGGTATAATTGGAAGTGCGTCGTTGTATGTCACGGAGACCCTCTTCGCATCGAGATGCGTGATGACAACGCCTGCCTGTTCCAGCAGAGCGTTCTCAATCAGTTTGATCATCTCGCTCTTGGAAACCGGCTCAGCGGACTGAATCGTGATGACCGGATGCAATTTCTTGACGTCGGAAGACTCGACAAGCTCAAGCCCGGAAAATTCATGGTAAATCAGCAAGATCTTCTGCAGGGGAGTGTTTAAGAAGTTGACGGTGCGTTTCGGCTCGTCGGCCGAGACGGCGCAGAGGGAAAGCAGCAGTGTTGTGAACAACGGCAGTAGAATTCGTCTCATAATGTTGTGTGCGGTTGGCATGGAACGGGCATGCTTGTGGTCTGACGTTATTATTCGGACAAAGTCAGGAGTAACTGACAGTGCCCATCCTGATCTCTATCCTTGTTTTGAAAATAGAACGCCCATCGTTGCGAGACAAGCTCCATTTCAAGGCGTTGGGGCAACAATATGAACGGCCAGCGGGACAGAAGGGCGGCCTTTCCGGTCCTGACCTGAGATTCAACTGTGCGGCATGGCGCTGTACACTGTTTCAAACGCAAACCAGCGGGACGGAGCGCGGCAGGCGCACCACAATCGTTCCGGCGATTTTGTCGTGCCAGCCTTGTTTGTCCGGGTCCCACGCAATCCACAGGAATCCGAGAAAGAGCACGACCACGGAAAGGGCCGCAGCCAATCCGCGAACCAGTGCCACTGCGAAAGTCACGGGTTTACCGTCGCAGCGCACGATTTGCAGCTTGAGCACAATGCCGCCGACCGTTGTTCCTTTCCACGCCCACAAGCCGGCAAAGTAAGCCAGCGCAACAATAAAAAAGACCGGCGGGCCGCTCACAAACGCCAGCAAAAATACGAGCGGTCCGTGCGCAATCCCGGTGATAAAACCCACAATCACAATGTCCAGAAACGCCGCACCCATGCGCTCCCAAAAACTGGCCTTCGGATAAGACAATAATTCAAACCCAACCAGCGGTATCGTCGCGATCGCCGCGCCCGATGGTGGAGTCCCCGGAATACCTGTCGGTTGCGGAGTTCCAGTCGGAGCGACCCCGGCAGGGATGCCCTGCCCGCCAGCCATTTGCATCGGGGCGACGGCAGCCATTGCGGGCGATGCGCCATGGGCTGGTGGTGGAGCCGTTGGTTTGTCCGGCATTTCCCGGCGTCTGCCACTGAACAAGGCCATGACGACCGCGCCCAACGCCCACGTGCCGGTCAGGGTATAAACAATCAAGCCGAGAATCGGCACGAGATAGAGCAGCGTGAGGATGACCCATCCCAACAGAAATGCCACCAGCGGTTTTTGCAGCGGCGTGAGATTGAACTGCCGGCCGATTTGCTGGCCGAAGTATTGCAACAATCCGACTTTCCCGATCATGCCCGCGATCATCACAGCGATGACCAGAAAAGGAACAACGAAAATGCCAACGCCTGTGACAACGAGAATCAGGAACACAAACGGCAGCAGGATTTTGGTCAGCAACCCCGCCAAAATCGTGGTGACGGGACGGCGCGTAATTTCGTTCACGCAGGCCTGGACCGGTCGCGGAAACGCGATGGCGATCAAAAGGTAAATCAAGAGAAACACGCCGGCGATGGCCCAAAGCCAGCCCAACTGTGGCGCGAGCGGACGCAATTTGAATGCGCACTGCTCCAGCCATTCGCCCAGCCAGCCAAAGCCGGGCATGCCCACGACTTGTCCATCAATCACAGATCCCTCGCCATGTTCCACCGCGCCGCCTATCGCAACGACATCACCATGAACCTCCGTGTTAGGCCCCATCTTTATGTTGCCCAAAACCGCGACCGTATCGCCGTGAACGACGGCGTTGGTTCCCAATTTGATGTTGCCTATGACCGCCACTGTATCTCCGCCGACCTCGTCGCCCACCATCACGTTTCCAAAAATGGCCACCATGTCCTGCCGAACCTTGCCAAGCGCCGTGGCCGAACCGCCAATGACCACCATGTCGTTTGCGGTATCCCCTGCCGGCAACAGGGAGCTCCGGCCAAACATAACCAGGTCGTGGTTGGAGTTGCCGCTGTGTCGCCGGGCGCGCGGCTGCGCTGCTTCGGCTGGGGCGGAATTCGTCTCTCCGGCGTTCACTGCCGCTGGCGGTGGATTTGTCGCAGAGACGGAGATTGCAGGTTCATTGACCTGCGCCACAGCGAGGTTCATCATCGGCGCGCTGAACATGGCCAGCAAACCGAGCGTTGCCGCGCCGTTCCAAATCAACATATTGCGAAGGATTTTTTTCATAATTGCCTTTCTTTCAGCGACGCGCAAAAGGCGAGCCGCCAGTAAACTGTTCCCAAACCAACACACGCGGCGTAGGAGGCCAGCAACATAACCGCGATGCCGGTGATCACTGCCGGGCCGAGACTCCGGAACGCCAGCCCCAGCGCAGTTGCCAGAGTGTTTGCGGCGTTCCAAACCGCATTCACCAAACTGAACCAACCGGAAACCTCCCGTGCCGCCGGGGTGAGCATGGTGAAGTGCGCCAACTGCCAGCCCCCAAAACACAGGAGCGCAAACGCGGCCAACAACCCAACGAGCAAAACCCCTTGGAGCGCCAGCGGCCACGTCTGCCACGAACGCCGATACCAGGGAACCCGGGCACGCTGCCCGATCGCTGCCATTACACGATTCGCCAGCGCGCCCGGCGCCGCCAGTTCCGGCAGCGCCTTCAGTTCGCGGCTGATTGCCGCTTCCAATTGTTTGTCGTAATCCGGATTCATGCGTTTCAAGTCAGGCTGTTTTCCGGTTCCAGTGTGAGCCGGAGCTTTTTGCGCAACGCCTCGCGGCCGCGGGAAATGTCCGTCTTTACCTTGCCCAGCGACACGCCCAGTTTCTCGGCGATTTCATCATAGCGCAATCCTTCAAGGTGATAGAGCACCAGCGGCACCCGTTGCGCCGTGGGCAGCTTTTGCAATGCCCGCTCGACCAGTTCGTGCCGATCCCGCGCCTCCAGTTTCTCACCGACATTGCTTTCGTCGGCAAATTCCATTTCCGGCCCGTCACCCGCGTCAGTGTCGCCGGTGAAAATCTCGGAAAAGAAAGTCCAGCGCGAGCGGTAGCGGGAAAGATGATTCAAACTAAGATTGGTGGCGACGGTCTTGAGCCAGCCGCCGACGGTCGGACTGCCCTGCAACTCGCCGAAACGTTCATACGCGCGCAGGAACACCTCCTGGGTCACGTCCTCGGCTTCAGATTGATTGGTGAGCAAACGCATGGCCGTGCTAAATACCATGTTCTGGTAATTTCGCATGAAAATCTCGAACTGCTGTGCGTTTGTCATGGCTGGGCCGTGACCGTTCGGGACTCATACTATCTGTGAAAGGCTGGTGAATGCAAAATTCTTGCATAACGAATTGTATTGGGTCAGTTCGTTGACCGGGTTGCAGCTTTTTTCATCCAGTCTCACAACCGGAAGATTCAAACAACCTTCAAGCAATGTCACCGGAGCCGCAGAGCGACATGGGAGCGCCCCGGCGTGTTTAAGTTCAGGAAAAACATCCAGCGCCGGCAACGGTTGCGCCACCTTGAACATCGGATTCACTTTTGGTTCCAGGCAAAATCTGTTCATAGCTCAACTTTATAACCCGGCAGCATCTCGTTTTGTTTCAAAAAACTGGCGGGAAGCTGATTCACCCGTTGAACGATGCCAATGACGGTGGGTGACATTCAGCCGGCAGTTGCTTAAAATCAGATTGTCCATGAACCGTCCGTTGTTGTTTTGGATTCTGACCGCGCTGCTGGCCGCGGGAATTCTCCCGGTCCATGCCCAATCACGCGACGTTCCGCTCGTGCAACGGCAATGGTTCGGGACGCATACGGCGCATTTCAACATCTACAGTTGCGGCGCGCCGGAGAAGGTCTTCAAGGTTGCCGGTCTGCTGGAGGAATTTTGTGAGACTTACTCGCAACTGGCCGGGACGCAGGCGGTCGCCTCGCTGCCGATTGTGGTCATGGTGTTTCCCGATCACGAATCCATGAAACCATTCCTGCCGCTCTACCACGGCCAGCCTGAAGACCTCGGCGGTTTATTCCAACACGGGAATGACAAAAATCTCATCGTGCTCTCTTTGCCGCAGGCCAACGCGGCTTCGATGGACATGTCCATTGTCTTTCACGAATACACGCATCTGCTGTTCCGGCGCAACGACCGCATCTGGCCGGTCTGGCTGAAGGAGGGCATGGCTGAACTCTATTCCACCTTCGCCGCGACCGGCTACAACGCCTTTATCGGCCAGCCGATTAATCATCACCTGCGACTGCTGGCGAAACAACCTCTCATGCCGCTGGCCGAACTGTTCGCCGTCACACACGATTCGCCGCAATACAACGAACGCGAACATCAGGGAATGTTCTATGCCGAATCCTGGCTGCTCGCGCATTTCCTCGTGGCTGGCGACAATCCTGATTATAAATCGCGCTTCGGGCAATTCACCGCGCTCCTGCGCGAAGGACAGACTCCTGTGCAGGCATTCACCAACGCCCTGCAAACGCCATTGCCGGTGGTGGAATCCGAATTGCGCCGTTATCTGGCGCGCGGCCAGTTTGCGCCGATTCAACTCACCTTTCCGGAAAACGTTGCCCTGCCCAAAGCCATCAACACGTGGAACCTCACGCCGGTGGAAGTTTATTTTTGCCTGGGCGACGAACTGCTTCGCATTAACCGCCTCGACGCCGCTGAACAATATTTCACCGACGCCCAGAAGCTTGCGCCCGCCAGTCCCCTGCCCTACGAAGGGCTTGGCCTGCTCGCCATCCAGCGCAGGCAACCTGACAAGGCCGTGCGCGAACTGAAAGAGTCGCTTCGGTTCGGTTCGAGCAGTTACATCGCGCATTACTTCTACGCTTTGGAAAAGTTCAGGCTTGCCGGTGACGCCCAGGGCGGGCGGGGTTCGCTTCCCAAGGAAACGGCGGCGGAAATTCATGATGAACTCATCAAATCCATCGCGCTGATGCCAGACTTCGGGTCGTCACACGAATTGTTTGGCATTCTTGAACTGGCGCAGGACGGAAATTCCGTTGTGGCGGAACAACACTTGCAACTCGCCGTCCAGTTGGAGCCTGAAAATCCCTATTATCTGCTGGCGCTGGCGGACGTGCAGGCGAGAAATAAGAAACCTGAAGCTGCGCGCCAGACGCTGGCCACACTGCTTTTGCCCTCGGTCGAAGCTAGAATCCGCGCGCAAGCCAATGAACTTCTCCAGCAAATCACCGGAATGAACTCGGCCCACTAATCCTCATCAGCCAATGTCCAACTGGCCGCTGGAGCGGCCATTAGCGCAGACATCACAATGCGGTTGAAAAAAGAAATTTCCCGGCGAGAAAGCGGCGAGCCGATTTGAGACTATCCTTGAATCAAGACCGCCTTGTTCTTTTTCAGATATTTTTCCACGTTCGTTCTGCTGCTAACGGAGTTGGCGCTTCTAACGGCATCGGGCTTGGCCAGTTTGTAATGCACAAGCCATTTGCCAATCAGTCCCACCTTGAGATTCAGTTCCGACATGCGCCAGAGTTGACCGGTTTCGAGCGGTTGCAGAGGCATTCGGCGCACAGGCTTAATTTTTCTCATGAAACCAAGTTTGCGCCGGAATCTTCAACAAGACCAGCGAAATCGTGTTCTTTTTCGATCGGTTCTGCTTGGCAACCGCGTCATTCGGGGATTAGCTAGTGGCCATGCAAGTCGTGCTCGATTACTTGAAACGCAACCAGGCCCGCTTCGTCGCCGAGTTGTGCGAGTTCCTGCGCTTCCCCAGCGTGTCCGCCCAGCCGCAATATAAAAAAGATATGCATGCCTGCGCGGGATGGCTCGCCAGTCATTGCCGCAAAATCGGTCTTCAGGCGCAGGTTTACCCGACCGACGGCCATCCCATTGTGCTCGCCAGAACACCCGCCTCCGCTGCGCTTCGGCGCGGCAAGCCACGACCGCATTTCATGGTCTATGGCCATTACGATGTGCAGCCGCCCGAACCGCTTGATTTGTGGAAGTCGCCGCCGTTCAAGCCGCGCATCCAAGGTCGGTCGTTGTTCGCCCGCGGCGCGAGCGACAACAAAGGCCAGCTCTTCGCGCATCTGAAAGCCGCCGAGGCCTACCTCAAAACCGGCACTCCCCTGCCCTGCGACCTTACGTTTGTCATCGAAGGCGAGGAGGAAGTCGGCAGCGTAAGCCTTGCAAAATTTCTCAAATCGCATCGTAACGAATTGAAATGCGATGCGGTTGTCGTATCCGACACCGGAATGCCCGGCCCAAAGCATCCTGCGCTTACTTACTCGTTGCGCGGCATCATCGCGTTTGAAATCACGTTGCACGGGCCGTCGCGCGATTTGCACTCCGGCATTTTCGGCGGTGCGCTGGACAATCCGGCGATGGCGTTGAGCCAGTTGCTCGGAAAACTTCGCGACAAGGACGGCCGCGTCGCCATTCCCGGTTTTTACAACGACGTCGCGCCGCTTTCGACCTATGAACGCAAACAATTCAAGCGGTTGCCCGGCACTGATCGCGAACTCCAAAAATTGCTTGGCGTGCTAAAATTATTCGGCGAACGCGGCTTCACGCCCACCGAACATCGCAGCGCGCGCCCGACCTTCGAGATCAACGGTTTGACGAGCGGTTATCAGGGCGAAGGCAGTAAGACCATCGTGCCGGCGTGGGCACGCGCCAAAATCACCTGCCGTCTCGTGCCCAACCAAAGGCTGGAGCGAATTCGCAAGGTTGTGTGCGATTATCTTAAAAAAATCTGCCCGCCAACGGTGCGAATGGAAATTGAAGTCGGTCATGGCGCGGAAGCGTATTTGGTTTCGCCCAAAAGTGCGCAGGCGCGGGCGGCGTTGCGCGCGTTGCGTCAGGCATTCCACCATGAGCCGGTGCTGTTGCGCGAGGGCGGTTCGATTCCCATCGTGAACGATTTCAAGAAAATCCTCGGCGCGGACACCTTGCTGCTCGGTCTTGCGTTGCCGGACGATAACGCCCATTCGCCGAATGAAAAGTTTGATTTGAACATTTTTAAGAACGGCCAGTGCATGAGCGCGCTGCTGTGGCGGGAATTAAGCTACGCTTGAATCCTTTTCGCAAATCGGCTAGTTTACACGCGTGAGCACGGTTGAAGAAATCGAACAAGCTGCCGAACGGCTTGCGCCTGCGGACTTTGTCCGGCTCGCTTCGTGGATTAGTGGGCGCTACCATGATCTTTGGAAGCGACGGATGGAGCGTGACGCGACGGCGGGCAAGCTGGATTTTCTTTTCAACGAAGCTGCCGACGAACGCCAGGCGGGTCAGCTCCGTGACTGGCCTTCCGATGTGGAATGACTTCCAAAGCCACGCGCCGATTTTGGAAGCTCTATCAAGAGTTGCCTGAACCTGTTCAACGGTTGGCGGTGAAAAATTATCGGTTGTGGCGTGACAATCCCCATCATCCCTCGCTTGATTTCAAGAAACTTGCAGGCCGCAGCGAACGCTTTTCAATCCGTGTTGGTATTCACTATCGCGCTTTGGGGCACAAAGTTCATGACAGCGTTGAATGGGTTTGGATTGGCACACACGAGGATTACAACAGGCTCGTCAGGTGACAGTCACCATTCCAGCGACGTCAGTTCCTCCTTCAATTTTTCAATGGGCAAGCCGACGACGTTGCTGAACGAGCCGAAAATTTCGGCGATAATCATGTCGCCGTGTTCCTGAATCGCGTAGGCGCCCGCCTTGTCCAGCGGATTCACTTTTGCAATGTAGTCGTTGATTTGTCCGGTGGTCAGCGGACGAAACGTCACGTCGGTGCTTGTGGCGAACATGCTTTCGTGATGCGCGCGTAAATGAATCAGGCTGACGCCGGTAACAACCTGATGTGTCCGGCCCTGCAGCCGCGTTAGCATCCGTTCCGCATCAGCGATGTCAGCGGGTTTGCCCATGATTTCGCCGTCGAGAAACACCAGTGTGTCCGCGCCGAGCACAAGTGAATCAGGATTTTTTTTGGCCACGGCGCGCGTCTTGCGATGCGCATTGAGCTGGCAGAGTTCCAGCGGCGACAATTGCTCATCTAAAACCTCTTTCGCATCACTGGAAATGATTCGGAAATCCAGCTTCAACTGCCGCAGTAGTTCGGCGCGCCTTGGCGACGCGGAAGCCAGTATCAGCGGCGGCAGGTTCATGTGTCCAATTTAGACTCCGTTCGCAAATGTGTCGAGGGTAGGGACGCCGCGTCGCGGCGTCCGCGGACAGCGCGGCGCGCCGTCCCTACCAGTCAAATTTGAAAGACGCGTGCCACCTGTGATTTGGATTTCGCAGGCTGAACGCCTGCGCTACTCTATTGTCATGCAAAGCGGCCGTCGCATCGTCAACATCGCGCTCATCGGTTTCATGGGCGCGGGAAAAACCTCCGTTGGGCGACTCGTCGCCGAACAACTGGGTTTCGATTACCTCGACACGGATGAAATGATTCAATCGCACACCGGCCGGACCATCACGGACATTTTTGTCAAGGACGGCGAGCCGGTTTTTCGCAAACTGGAAGAGCAGATTGTCGCCGAATTGACTGCACATGAGCGAACGGTCATTTCCACCGGCGGCGGTTTGCCTGTGAATCCAAAAAATCTTGCCAGCCTTAAAACACATGCGCTTGTCGTGTGTCTCTGGGCTTCACCGGGGAAAATATGGGGGCGCGTGCGCAATCAGACGCATCGTCCATTGCTGAACGCGCCAGACCCCAAGGGAAAAATCCGCGAATTACTTATGGCTCGCGAGCCGTTCTACCGCCAGGCCGACGTGTTGCTGAACACTGATTCGCGCCCCGTCCGCGAAGTCGCCCAGCAGGTGATTCACCAGTTCCAGCTTGCAGCTTCCAAACGGTGATGAAGGCCGCCATCCGACAGCGGGCGCGCGAATTGGGATTTGACGACTGCCGCTTCACAACCGCCAATGCTCCTGCGAGTGCGGAGCAGTTTCAAAATTGGATCGCCGCCGGACAACATGGCGAAATGACTTGGATCGAGCGCACTGCCGCAAAGCGGCTCGATCCACAGCAAGTTCTGCCCGGCGCAAAAACCATCATCGTGCTCGCCGCCAGCTATGCGGCAAGTGACGAGTGTCGAGTGACGTGTAACGAGTTATCGCTGTCGTCCGACCCTCGTCACTCGCCACCCGCCACCCGTCACGCGTCTTCTGATTCATGTCACCTGTCACCCGTCACCCGTCACGCTTCAATAGCCCGTTATGCCCGCTTTGACGATTACCACAACGTGCTCGGCGGACAATTGAAGGAGTTGACCCAGTTCATAAATCAACTGGGCGGCGCGGAAACGCGGTCGCTGTGGCACGTGGACACCGGGCCGCTGCTGGAACGCGATTTCGCGCAGCGCGCCGGGCTGGGGTTTGTCGGCAAACACACCAATCTCATCAGCCGCCGGTTTGGGAATTGGATTTTGATCGGTGAAATCATCACCACGCTGGAACTCGAACCCGATGCGCCGGAGAGAAATCATTGCGGCAAATGCGCGCGCTGCATTACGGCTTGCCCGACCAACGCCATCGCCGCGCCGTTCCAACTCGACGCCCGCCGCTGCATCTCCTATCTCACCATCGAATTGAAAGGTCCAATCCCAATTGAGCTGCGTCCGGCCATCGGCAACCGTATTTTGGGGTGTGACGATTGTCTGGCCGTGTGCCCTTGGAACCGCTTTGCGCATGAAGGCAAATTGATGAAGTCGCGCGCGCGCCCGGAATTGGCCGAACCAGCCTTGATCGAATTGCTTCAACTCGATGAAGCTGGATTCAAATCGCGTTTTGCCGGCACGCCGATTTTACGAGCGAAACGCCGGGGTCTGCTGCGAAATGTCTGTGTTGCATTAGGCAATGTGGGCGACAACTCCACCCTGCCCCACCTGCAAAAGGCCGCCAAAGATTCCGAACCGTTGATTGCCGAACACGCGCGCTGGGCGATGGAGAGAATCCATTCAACGCAAAGGCGTAAAGGCGCAGAGAAGCGGAGTTTCTGACACGAATTACAGCGGATTCAACTCCGTTTGGCAGGGATGCTCTGCTTGTCACGATCGGCCAATTTGAACCGTGCCAAGCGATTACGGCGAGCGGACGCGATAGAATCGCAGCGGATGGTTCGTCGCCTGCGGGTCGGTGAATTGGAACTGGCCGGGCGGATTATCCGTCACGGTGCCCAAGACCGTCCAGTTGGTCAACGGCAGCAGCAGATTCGTGGTGGTCAAAACCGTTGCGGTGTCTTCACTTCTGTTCGTTGTAAGAGTCGGGGTGATGTT
>Ga0182017_10004014_pt1 | contig 10960 bp, 9 predicted proteins | sample 712E3DmetaG_FD_120492 | JGI IMG/M metagenome (GOLD analysis project Ga0182017, IMG submission 120492) | Permafrost microbial communities from Stordalen Mire, Sweden - 712E3D metaG | ecosystem: Environmental > Terrestrial > Soil > Wetlands > Permafrost | place: Sweden: Stordalen | collected... | reverse complement strand
TTCGCAAACGTGGTCTTTCCCTTGCTCCGAGCCAACACCCCGTCTGAAGAAGTTATTATAGTCTCGGAACTTCCCCAGTCTTCCAACATGTCCGCTTGGTCCTGCAGAACGTTGGTACCGGTCAGCGCTTTTGCTTCCATGACATCAAGCTTTACGAAATCAACCATGCGCAGGATTTCTTTTTTCTCCGGAACATCTTCAAGGCGAAAGGCCCGCGTCTGATTGTCCACCTGCCATATGAAGCTCTGCATATCGACTGACAAACGGAATCCGCGCGCCTTCAGCGCAAGCATGGATTCCAGGGAAAATTCCTGGGGACGCATGCCGCCAAGGTGGATCAGACACGGTTCGATAGGAGGCACGTCGTCAATACCAAAGAATCCTCCACCCTCTATGAGAAAGATCCGCCTCTCATCGACATTTACGGTCGGGAAGACAACACGCCCTTCTGTGATTTCTCCGGGTTGCACGAACAGATCAATACCGGCAGTTTTCAGTGGTTCCAGAAGGTATTCTTCGCTCTCGGAGATTCTCGTCACCGCGGCAATCCTTTTTCCCAGACAGGAGGCTGCTATTGAAGCAAAGAGTACCGGACTGGCCCGTTCGACGAAAGGGGACCCTTCGAAAGGAACAATTGTATTCTTACCCATCTGACCGATAAATACAATATCGTAGCGATTCATCCTCAGCCTTTCCGGTTGGCGCCGCCAGCGGACTGGCTGACACACTCACCACTGTATACCATTTTTTCGTCTACCGTAAAAGAGAATAGACGGCAAAGATCCGGAATAGCATCTTTTTGTGTAAAGTTATGGTTAAGTGTTGTGTAAATTTATAGTTAAACTTACATCATCGAAGCGGCGGGTTTTGTTGGCGGTGTGAAATAATAAGTTACCACGTCGGGTATGTCTAATCAAGTACAGTCACCTGAAAGATGGGAAGGGACCCTAAAGGACCTGGGGTCGCTTGTGCATCTACAAATAAACAGAATCAGTGCGGTTAAGGTTTATCGATTACTAATAGAAATATGTGATAGACACTCACCGAAGTCCACCACGCGCTTCTGATAACACAAGGGGCAGAAATGACGGCGCTTGCAGGAGAATACTAGGAGATATTCATGGCCGCAATCCTTGCATTTCACGCGGTCTAAGGCTCAGTCACAGGGCTACTCATAGTTGATCATTCCTGTTGTCAGCATCGGCATTTTTTCTCAGCGATTAAATTGTCTGACATAAATGTCTGATCACAAGCTCATTAAGGTTTTCAAGACAATTCTAAAAATATCCGCTTTGACGCTGATGTCGCCTATAAAAGGATAGTCGAGGGCGATGACTGTAAAGAGGGCAATGGCTATCATCGCTGCCAGCATTGATGTCATGATGAGCTGTGGAACAAAGTTCTCCGTTCCAAAGAACAGCGTGAACGCGACAGTGAGGATACCTCCAACAATCAGAACAAAATAAAGAATTGGATGAATTCCCGAATGAGCATCAAGAAGGCGCGTCCGCCTCATTTCACATGAATCATTCATTTTTTTAACAGCCTCCGCAAAGAAGATTTTCTGCGTCTCATTTTTTGGTGTATAGCTGCCGAAAAGCCGCCATATTTCATCCTGGGCCTGCTGGACCTTCGGACTTCTCTCTCCCTTGGACATGATCTGCCACTCATCGTTTATTATAGCATTTACATAATTTATCAGATCTTTTTTCAGTTCATTGTGGAAGGAGGTGGACAGGGGTCTGGTGTCCCTATAGACAGAAGCAATGTAATTAGCTTCTCTGGTCACATTTTTCTCCGCCTCATCATAACTCTGCCAGGTCACGACTACTAAAAATGCCAGTATAACTGCATAGATAACGCCAAGAGTTGCAAAAATGAATCCGGCCACGTCGTTGTGGAGTTTAAGCTTATGGGGAGAATGAAATTTACGAATAATATACAAACCGACAATGGAAAAAATGACATATAGTGAGACAATAATAATGCCGAGAACGACAGTAGGAATATTTAAAACCAACCATTGAACAAAAGGCATTTTTGACTCCTTTTGCAGATCATAATTAAAAACAACTGCTAGATCAATATAAGCCCATTCACATTCGTTGTTAAAGAGTGCTTTGATATAACATTATTTGTTGCTCTCAAGTGAACTATAAAATTGTTGGTCTTTTATGTCAATTAAATATTGATTACCGATTGAAAGGAAGCATGCCAGTCAAAATTACCGCATGCTTGGCTACAGGAAGCAAAAACCGCTGAAACATGATACCATGGTACTAAAATGCCTTCCGTGAGCGTAATGCTTTCAATATGTGTCCCATGTCAAGGACCGCCCTTTTTATTTTCTCCCCCTTTACTAAAAGTTTTCCAATTGCTCAACACTCTTTTCAACCTTTTTGGACACCCCTTTGTTATAGACGGTTGCCCGGACGGTCTCTTGGAAAAGGTTGCCTCTGCTCATGAAAATCTCATAATCCATGAAATACTCAATGATCATGGCGCGCAGCTTATCACCCGGGAAAATCTTTGTCCCATGATCAGATTGACTGACACGAAAAAAGCTATAAGTTTTTGTAGAGCGTGAACCTACGTAATGGTGTTTCTTTTCGGGGTGTTCAAGGATGGCCGTGGGAAATTCAACATCAACATGCCAATCGTCGATCGGCTCGTTCCCTGTATTCTTTAATAATACCACAAGCTGATAGTCATGACGTTGTTGAGTCATGTTAATCGTCTCATATTCAAGGGTCAAGTCAAGGCTACCGGCATCCCTTACCGCTTCCGATGTCTTCCAGGCAGGAAGAATCGAGCGTAAGTAGTCGATTACCTGCTCATTTTCCGTAAACTCTTTTGGGTTCAGCAAGACTTGCTTTCGCACTCCCTCAAGTTTAATTCCTTTTTCTGTGAATGCAGCTACTTCAATGCTTTTACCCAAAACTGTTTTAATGAATGCCGCTACCGCAATTTCCTGTTCGATCCAAACCGAAGCACGAATAAGATTACTGGGAGGATCGATGCGACCACGGTGGTGCATTACGACAATAAGGCCCACGCAACGATGCAGGGCGGCGAAGATATTTTTAGAAAGGCCGTCCAGACTTGATTGGTATTCCGCATAGTAGGGCTCAAATGGGGTCAATTCCCTAACAAGTTCTTGAACTTGATTATTCCCTGTAGCTTGCTACAGGGTAAAGCAAGGTTCTTTTAGAACAGGTCTTTTCCCTCTGATACCCTGCTGCTTGCAGCAGGGAGGTTCATTCCTAACCCGAGTTGCTTTTCTTGCTCGGTTTGCTGGCCGCAGCTTATAAATATGATGTTCTTATTGTGTGTCATAGCATAGCCCCCATAAATTCGCTTTACTCAGCGTTAGAAATGCATCCCTACCCACGCTGACTGCTCCTCTTGCACTTTGTAACCTCTTTGTTTCCCACGTTAAGTAGCTACAGCGTGCTCCTGGGGGAGGTAGCTGACCATCGTGACAAAATCCCCGTTTCCCTCTTCGACAGGTCTCCAAAGTTGATTCTTCTTGGTTTTCGCGCCCATATGCCCATTGTCCCCCAATTCCATTGGGATTTCAAGCCGAAAAGTCCCCGGGTACGGTTACCAGTTCAAGAGGTCCGGCTTCGGCTGGACCTTTTTTATTTGCTTACCCAGTGCTTACATTTGGTTTCTTACGGATGACTGCTTACAGACGATCTTGCGTAAACCCTTGAAAAATATAATGCCTAGGGCGGGAATCGAACCCGCACAGCCGCGAGGACCGAGGGATTTTAAGTCACTACTCCTGAGTTTCCTAACCTCCTCAAATTAGGGAACTATTTGAAATGATTGACTTTATGATTGGCAGATTTTCCATGGTTTTGCCAGTTTTAGCATGCTTTGGAAAGTTTTTCTCACACAGACTCTCACACAGAAATTCGGGTCATAGGTCTATTTTATCACAATTTTAGCACAATGATCTTTGACAGAGCTCTCGTCTATCCTGGTCATGTTCTCATTTTGTACCTCAAAGAACAGGCCCTTGACACTCATTCCTATCCCACGTGGTTCTCCTCAGAAATTGTAGACTGGACTTGATACTCGGATCATAATTGAAGCACCATACATCTTGCCATAAAACCAGCGAAGTGGATTGAGGTCTATGAAACTGCCGGCAACATTATTGAATTTCATAATGCATTATGAAATGTAAAACCCTGATGAAAAAAGGGGCTAATCAAAAACCCCGATAAGCGTTGAACAAACTGCGATAGATACTGCGAGTCCAGAACCTTCCTGGTGTTGCTGCTTGGTAATAGCCTTAGACCTTCTCTATCATTTCAGTAGCTTTGTCCTTTATCTCATTGTAGCAATCCTCTATTTTCTCTTTCACGTCCTCTGCCATCCTCTTCAATTCTCGCCTTGTCCTTTCACCTGACTGTCAGGCCACCACGAAATATTACCAAACAAGAAAAAGAGACTATTCGGCAAAACATTCCTTATTGCTATTTATGCTATGGGAAATTTGGGAAAAACCAAGGCACCAGCATAAAAAGCCTCTATATTTGTTTTCACTTGTTTAAAACATATTTCGCATAACTTCGCAATGGCAATCAACCATCACTTCGTGGTACTTTAATCATCAAAGCATAGAGACATGGATCATCTAACGGCCGAAAAAAGATCATGGAATATGTCAAAGATACGCTCGTCTAACACAACCCCTGAAGTGCGAGTCAGGTCATTTTTGCACCAAAATGGATTCAGATTCCGGTTAATTAATAATATTACCGGAAAACCAGATATTTATCTGAGAAAATATAACTCCGTAATTTTCATTCACGGTTGTTTCTGGCATAGACACAAAAACTGCAAGCGGGCCACAATGCCTAAAACAAATACCGAATATTGGGAATTGAAGTTTAATAAAAACCGAATAAGGGATCATAAAGTGATAAAGGAATTGAAAGATCAAGGTTACAGAGTATTTATTGTGTGGGAGTGCCAAATCGGTGATAGCATTATGTTGGACAGTTTAGCAAAAAAAATAAAAAACGGGGTTCAGCTCAATGAATAGAAAACCTAGGATACTCTCTCTGTTTTCGGGGTGTGGCGGGCTTGACCTCGGATTTCACCTTGAAGGCTATGAAACAGTATGGGCTAATGATATATCTGAGTATGCAACTGCAACGTTTAGAAATTATTTTGGCGATGTAGTCACAACCCAAGATATTGAGACCATTGATCCTTATACTGACAAAAAAATCCCATCATGTGACTTAATTTTGGGAGGGTTTCCCTGCCAGGATTTTTCAATAATTTGGAAGCGTCCTGGGTTAAACGGATCACGGGGAAATTTATATAAAAGTTTCTTAAGGTTTGTTGACGCCAAAAAACCCAAAGCTTTTATTGCTGAAAACGTTAGAGGGCTCTTGACTGCAAACAAGCAAATGGCAATTAAGGCAATTATTAGCGATTTTGAAGACATTAAACCTGGATACCTTGTAAAGGTACATCTTTACAACTTTGCTAAATACGGAGTTCCTCAATTTAGAGAAAGGGTACTAATTGTAGGTGTCCGAATGGATACTGGTTTTCAGTTTTTTCATCCGCAGCCTACGCACGGACCGAGTGGTAAGGAACCTTTCGTAACCGCAGGTCAAGCCTTGAAGGGCGTAAAAAGCGTCAAATACAACAACGAAAAAATGAATATTTCCCCGAAAACAGAAGCTTTGTTAAAGTTGATCCCTGAAGGCGGTAATTTTGCAAACATTCCAAAGGATCACCCGCTTTATGTCAAGGGCATGATTAGCCATGTTTATAGAAGGCTGACGCGGAACGAACCTGCAAAGACAATAATAGCAGCCGGTGGCGGAGGGACTTGGGGCTACCACTTTCCCGAGCCCAGACCCTTGACAAACCGCGAACGGGCCCGCCTACAGACCTTCCCGGATAATTTTCAGTTCTTCGGTTCAGTCAGCGAAGTCCGGAGACAGATTGGCAATGCGGTTCCGCCTGACGGTGTTCGCGAGGTAGCAAAAGCTCTCATGCCTTTATTCAAAAATAAATATAAAAAGATTGACTTGATCGAACTTGATGAAAAACTGAAATCTTTGTCGATTAAAGAGCGGATCGAATATGACTCCAAGATAGTTAGATAAAGGAGGTGTTATGGAATTTCTGCATTCAAATTTTCCTCCGTTAAGAACCCCTAGTAGAACATTTTCTGATGTTTTTGACGAACTGCTTTTCCAGTCAGACAAAATCCGCATTGCATCAGGCTATATTACTGCCGATTCGATTGCAGAACTTCAAAGAACGATTGAATTAAATAAGAAACCCAATGTAGAATTGATTATTGGAATGCATTATTTTGATGGGTTTACCAGAAAAGAATACCAGGCATCGGTAGATTTTAATAATTTCCTCAGTAATGGGGGCATGGGGGGTGTGTTTTTATCTACCGCCTTTAAGTATCATGGTAAAGCCTATTCATTTTCAAAATATGACGCTCCTTTTGCTTCAATAATCGGATCAAACAATTTAAGCAGCATCACGGAATATAGCAGAGTTTACGAAACAAGCCTTTTGTTTCATGATATGACAAAAAATGTGGAACTGGATCATTTTATTACTGGTTTGATTAACGTGTGCAAACCCCTGAATGCATGCTCAATAACAAGCTTTAAAGAATACAACAAATTATTGGAAGGGCATGAAGATGTTGAGCAGGCAGATATTTCTATTATCGAATCGTTAGGGCTGTCAAGCACAAGTTTTAAGATCCCTTTAAAGGCTGGCGATTCTTATTCAAGAAGCAATTTAAATGTTTTTTTTGGAAGGGGGCGGGTGGACAGAAGGGGTTTAGTCAAACCAAGACACTGGTATGAGGTCGAGTTGATAGTTCCAAGCGAGATTACTTCCCGGCCGAAGTACCCACAGGCGAACTCCGCAAACAGTATCTTTGATGTGATCACAGATGACGGCTGGAAGTTCAAATGCAAAGTAAGTGGTGATTACAGTAAAAATCTTCGATCGGAAGGCAATCTTAAAATTCTGGGCAAGTGGCTTAAGGGAAGACTTGAAAACGCAGGCGCCCTGAAGGTAGGAGAGTTGGTTACTGAAGAAACACTAAGAAAATACGGTCGTTCAGACTTTGATTTAATTAAAACAGATACTCAAAACCTGTGGTATCTTGATTTTAGGGTATAGTATGCATTTTAACAGTTATATCAACAGGGTCCGGGAAGAAAACTCAAACGAACTTGCCAATTCAATAATTGAAATAACTGAAAGTGTAATAAATCCCTATATAAAAGAATTTTCATATGATGAACACATTGCGGGCCTGCTCCTGGGGAACGTTCAGAGCGGCAAAACAAGCCAGGTCTTTGGAATTATCAGCGCAGCGGCAGATGAAGGTTTTAAAGTCTTTATATTACTTACTACCGATAACATATACCTTCAGCAGCAAACATATTCAAGAGCAATAAAATTCCTGGATACTTTTAATGTATGCGGTGAAGACGATGAGATCCGGTTTAAAGAAAATAATTTACGAAAACCGACTATCATTATTTTGAAAAAGAACGCGAGCGTATTAAAAAAATGGAACGGCAATCTTTCATCATCAGGTTTCTGCGCAGGAAATCCGATCTTTATAATTGATGATGAAGCAGATGCCGCCAGCCTGAATACTAAGGTCAACAAAAACGATATAAGTACAATCAACAGATCTCTTGAAGCAATGAAGAAAAAATCAGCAAGCAGCATATTTCTGCAGGTGACAGGAACTCCGCAGGCGGTTCTGCTGCAGAAGATCGTTACGGGCTGGAAACCTAGGTTTGTCAAGTATTTCAAGCCTGGAGACGGATATTTGGGAGGTGATTTTTTCTATAATCAGGACTCCTTGCCGTCCTGCATTAGACTTACACCGGACAACGAACTGGACGACTTGCTGTCTGATGACGAGTTTCCGGATAACGGCCTGGTTAAGGCGCTGTGTGCCTTTTTAATTATTTCCGCGCATCTGGTTGTTAAAGAGAAGAAAAAGGTATCAAATTTTCTGATTCACCCCAGTATCAGGATTGCTGACCACGAACAAATCGCTGACAGGATAGGTTCTTATTTGAACAGAATGATTATAGAGATACAGGAGAACAAGCTGTCTGAAAAACTAAACGAAGTTTGGAAAGACTTAAGCGCAACAAAACCTGAGATAATTGCCTTTGACCGGGCTTATAAATTCATCAAAGATTCTTTGAATAAGGATCAAATAAAAATAATGGTCATGAATTCGAAAAATGAGATAGGCGATTATCAAGACGGACTGAATATTATTGTGGGCGGAAATAGTTTAGGCAGAGGTGTAACCTTTCCGTCCCTGAATGTTGTTTATTATTGCAGAAGGGCAAAATCTCCTCAGGCCGACACCTATTGGCAGCATTGCAGGGTATTCGGTTATGACAGGGATAAAGATTTGATCCGAGTATTTATTCCTCCGTTCTTATTTAAACTATTTTCAGAGCTGAATCAGGGAGACCGTTCAATTATTGCTCAAATACAAAAAAATAAAATTGATGATATTCATTTGCTCTATACCGGTTCAGTAAAACCAACCAGGAAAAACGTTATTGATCAATCAGGCCTTTCAATTGTATCAGGCGGTACAAATTATTTTCCAATCTATCCCGTAAACAAAGACTTGAACGCTATAGATGAACTGCTGAAGACGTTCGATGAAAGAGAGTCCCACTCTGTTAATCTCCGATACTTTCTTAAAATATTAGAGAACGTAAACAGCGAGGACGATAATGACTGGCCGACAGGCTCTTATATCGAATGTATAAAGGCATTTCTTGCAGATAAGCCGGGTGAGCAGGGCATTTTAATTGTAAGACGCGATAGAGATATTGGGAGAGAAACCGGAACCCTGCTGTCTCCTAATGATAGAAATCTTGGTGATAAGTTTACTGAAAACATTGTTTTGACGCTTTATAGAATTAAAGGGACTAAAGACAAGGGCTGGTCTGGTAATCCGATTTGGATTCCAAATATCAAATTCCCTGATAATTTGAACTTCTATAAGATGGATGGATGATGGGTTCCCCCAATGGGAGGTTGGCGAGTTAGCCCTGCGATAAGGGTCTCGATTAGCTTTCATATTAAATAACGGGGAGGATTATTCGGAACCAGAATTCAATAGTTGGAGACAGATTAACAATATCGCATTATCATAACGCAAAAAACTCTTTTAATTTTGTCTGTAAATGGGTAAAGTATTTCTAGTCCACAAAAAATAATTTTAGAGGGGTTGCTCCCATGAAACTGCTAAGTTGGAAAGATGTTGCTTCAACCCATCGGGTAATTGCGGGTATATATACAAAAAATAGATTACCCATATCCATCCTCGTCAATCAACACAAGGACGGTCCGTACAGTGATCAGGTAAAGAAAGGGGAATTGATTTACGTGTTAAACAAGAATACTCAACAACTTGGCATCAATGCGCTTTTAGCTGTTGTTGGTAAACCTTATCAGGTCAGAGCTTTTGAAAAGGTGGACACGAATAAGTGGCTGGACTTGGGAAATTGGAAAGCTGAGGATGTAATTCAGGGCAAGGATGACATTCAAATCCGTTTTGTAAAGTAGAAGAAATACAAGATATGATTTTAGGGTTGATCTAATGTAGCGCGATGACATTTGTTTAGCACTATCTTTTGTTCTTAATACTTACAGTTTCACTCCCATCTTTCTTTTCCCCTTTCTCTTCATCCCACTTATACGAATGGCAATAAGGACACGACTTAGGTTTACCACTTCCACGAGGCTCCCATACGTATCCGCATCTTTTACAAATACACTTGGCCATATCGGTCTCCATAATGTTTTATAATTTATGCATGCTTAACATCCTTTACCCTTGTTTTTTAACATCGTCTACCGCCTAATTTCCTGATATCGTCTGTATCTTCTGCTATGACTAAATCATCTACGGGATAAACATGGGTCGGCTGGATTTTCATATTTACCAATCCCCTGACCAACACCCTGCCACCGTCAGGGTCTTCAAGAAGTTCCATTCGCAGGGTATCGTCACCGGGGTCCTTTATTTCCTTAAACCGTACAATATCACCTTTCTTCATTCTTCTTCCCCCTTGTTATTAATCATCATCATCATAATATTAATCATTATGATACGGGTGGTGCGGCAATATGTAAAGAAAATAATGATTCTGATTCTGTAATTACTCCCCTTGTGGTTTGCCTTTATGCACACGGCACGCCGGAGGTATCCGTCATGTCCGATGTGCAGAGAGGCATCTATAAGAACTCCGGTCTTTCCTTCTTCTTTTCCCCCCGGTCCTTGTGAGGGGAAAAAGTTTTTATTAAGGGGAATAACCCCTAAACCAAAAGGAGGAAACAATATGAGATATTTCATCAACACAACAAACCCGGATCGGAAGTAATGACGCTTGACCAGGTGCGCGTTGCTGCATCTTCAGTATTTGCAAACCACGCATGGCATGTATTATCAAGCCCTCACCTGCACCCACTATCGCCACAAAATCATACATTTCTATCGTCATAAATCCCACCCCTTACCAGTCCTATATCTTCAGCAAAAAAAGAGGACCAGGTATCACCCACCCTCTCTCTTTTTCAGTGCATCTACCGTAGAATCTTTCTCTATTCCTTCCTCCATTTTTGTTAATTGGTTTTTTGGGCAAGATAATCGCCAATAAGATACATATCGTTAATCTTGCGTCCTTCCTCAATTTTATTTGACAGATACCTGTATTGTTTCTCAGTGAATAGTCTGTCCTGATAAACAGCGTTGACGAACTCCTGGACCGTGTCGAAGGACGATTCCCCATAACCCCATTTCCAGAGCTTTTCTTTGTAAATAATGCTCCCGAACTTCTCATTGGAACCAAGATACCAGAGGTTATAGTCACCCTTCATAGGCAGGCAGCAT
>Ga0182017_10004012_pt1 | contig 10962 bp, 7 predicted proteins | sample 712E3DmetaG_FD_120492 | JGI IMG/M metagenome (GOLD analysis project Ga0182017, IMG submission 120492) | Permafrost microbial communities from Stordalen Mire, Sweden - 712E3D metaG | ecosystem: Environmental > Terrestrial > Soil > Wetlands > Permafrost | place: Sweden: Stordalen | collected... | reverse complement strand
TACATAGGAGAGAAGTTATGTAATTCACTCGCAGTTTTTATTATTTCGCTTATTCTTGGATCGCAGAACTCAATAACGTTTCCTGTTTCAATATCAATAAGATGATCGTGCTGAGCACATTGGTAAGCTCTTTCAAACTGAGCGATATTCTTTCCAAACTGATGCTTAATTACAAGATTACAGTCGAGAAGAAGTTCAATAGTATTGTAAAGAGTTGCCCTGCTTACCCTGTAATTTTTATTCTTCATGAAGATATATAGCGATTCAATATCAAAATGTCCCGGACGTGTATAAATCTCATCCAGAATGGCATATCTCTCCGGTGTTTTCCTGTGACCCTTCCTCTCCAGGTATTCAGTGAATATCTGTTTGACTGTCTTTTTTGTATCATCACTAATCATAACTGGTCTAATTTAAAATAATAACAAAAGTATGCTTTTCCCGTGATTTAAAATGTACTACTGCTAGTTTTCATTATCCGTAAAGTCTTCAACCCTTTTGACGTTTTCAATACCTTTAATGTTCGATATCTTCATTATCAGGTTATTCAGGTCCTTTGTATGATGAATATAGAGATCAATTTTTCCCTCAAAAATACCGTTATGAACAGCGATGTTAATATTTGTCATATTTACATTAAGCTCTGAAGAGATAATTTTCGAGATATCGCTTACCAGTCCGATTCTGTCAATGCCTGACATACTGATTCTTGCAAGAAAGGAAACAAGTTTGTGAATAGTCCATTTAACTGCTATAATTCTGTTACCTTCATTAGACATAAGTCTTATTGCTACCGGACATTTTGGCTTATGTATAATAATGGAACCTTCAGGAGAATGGTAACCCGTTACCTCATCACCTGGTATAGGATTACAGCATTTGGCAATTTCATATGATTGCTCTGCGTTATCGACATTTTCTCTTAAAAGGAAAGGAACGCTCTTGTCAATTTCGGAAGCAGGGATATCGGGAGCACTTTTCTCTTTCCTTGAACCTATCAGTTTTAACTCCCAGTACTTAATCACATTTCTTGAGGGATTTTTCCTGATTATTTTCTTCAGGTCGTCGAGATCAATGATTCCAAGTTCAATCTTTGAATAAAGCTCATCTTTATTGAGTACATCGTATGAGAGCATAAGTTTTTTCAGGATCTCTGAATTTGGCATAACACCAAGATCATTCAGCTTTTGTTCAAGAATCGACATCCCTTTCTGAATCCGGTCCTTCGATTCTGCTTTTAAAGAGTTTTTGATTGCTTCTATTGCTTTGGGAGTGTGAACAAATGCAAGCCATTCTTTTTCAGGTTTAGCTTTTTCTGAAGTAATTATCTCAACCTGATCACCACTCAAAAGTGTGGTATTAAGCGACATAAGTTTGTAATTTATCTTAGCTCCAATAGCTTTGTTACCGATCTCAGTATGAATCTCATAAGCAAAATCAAGAGCAGAAGCTCCTTTTGGAAGACTTACAAGAAATCCTTTAGGTGTGAATACCATTATTTCGGATGAAAACAGATTCATTTTAAATTCGTCCAGGAATTCGACCGGATCTTCAAGAGGGTTTTCCAACATCAAACGGATTTTCTTTATCCACTTGTCCAATTCGCTTTCCTGGGCTTCGTCACCTTTATATTTCCAGTGGGCAGCATAACCTCTTTCTGCTATTTCATCCATCCGCTTGCTCCTGATCTGTATCTCGACCCATTTCCCTTCCGGACCCATGACAGTCAGGTGTAAAGCTTCATAACCATTTGGTTTAGGCCGGCTTACCCAGTCCCTCAGCCGGTCGGGTTTAGGCATATATGTGTCAGTAATAATGGAATATATATTCCAGCATTGAGTCTTTTCAGGAACACCGGGAATAGGTTCAAAGACAATTCTGACTGCCAGAACATCATAGATCTCCTCGAAGGGGACATTTTTTGATTGCATCTTTTTCCAGATGGAATAGATGGATTTAGGTCTTCCGCTGATATCGAACTTATAACCTGATTCACTAAGTTTTTCAATAATCGGAAGTGAGAATTTATTGATAAGTGCAACATATTTCCTTTCTCCATGCTTCAGCTTCGTGGCAATCTCCTCATATATCTTTGGGTGCCGGAATTTAAAACTGAGATCTTCGAGTTCGGTCTTTATTGCGTACAGCCCGAGCCTGTTGGCCAATGGAGCATAAAGGTAGATTGTTTCACCGGCCACTTTCATCTTCTTATGTTCCGGCATAGATTCCAGCGTCCTCATATTATGCAATCTGTCAGCTGTCTTGATCAGAATTACCCGAAGGTCATCAGATATTGTAAGCAACATTTTACGGAAATTCTCGGCCTGAAGTGAGGATGAATTTTCTTTGTTGTAAGTACCTGAAATCTTGGTCAGTCCATCAATTAAAGATGCAATTTTTTCTCCAAAATCTCTCTGCACATCTTCCAGAGTATATTCTGTATCTTCCACAACATCATGAAGGAGAGCAACGGCAATAGATTTTGCTCCCAGACCAATTTCCTGATTAACAATTTTTGCGACTTTAATAGGATGGATAATGTAGGGTTCTCCCGATTTCCGGCGCATATTCCAGTGAGCTTCATTGGCAACCTTAAAAGCTTTGTCAATCAGCTCAGTATCACCTGGTTTATTGCACCTGTGAAGGTTGTTTATAAGTGATTCGTATTCAGTCTGAATCCGTTTTATATCCTCATCATCAAATATATTCTTATTCCCCATAAATATCAGTACCCTGCCAATATTAGCTGAATACAAATATAACGTTATTAGAGCAAAGTTGTAGTGTCTGAACTCAATTGGGTATTGTAATCTTTCCGGATCATTTCATTATCGTAACAGTCCCGGACTTTATTAACAGTTTTCCGGAAGGTGTTTTGACTTTCAGAAACCAGAGGTAGACTCCGTCCGGTAATGAATTACCCTTATTTTTACCATCCCATTGTGCCATGTAATCGTGACTCTCGAACAGAGTATTATTATGTCTGTCCGTTATAACAAGGTAATAGTCAACCGGAGTAAAAGAAAGAACCGGCTTAAAAAAGTCATTTATAAGATCGTTATTTGGTGTAAAAGCGTTCGGGACAGTAATATTTTCAATAGTTTCCGTGCAGACAGGGGCAGATACGGTTATTCCGGTAATTCCATATGGGTTGTTGGTCTCAGAAGCACTGATATAGAAACACAGATTATTGCCGGTCAAATCATACATTACGGATGAATAATTTAATGAGTAGGATGTGTCAGCAGATTGAACAAGAGATTCCTCATGAAATCCGTTCCCTGTATTGATATACACTTTATAACCAGAGACTTCTCCCAGCCAAAACTTGTAAGCATTCCATGTCAGGTTGATTATATTACCGTTCTTTTCAAGCTTTGGGACTATGTTACATGCCAGATTGGATGTGACAATAGGATTTCCACAATTATTTATTGCCTGAAGCCTGTAATAGTTTTTTTTAAATGGATCAGCTTTATTATCAGTGTACCTTAAAAGGCGGCTTGAAGATTGAATTTGCGTGATTATGCTGAAATCGTTTTCAGTTTCAGTTATTCTTTCAAGCCGGAAACTGTTAATCTCTGAAAGAGGATCAGCAGAAAAGGAGAGAGCGATATTATTGTTATTATCAACTGTCGCATAATCTGCATTAATCCATCCGGGAGGTCTCTGCATCTTTGTGGTAAGACAGGCTTTGTTCGATGTGGAGAATGTTCCATCTTCCAGGTTTGCCCTGATTATAAAACAGTATACAGCATTAGTGGCAAAATCATTTAAATTGTAGCTGTTTTTATCAGGAGTAACACTTCCTGCTTCTGAGAAGCTACCTCCGTTAACAGAATAAAGTATTGAATAGCCTGTGACCTTTTTGGGTGAAGATGAATAACTATTCCATTTTATAAGAATTCTTTTATTGCATGAGTCAATAGATACTTCTGAAAATATCGTGTTCAGAATATTCGAAAGCTGGCTCGGATTGGCTGCATTATCTATTGCCTCAATCTGATATGATACACTCCTGGATAAAGGAATCCTCGAGGAATCAATGTAACTTAAAATAGCAGGATTCCACAATGTTTTAAACGGGAATCCGGCATCATTAATATAGTAAAGCATCCGAAAACCTGCAACATATGAGGAAGGGATATATGCCCAGGTCATTTCTGTAAAACCGGTTTCAGGCTGAACTGAGATAAGGGTAAGAACAGGGTGTATATTCCGAATGCTATCTGCCTGAGCATTAATGGTATCAGGACATAAATATATTAATATAAATCCAAAAAATAAAAAATTTCTTTTCATGCTGATCCTGCAATTATTTCGTACAGATCATCAATATTATAATACGTTTTTGCAAGGCCGATTATTTCATCAGGCTGGATGGTTTTAATTTTATCAGCAAGATTATAATAATATTTATTGTCAAGACCAAATTCCCAGACAGCTCTGAAACTTTCAGCCAGAGCAAATGGCCCGTCGAACATCCGTAACATTTCCCCAGCCATATAGCTCCTTACAACATCCATCTCTCTTAATTCAACAGGTCTGGTTTGAAGGAGTCTGATTTCTTTATATATCTCATCAAGTGTTTTACCGGTATGTTTCTTTCCGACCTCGGTAGCAATAACCTTATATCCGGATTGATTCAAAGACATTACAGATGAATTAATACCATACGTATATCCTTTTTCTTCTCTAATATTTTTCATCAGTCTTGATCCGAAATAACCACCGAGGATTGTATCCAGGATTAATAAACCGGGATAATCATGATGTCTTTTGTTTATTGTCGCAGATCCTATCCTGATTGCAGCCTGAAGTGCATCTTTCTTTTCGATGAATTCTTTCTTGTTTTTACTTCCGTTTATCGGAATATCTATCTTATCCGGTATTCCGGATTTAAAGTCATGTTCTCCAAAATAATGTTCAAACATTGCTTTTGTCTCGTTATGAATCCGACCCGAAACAATAATGGACAATTCTCCATTTGTATAATGGGCAGTATGGAAGTTCACCAGTTTATCAGTTGTAACATTTTTAAAATCAGCCGCTAACACTTGTTTCCCGTATGGATGAGAATACCCAAAGACTGATTCAAATAATTTGTCTGATGCAAGGTTCTGAACTTTTTGCTTATTCATCAGATAAGACTGTAACCTCTTCTTCTGAAGATTATTCAGTTCATCCTCAGGGAAGATAGGTCTGAATAAGATCTCGCAGCAAAGTTCCAGTATTTTTTCCAGATGTTTATTAAGGCAGAAAACAGTGATACCCGAAGAATCTTTCTGGGCAAATTGATGAATGAATGCGCCATAAAAATCAAAAGCATTATTAATTTCTTTTGCCGTATAATTTAATGAACCCTCAAGAAGCATTGCATTTGTTGTAGATGCCACAAGTGGAAAATTCTCTTTTATCTGACCCGCATTGAAGATGAACTCAGCTCTCATTAGTTCTTCTGACCCCGCCTCAATAAGATAAAGTGGCACACCATTTTTCAGCCGGAATAGTTCTGTGTCAGGGATACTTTTTAATACCACGGGCCGGATTTCAGGTTGTACTTTCCTTTTAAGATTCATCTTATTTTACCGATTTCTTCGATTTATAATGAAGAGAACTGCAATTGTCTGGTTGCAGATATTTTTTGGCCGCTATCATTACCATTTCAGGATTGACTCTGTTATAAAGCTTCACTTCCTGGTTAACTTCATTTGCATCTCCAAGGAGTTCATAGAAACAAAGATTCATCGCTTTGTTCAGAACATTTGTATTTGAGAAGACCATTGATGATTCAAACTTGTTTTTGACTTTTTCTATCTCCGGATCCGGCACAGCAATTTTTTTTAAGTCTTCAATGACCTCTTTAACAGCCTCTTCTGCAGCCTGGAAACTAATACCATCCATCAATTTGCCATTAATAATAAGTAGCCCCGGATCAAGTTCTCCTGCAAGGTAGGCATTGATATCACTGAACAATTTCTTATCTCTGACCAATGAAGAATAGAGTCTGCCTGATTCACCTCCTGCAAGTATGTCAGTAAGAAGGTCCATGGTATAAAAATCCTTTTCTGTTCTTCTGCAAATATGCCAGGCTTTAACCAGAACGTCTGATGGTACATCTTTTTCGACCTCTGTTATTCTTTCCTCTTTCTGCACAGGTTCCATTGCCAATTTTCGAACGGCTATTTCGCGCCTGCTTATTGGACCGAACCATTTTTTTGCAAGACTAATAACATCTTCATGATTCTTAATATTGCCGGCAACAGATAGAATTGCATTATTAGGAGCATAGTGTGAAAAGAAAAAATCCTTTACATCGGTCATTGTAACTTTCTCAATATGAGAAATGTCTTTCCCTATTGCAGCCCACAGATACGGATGAACTTTATATACCAGAGGGCGAAGCAACAACATTATATCTCCATAAGGCTGGTTAAGGTACCTTTGCTTATATTCTTCAATTACTATCTTTTTCTGAATTTCAAGAACCTCTTCGGAGAAACTAAGACCGAGCATCCTGTCAGATTCCAGCCAGAAGCCTATTTGTAAATTATTGGCAGGAATTGTAAGATAATAGTTGGTAATATCATTATTTGTAAATGCGTTATTATCGGCTCCGGCCATCTGAAGCGGAGTATCAAAATCAGGTATGTTTTGTGATCCTCCAAACATCAGATGTTCAAAAAGATGAGCCATCCCAGTCATCTCCGGATCTTCATCCCTTGAACCTACATCATAAATAATATTCATTGCAACAAGAGGAGTTGAACAATCCTCATGAATAAGGATCCTTAATCCATTATCAAGGTTGTATTTTTTAAAATCTATCATTTAATTACTGTCAATAAGGAGAATGCTTAGTATTCATTTTGATAAATGAATCATCCTTGCACAAACTTAAATAAAAAACCGTGAAGCGTTCTTATTGTTTTTATATTTGCAAAATTATGTTCAGAAATAATAATTTATTTAGGTTTCTGAGGACAAAAATTGTCGAACTTGATCAGCGCAGACTCATTTACATTCTGAGCCTCGTTGTTGGTTTTCTGAGCGCATTAGCTGCTGCAATCCTGAAGAATGCTATCCATTATACCCATCTGCTGCTTACTGAAAAAATGCAACATGGTTCTGATTATCAATATCTTGCATATCCCATCCTTGGTATGCTTATCACAATGCTTTTTGTAAAATATGTTGTTAAAGATAATATTGGTCATGGGATCAGCAGAATACTTTATGCAATATCAAAAAAGAAAAGCTATCTGAAAAGGCACAACACCTGGACTTCTCTGGTTGCCAGTACAATAACAATTGGTTTTGGAGGATCAGTAGGAGCGGAAGCACCCATAGTTCTTACGGGTTCATCCATAGGTTCAGCCATTGGAAAGTTCTTTAAGATGAACTACCGGAATATAACCCTCCTGATTGGTTGTGGTGCAGCAGGAGCTATATCAGGAATTTTCAAGGCTCCGATCGCAGGAATAGTTTTTACCCTTGAGATATTGATGCTGGACCTTACTATTTCTTCAATTGTACCCTTGCTTATCTCTTCCGTAACCGCTGCAACAGTAGCCTATTTTCTGATGGGAGACAAAGTCCTTTTCACTTTTTCAGTAAAGGAAGCCTTTATCATCACAAATATTCCATGGTATATAGTCCTGGGATTAACATGCGGATTAATCTCACGCTATTTTTCCTGGATGACTTTAAAGCTTGAAAGCGGCTATGATAAGGTAAAGAATGAGTATGTCAAACTGGGAATCGGAGGTCTGGTTCTTGGATTGCTTATATACCTGTTCCCACCTTTTTTTGGTGAAGGTTATGATACAATACTGGCCCTGCTTCAGGGAAACACTGATATTGTCACAGGGAATAGTATTTTCGGTCAGATGAACAATAATTCATGGACGATCATCCTGTTTATGGTTTGCCTCGTATTTCTTAAGGTTATTGCAACCAGTTCTACCAATGGTGCCGGAGGAGTGGGCGGTATTTTTGCACCGACCTTGTTTATCGGTGGTGTAAATGGTTATGTGGTGGCAAATCTGTTAAACAGGTATGTCAATATCAGTCTGCCGGACAATCGTTTTGTCCTGGTCGGAATGGCAGGAATGATGGCTGGTGTAATGCACGCGCCTCTGACTGCAATCTTTCTTATTGCTGAGATTACGGGTGGTTACGATCTGCTGATTCCACTTATCATTACCTCAACCGTGGCTTATATGACTATCCGGGGTTTTGAACGTCATTCAATCTACCATGTAGAACTGGCCAAAAGAGGTGAGCTCATTACTCATGATAAGGATAAAGCTGTACTGACATTTATGGAATGGAGAAAAGATATTGAAACTGATCTTTATAAAATAAAACCAACTGATACTCTGGGAAATCTGGTTAAGATCATTTCAAAATCGAAACGGAATATATTCCCTGTGGTTGATGAATATAATATCCTTGAGGGAGTAGTACAGCTCGATGATGTCAGGGAGATCATGTTCAATACTGAGCTTTATGATTCAACCATAATGAGAGACGTTATGACTATTCCACCATCTTATATTGACAAAAAAGAAGGTATAGAAACTGTCATGGATACTTTCAGAACAACCGGGGCATGGAATCTTCCTGTTCTCGATAATGGATACTATGTGGGATTTATTTCCAAGGCTAGAATTTACACCACATACAGGGAATTGCTAATTCAGTTTTCCGAAGAATAGTCATAGTTAAGTTTAAATATGCAAGGCGAATACAAACATATATTTGATTTTCAATCACTTTAAATTTAAATATCATATTATGAAACGCGATGAGTTAATTTTTGATCTGATTAATAAAGAGTATCAGCGCCAGCTTAACGGAATTGAAATGATAGCATCAGAAAATTTTGTAAGTCCGCAGGTACTGGAAGCTATGGGGTCAGTAATGACGAATAAATATGCTGAAGGGTACCCCGGAAATCGTTATTATGGTGGTTGTGAGATAGTTGATCAGTCGGAACAAATTGCAATAAATCGTCTTAAACAGCTTTTTGGAGCTGAGTATGCTAACGTTCAACCTCATTCCGGTGCTCAGGCAAATATGGCAGTCTTCATGGCCGTGCTAAAACCTGGTGATACATTTATGGGATTAAATCTTGCTCACGGCGGGCATCTCTCTCATGGATCACCGGTTAACTCATCCGGGATTTTATACAAACCTGTTGCTTATGGTGTTAAAGAAGATACCGGATTGGTTGATTATGATATGATGGAAGAGGTAGCACTAAAAGAAAAACCCAAGATGATAATCGGAGGTGCATCTGCCTATTCAAGAGAATGGGATTATGAGAGAATGAGGAAAATTGCCGATTCGATAGACGCAATATTTATGGTTGATATGGCTCATCCTGCCGGATTAATTGCAGCAGGATTGTTGAATAATCCTTTGAAATATGCACACATTGTTACATCCACAACACACAAAACTCTTCGCGGTCCGCGTGGAGGCATAATTCTTTTGGGAAAGGACTTCGAAAATCCATGGGGCCTTAAGACAAACAAAGGGGAAGTCAGAATGATGTCATCACTTCTTAACTCTGCTGTATTTCCGGGAATTCAGGGTGGACCTCTGGAACATGTAATTGCATCAAAGGCGGTTTCTTTTGGTGAAGCCCTCGATCCGAAATTCAAAGATTATCAGAAACAGGTAAAAAAGAATGCCGAAACGATGGCAAAATCTTTTATGGCAAGAGGTTACAAGGTGATTTCAGGAGGCACGGATAATCACCTCATGCTTATTGATCTGAGAACTAAATTCCCTGATATTTCAGGTAAAAAGGTTGAAAATACTCTTGTTCTTTCGCATATAACTGTGAATAAGAATATGGTTCCTTATGACAGCAGATCACCTTTTCTTACATCGGGACTTAGAGTAGGCACTCCGGCCGTCACAACACGGGGGCTCAGGGAAGAACATATGGAGATCATTGTTGAACTCATTGATGAGGTCATTTCTAATATAGAAAACGAAGAAGTAATAAACAGGGTAGGAAAGAAGGTTAATGAGATGATGAAGCCTTTTCCTCTGTTTGCGATGTAATTAAGCTAATATCAAAATGATATCATAATTTATTTTCAGTCCATCAATTTAATATAAATCAAGTTGTTTGAAAGAATTTTATTTTAACTTTATGCTGGCCTAAAACCAATTAGTTAGAAGATGAATAAGCAAAAACTAATCTTTGTTGTTGATGACGATCCGGTTGTTACTAAGATGATAGTAAAGCGTTTTAATTCAGATAGCTATCTTCTTGAAGCTTTCGATTATGGTGAGGATTGTCTGAAATCATTGAATAAAAATCCCGACCTTATTATTCTGGACTACCTGTTCTATAAAACAGATCAAAAAGTTATGAACGGCATGGAGGTTTTTGATAAAATAAAGGAAACCCATCCAAATGTACCTGTGATAATGCTTTCAGGGCAGGAGAGAGGCGAAATTGTGCTTGAACTTGCTCGGAAAGGTATTGATGATTATGTCATTAAGGATAGTAACCTTATGGACAATCTAAATGCTTCAATGATAGAGTTACTTAGCACGGAAAGCTGATCCGGCTGTAAGGATATACCTTCCGGGATATATTTATTTAAGTATAAAATTGTAAGTTATTGTTCCTGTCTGAATGAGAGGTGCTGTCGGTTTTGGTTCAAAAGTTGCCTTCATAGCAGCCTTCTGTGCCTCGGTGAGAAGGTATCCATCGAGCGTTGTTGAACCTGGTCTTCCTGCCACTGCCTTGGTAACTTTACCGGATCTGTCAACACTCACTTCCACAACAACCTTTCCCTCGCCCTGGTATTCATATCTTGGATTAGGAAGCAGCCGGAATCCTCTCCCCTGAAGATCATAAGAGATCCCGCTGTTACCGGTTCCTCCACCCGGGCCATGGACCTGTGAATCGACAGATCCTGTTGGAACACCCTG
>Ga0182017_10004011_pt1 | contig 10964 bp, 9 predicted proteins | sample 712E3DmetaG_FD_120492 | JGI IMG/M metagenome (GOLD analysis project Ga0182017, IMG submission 120492) | Permafrost microbial communities from Stordalen Mire, Sweden - 712E3D metaG | ecosystem: Environmental > Terrestrial > Soil > Wetlands > Permafrost | place: Sweden: Stordalen | collected... | reverse complement strand
TCGTCTGCCGGTCATCTCGGCGGTGCACCAGCTCAAGCGTGAAGACCTCGTCAAGATCCTGACCGAGCCGAAGAACGCTCTCTCCAAGCAGTACCAGCGCTTCTTCGGCTACGACGACGTCGAGCTCGTCTTCACCGACGACGCGCTCTGGGAGATCGCCGACAAGGCGCTCGCGCGAGAAACGGGCGCCCGTGGCCTGCGCTCGATCATCGAGTTGGCCCTGCTCGACGTGATGTTCGAGCTGCCCTCGCGCAAGGATGTCTCCAAATGCGTCATCACCAAGGAGACGATCTCCAAGAGGCAGCGTCCGACGCTGGTGACGAGCGGCGCTGCCGTGGACGAGTCCGAAGAAGAAGATCTGACCGAAGAGTCGGCGTAGCCCGGCGAAAGTCTGGCGACTTTCGCCGCTGGGACTTCGTGAAGTCATCGCGCCTTTGGCGCTCTGGCTTTCTGCTCCTACGAGCGGGGTTGGGGGAAGTCGGATTGCTTTGCGGGGTCCGGGTTGTGCTGCGGACGGGCGTGGAGTGAGCCGCGCCCGCCATGTCGGTCGCGGCGGCATCGCGGGCATCGTTGCGCTTTGCGCTCGATTCCCGCGCGAGCGATCCACGGGCGCGCGCAAAAACAAGCGTCCCGCGTAATGCGAGTCCCCAGCGCCGCCACGATCATCTGCGCGTAGTCGGCACTTCACGTGCCCTTGCGCGACGGCGACGCTCTACGCCGAAGCAGCGCTAACGCCGTTTGAGATGACCCTGACGCGCCCGTGAGAGACGATGAGCAGTTGCCCGAGCTGGTCGGCGACGAGGACCTGTCCTCGCCCTAGCCGGCGGATGCTGACCACGGGCGACGATATCTCGGCGAATGCCGCTTGCCGACCAGTGCGAAGATCGACCGTCACCAAATGCTGGCGTCCCATACAGCAGTCGGAGAGCACGACAAGTCGGTGTGCGTCGAGGAAGACCGGTGCCAGTGAGTGATTCCCGCTCGGAGAATACGGCGTGCCCACCAGCGGCTGTGACTCGACGGAGTGCGCTGTGGCTATGTCGACCAACCGCAGCTCGCTGCCGTCGAAAAGGACGGCGTGGCGGCCGTCGAGCGACCAATTGGTCACTATGTCAGGCGGCGTGCCGATCACCAACCGCGAGCGGAAGGGAATGACTCGCTGTCGTCCGCTGGACAGGTTGCGAACTACGAGCGCAGTCAGCAATGGATAGGTGAGGTTCTTCGGGCGCCGGTTCGCCAGGTAGAGAAGTCGGCTGCCGTTTGGACTCAGAGCAGGGCTGACGGCGTCGGCCAGCAGCCGTTTCCCACCTGTAGCGAGATCGACCTCGTAGAGGCGCGTCGGCAGATCGCCTCCGTCCACCGAAACAAAGGCGTGCCGGCGGTCGGGCGCGAGCTCAAGTCCATCGAGATAGGAGCCGCTTCGTGCATGCCACCAAGGGAGACGACGAAGCACGTTACCGTTCTGATCGAGAACGGCGAGGCGCAGACTCGCGTCGGCGACGAGGATGTCGCCCGGCGGGACGAGAGCGGGTTGAGCGACGGCCCCGCCTGAAAGTCGATCGCCGGCGACACTGGTGCTCGCTTGGGCCGCGAAAACGGTGACGGCAAGAATGGCCGCCGAGGCGAGGGTCGCAACCGGCTTGAGTTTAGTAGCGCCCAGGAGAGGGATTATCACCAGAAGGCCGCCGTTTCGTCGCATGCGACATCGTGGTTGTAGAGAGCGGACACGCGCCATTAGACTCCGAACACCCGCCCGGCCGCGACCGCGATCAGAAGCAGCGAGAGCGCCGAGACGCAGACGATGGTTAGCGTGGCGAGGGCGTTGAAAACGCGTCCGTTTCGCCAGCGTCCCATCAGCTCGCCGTTCGAGGAGAGGCGCCAGAGGAAGAACAAGGTCACCGGCAGCAGCACTCCGTTTAGGTCCTGGATCCCGACCAGGAACGAGATCACCGGTAACTGGGGAACGAGCGCGACGGCCGCGCTGACGGCAATCAGAGCCGTGATCGTGGCGACGAAATGGGGTGCCTCGTGGAAGCGGTGGCCGATCCCCTTCTCCACGCCGAACGACTCCGCCAGTACATAGGCCACCGTCACGGGCAGGATCGCCGCCGCGAGCAGGCTGGAGCCGAGCAAGCCGATCGCAAACAGCTCCTTAGCGAAGTGCCCGGCGAACGGTTGCAGCGCCTTGGCCGCGTCCGAGGCGGAGCTCACCGTCGTGATGCCGTGCTCGTGCAGCGCGGCGGCGGTGGCGATGATCACGAACGCGGCGACGAGGTTGGCGAAGAGCGCTCCAGTCGCGACGTCGACGCGTTCGCGCCTCATGCTTTCGGTGCGCGTGCCGCGCTCCGAGATCGCGGATTGCAGGTAGAGCTGCATGAAGGGAGTGATCGTGGCGCCGACCATGGCGCCGACCAGCAGCACGTACTCCGAGGTCGCGTGGAAATGCGGCAGCAAAACGCGATGGCCGATCGCGCCCCAGTGCGGATGAGCGAGAATCGCGGCGACCGGATATGCGAAGAAGACGATCGTGAAGGCGATGAAGACGCGCTCGGCGGTGCGGTAGGAGCCGCGCACCAGGATCGCCCAGACGAGGACGGCGGCCAGCGGGATCGTGAGCTGCGGCGGCACGCCGAGGAGCCTGGATGCCGCGCCGATACCGACGAACTCCGAGACGGTGATCGCCAGGTTGGCGAGCAGGATCGAGAGTACCGAGAACGCCGACCAGCGCACGCCGTAGTGCTCGCGGATCAGCTCGGCGAGGCCTTTGCCGGTGACGACGCCTGCCCGCGCGGCCATCTCCTGAACGACGATCAGGCTGATCGTGATCAGTACCATCAGCCAGAGCAGGTCGTAGCCGTAGCGGGCGCCGACCGAGGCATAGGTGGCGATCGAGCCGGCCTCGTTGCCGGCGTTGGCCGAGATCAGTCCCGGACCGAGCACGGCGAGCGGCGCGGTGATGGCGACAAGCCAGGCGCGTCTCCGGAACCGGCGCCGGGCGGCCGCGGGCTGGGCCGTCTTGAGCTCCCGCTCGAGTTCCGAGCCGGCGCCGGCATCGGTCTCTTTCGTTCGTCTCGCGTCGCTCACGGCCGCTTCCGGGAAGGTCAGTCGGCCGTGAAGACGTGGACGCGACGCCGCCAGCCCCGGGGAAGCACAGACTCGAGCACGTCGTCGGCCGAGACGGCGCCGAGCAGGTGTTTCTCCTCGTCGAGTACCGGCACCAGCGTCAGGTTGAAGTCGGTCATCAGCCGCGCCAGCTCCTCGACGCCCGTGTCGGCGCCGACGCCGGGCGGAGTGAAGCTGACTGTCTGCACGAGCGCCAACTGCGGCGCCATGCGCAGCAGGTCGGCGAGAGGGATCGCCGCCTCCAAGCGCTCCTCGTCGTCGAGCAGATAAACCCAGGTTGCAACTTCGCTGGGAGCTCCGCTCGAGCGAACGGCCTCGATCGCATCGGCGACACGCGCGCCCTCGCCGACCGTGATCAGGTCGGTCCTCATCAGTCCGCCGGCGCTCGCGGCGCCGTAGCCGAGCAGCGCCTCGACGCTCTCGCGCTCGGCGTCTGGGAGCGACGCCAGCACCGCCTCGCGCCGCTTCTCGGGCAGCTCGCGTACGAACCCGGCCGCGTTGTCGGCTCCCATCCGCGCGACGATCCGCCCCAGTTCCTGGTCGGAGCGTGTCTCGGCGAACTGGCGCCGGTGATGCGAGTCGAGCTCCTGGAACAGGTCGGCCTCGCGGTCGAGGTCGCTACGTACGGCGCTGATGATCTCCTCGGCCTCACGGCTGGAGGCGTCTTCGACCAGGTCGGCCAACTGGGCGGGATGGAGGCGCGCGAGCTTGGGATGCGGCGTGCGCAGGCGCAGCGTCGGCACGTGGCCGGTGAACGGCTCCAGGTGGCGCCAGTCGAGTACGGCGCGGCTCTCGATGTGGTGCGCGAACCGCTTTGGCAGCAGCCGGCGCAGGAATGCACGCGCGCTAACGTCGATCCCGACGACGCGGTAGGAGTCGTCCAAGAGCGCCAGCTCGATCTCGTTCGCCCGCACCAGACGGGCTCCGTCGACGTTGATCAGCTGCCGGTCGAGAACGTCCTTGCGCAGAAGAACATCCTGCTCGTGGCGGTGAAAGTGGTCGAGGTCGAGGCGGCTCGAACGCAGAGCCATCCCCTCCGGACCGATCGAGTCGATCTCGGAGGCGGGGACGAACACCGGCCGCTCCGCTACCTCGGCGAGGGCGCCCGACAGCGGCGGGAAATCGTCGCTGTTCAGGCGCACGATCAGGTCGAGCACCCGGCCGAGACGCTCGCCGTCACGGTCGCGCAAAGCGCAAGGAACGACCAGGCTGAGATGGAGATAGCGCATTTCGGGGTCGCCGCTGTCGTTTCTAGCAGCTTTCCAACCGGACCTCGAAAGAAACGAAGCGAGCCGCCGCTCGGTTGCGCTCGAGCAGGCGATACGAGCTTGGCACGAAACCGGCGCGTTCGCAGCGTCTTTTCTGGCTACCGTTTCACGACCCCGCTGGTGGGTGGCTCGGGGGAGGGCGGCGGAACTTGGTGCTGTTACGCAGCCAGCCGACGAGTCTCCATTCCGCTCGGAGCTCTCGGCGGCGGCCGAAGAGAACCTTCACTCCTCTTAGCATCTCTCCTGGCTGTCTCCGTAGAATCCAGCTCCATGGTTCCGCTCTACGAGCCCGTAGGAGTCGGGGAGCGCTGGCATAACGCCTGGGAGGAAGGGGCCTCTTCAAAGCCGATCCCGACTCCACGCGTCCCTCCCCCTAAGGCCGATCCTCCAATGACCTCCGCCGAGATTCCCGTCCAGCGTCCCTCTATTGGCGAGCGAGAGCTCGAGGCCGTTCGAACCGTCTTCGAGTCGCGCTGGCTCGGCATGGGATCCGCGGCGCGCGATTTCGAGCGAAAAGTGGCCGAGATCATCGGCGCAGGTGCGGTCGTGACGAAGGACGTGCCCGACAACGTCCAGGTCGTCGGTATCCCCGCCCGCATCGTCAAGGAGAATGTCGAAGGTATATGAACGACTCCAAGGCGCTGATCATCAATGCCGCCCTGACCGGGAACGTTCCGCGTAAGAGCGACAACCCGGCCGTTCCGGTCACGCCGGAGGAGATCGCGGCCGACGCTCGCCGCTGCTACGAGGCGGGAGCAGCAATCGTCCATCTACACGTCCGAGACGACCAGGGACGTGCGACGTGGCGCAAGGACGTTTTCGCCGTGCCGATCTCGAAGGTGAGAGAGGCTTGCCCCGACGTGATCGTCTGCGCGACCACGAGCGGGCGGGTCGATCCGGAGTACGAAACTCGCTCGCAAGTCCTAGAGCTCGACGGCGATCTCAGGCCGGAGATGGCGTCGCTCGCGCTCGGGTCGTTCAACTTCCCCCAGCAGGCGTCGATCAGTCAGCCCGAGACGATCCGCCGGCTGGCCGAGAGGATGCTCGAGCGGGGTATCGTCCCTGAGCTCGAGGTCTTCGATCTCGGCATGCTCGACTACGCCAAGTACCTGATCAGCAAGCAGCTGCTGCGACCGCCCTTCTACTTCAATTTCCTGCTGGGATCGCTCGGTACGTTCGCGGCGACGCCGTTCAATCTGGCCACGCTTGTGATGTCACTCCCCGACGGCGCGGTTTGGTCGGCCGCGGGCATGGGCCGTTTCCAGTTCCAGGTGAACTCGATGGCGGTTGCGATGGGAGGGAATGTTCGCACCGGCCTCGAGGACAGCCTCTTCATGGACGCCGCCAAGACCCGTCCGGCCTCCAATCCAGCGCTTGTCCAACGGCTCGCCGAACTTGCGCGCAGCGTCGGGAGAGATATCAGCTCTCCGGCGCAGGCACGGCAGATCATCGGGCTACCGCCGCTGGGCGCAAACGACCCGCGGGGCCGGAGGGCACCCGAGTAACGCGCACGTTCTCCTTGCCGGACGGGAAGCGCTGCCCCGTAGAATCCAGTTCCATGGATCCGCTCTACAAGCCCGAAGGGGTCGAGAAGCGCTGGCAGAAGGCCTGGGAGGAAGAGGGCCTCTACAACGCCGACCCCGACCCGGGGCGCCCGACCTTCGTCGATGCGCATCCACCGCCCAACGTCACCGGTGAGCTGCACATGGGCCACGCGTTGCAGCTCGCGCTCGGCGATGCGGTCGTGCGGATGAAACGGATGCAGGGCTTCAACGTGCTCTTCCAGCCGGGCTACGACCATGCCGGCATCTCGACCCAGAACGCGGTCGAGAAGTATCTGGCGACCGAGGGCAAGACGCGCCAGGAGCTCGGGCGCGAGGCATTCGAAGCCCGCGTCTGGGAGTGGCTGCACGAGTACGGCGGCAAGATCATGACCCAGTTCCGCCGTATCGGCGCCTCGCTCGACTACCGGCGCGAGCGCTTCACCATGGACGAGGGCTACACCCGCGCCGTCCTGCGCTTCTTCGTCCATCTCTACAAAAAGGGCTGGATCTACCGGGCGAACCGGATCATCAACTGGTGCCCGTTCCACCAGACTTCGCTCTCCGATCTGGAGCTCGTTCACTCGGAGGAGACCGACGAGCTGGTCACGATCCGCTACCCGCTCGCCGACGGCTCCGGGCACATCGCCGTCGCCACGGTGCGCCCGGCCACAATCCCGGCCGACGTCGCCGTCGCCGTGCACCCGGACGACGAGCGCTACCGGAGTCTCGTCGGCAAGGAGGTCGTGGTGCCGCTCGTCGACCGGCGGGTGCCGGTGATCGCCGACGAGCACGTCGATCCCGAATTCGGCACCGGGGCGCTCAAGATCACGCCCGGCCACGACCCGGTCGACTTCGAGATCGGCCGCGCGCACGGGCTCGCCGAGCCCACCGCGATCGGTCCGGACGGGCTGATGAACGACCTGGTGCCGGCACTCGCCGGCCTGACCCAGGCCGAAGCCAGCGAGCGCATCATCACCTGGTGCGACGAGCGCGGCCATCTCGTCTCGCGCGAGCCGTTCAAGCACGCGGTCGCGCTCTGCGAGCGTTGCGAGAGCCGGATCGAGCCGCGGATCTCGCTGCAGTGGTGGTGCTCGATGGAGGAGTTGAAGAAGCCGGCGCTGGAGGCGCTGCGCGAGCACCGGGTCCGCTTCCACCCGGAATCGCAACACCGCTTTGCGATCGAATCGCTCGAGGACGCTCCCGACTGGTGCATCTCGCGCCAGCTCTGGTGGGGGCATCAGTTGCCTATCTGGGAGTGCGCCGACGGCCACCTGACTGTTGAGGAGACGGCTCCCGAGGCTTGCGCCAAGTGCGGCTTGAAGGAGCTGACCCGAAGCGAGGACGTGCTCGACACGTGGTTCTCCTCCGCCCTCTGGCCGTTCGCAACGCTCGGCTGGCCCGACGACAGCGAAGACCTTCGCACCTTCTACCCGGGCGACCTACAGACGACGGCGCGAGAGATCATCCGCCTCTGGGAGAACAGGATGATCTTTGCGGGCCTCGAGCTGCTCGGCGAGGTGCCTTTCAAGGACGTGATCATCCACTCGACCGTGCTTGCCACCGACGGCCGGCGCATGTCCAAGAGCCTTGGCACGGGCATCGACCCGCTCGACGTGATCGACGATCAGGGCGCCGACGCTGTGCGCTACGGCCTGCTCAAGATGTCGTCGACTCAGGACGTGCGTTTCTCCCACGGCGCCGTCGAAGAGGGACGCAAGCTCGCCAACAAGCTCTGGAACGTCTCGCGTCTGATCCTCTCCAACATCGACGATGCCGAGCCCGGCGAGCAGCCGACCGAGACCGTCGAGCGCTGGATTCTCGCCCGGCTCGACGCGGCCCGGGCCGAGATCGAGGAGTGCTTCGCCGACTTCGACTACGCCGGAGTGGTGGCCCGGCTCTACCGAATCACCTTCGACGATTTCTGCGACTGGTACGCCGAGGCGACCAAGCCGCGCCTCTACGACGGCGATCCGGCCGCGCGTTCGACGGCGCTGACGGCGCTCGAGCGGCTGCTCGCGCTACTGCACCCCGTCATGCCGCACGTGACCGAGGAGATCTGGTCGAACTTGCCGGCACGGCGGAGCAGGTTGATCGTGGCGCCCTGGCCGAAACCCGACGAGGCCTTCGCCGCCGAGACGAACGCGCTCGAACGGGTTCAAGACGCCGCCACGATCTACCGTCGCAGCGGGCTACGCGTGAGCCTCTCCGAAGACGAGGAGCGCATCTTCAATGCGGTCGTCAAGCCCGAGCGGCTGAAGGTCGCGGCGGTGAGCATCGAGGCCGAGACGGCGCGCTTGCAGGCGGAGATCGTTCGCGCGGAGAAGATGCTCTCGAATCCGAACTTCGTCGAGCGCGCGCGGGCAGAGGTCGTCGAAGCCGAGCGCGAGAAGCTCGCCCGCTACAGGCGTGAGCTCGATGCCCTCTCCGGCTGATACCGGCGCCGGATCGAATCTGGACTGGCTGAGCTCGCTCAGCCCCTGGCCGGAGCGTTTCGGTCTCGAGCGGATGCGGGCGCTCCTGGCCGAGCTCGGTCACCCCGAGCGCGCGTTTCGCTCGATCCACGTGGTCGGAACGAACGGAAAGACGACGACCACGAAGCTGATCGAAGCCCTGCTCGTGCACGAAGGCATCAGCGCCGGCGCCACCGTTTCTCCGCACGTGCTCGGCTGGTCCGAGCGAATCAGCGTGAATGGCGCCGAGGCCGATATCGAGCGCGCGCTCGGGCGAGTGCGCGCAGCGGCCGAGAGCTTGGGGGCGACCCAGTTCGAGGTCACCATCGCCGCCGCCTTCAGCGCGCTCGCGGCCGCCGGGGTCGAGGTGGCCGCGGTCGAGGCCGGTCTCGGCGGTCGTTATGACGCGACCAACGTGCTCGCGAGCCCCGTTGTCGTGCTCACCAACGTGGCGCTCGAGCACACTCAATGGCTCGGTTCGACGCGCGAGGCGATCGCCCGCGAGAAGCTGGCCGTGGTCGCTCCGGGCGCCGCGGTCGTACTCGGCGAGGAGGAATGGGAGCCGCTGGCACGGGAGGCGGGCGCCGGCTCGGTCACGGTCGTCTCCCCGAGCGAGCTTCCTCGCACGGCGGTCGAGCTCCTGCTCGGGCGAGCAGTCTTCGCCGGGGTGGTCGAGCCGCGTATTCCCGGTCGGCTCGAATGGCGTGGCGAGCGCGAGCTCTGGGACGGCGCCCACAATCCCGCCGGAGTCGTTTGGCTGGTCGAGCGCCTTCCCAGTGCGCGCTGGACGGTCGTCTGCTCGATTCTCGCCGACAAAGATGCGACTTCAATGCTCCGTTCTCTGGCGGCGGTCTCGAAGACTTTGGTTGCGACGGAATCGTCCAACCCTCGCGCTCTCTCCGCGGCGGATCTGGCAGCGCGCGCCCAGGGTTTATTCGAGACTATCGAGGCAGTCGAAGACCCCGTGCCGGCCCTTGCCAGAGCCCGAGACCTGGCCTCTCCGCATGGCTACGTTCTCGCCACTGGCTCGCTCTACTTTCTTGCCGATCTTGCGTCTGTAGAGGAAGCTGTGCATAGATGAAGAACGCAAGCCATGGTCTCACTGCATTTCTCGTTCTGATAGCGGTCGTCATGACCGTCCTCGGAATAGCGTTTGGAATCGGATACTTCGTAGGCAAACTAGTGGTATGACGAACTCGCTCCTGGCATCCTCCTCAGTTACCGCCTCGATCAGCGGTTTCTTCAACTCGAACGTTTGGCTTCTCGTTCGCAACCTTTCCTTCTTTTTTGTCGCCGTTCTTTGGATCGCGGTTGCGTACTGGGTCAACAAGGACGCACGCCGGCGCATCGAGGATCCCTGGCTGATCGGCACCTCGACCGCCCTCGCGCTCCTGTTCCCGTTCTTCGGCGCGATCATCTACATGCTCTTCCGCCCGCCGGAATACCTCGACGAGGTGCACGAGCGCGAGCTCGAGATCAAAGAGATGGAGACGCGCCTGGGCCGGCGCGAAGCACGCTGCCCCGTCTGCCAGGTCGAGATCGACCCGGGCTACCTCGTCTGCCCCGTCTGTACCACTCGCCTCAAACAACCCTGCGCCCGCTGCAAGGCGCCGCTGGAGCCGCTCTGGCAGATCTGCCCCTACTGCGAAGGTCCTGTTACGCCCCAGGAGTCCGTCCCGGAAGACACCTGGGAGAGGCCGCCACACCTGCGCAGATCACGCTGACCGGCACCTCCGCGCCCCCCGGTGGAGTTCCCTGGTTTTTCCCCGGCTCACCCGCGCGGGTGAGATCGAACCTCGCGGACGAAGCCTGAGCTAGACTCGCGGCTTGATGGCCATGGAGCGGACACTCGTGCTGGTCAAGCCCGACGCTGTCAGACGCGGCCTCAGCGGCGAGATCATCGCTCGCCTCGAGCGTAGGGGACTGGTACTGCGGGGCGCCAAGCTGGTTCAGGTCAACGAGGAACTGGCAGACGCTCACTACGCCGAGCACCGCGGTAAGGACTTCTTCGCGGGGCTCGTCTCGTTCATCACCTCCGGGCCGACGCTCGCCCTGGTTGTGGAGGGCGAGTCGGCGGTAGCCGCTGTTCGCTCGACCATGGGCGCGACCGACCCGGCACGGTCGGCGCCCGGAACGATCCGCGGCGACTTGGGCCTCTCGATGCCGGACAATCTCGTGCACGGTTCGGATTCCCTCGAATCGGCGGCGCGAGAGCTGGCGCTCTGGTTCCACGAAGATGAAACCGTCTGAGCTGCCCGACTACGCTGCTCGTAATCGCGCTTTCTGGTCGGCCGACGACCGCAATCAGGAGGAGTGGGGTCGGCGTCAATGGACGACCGAGGAGATCCGCTGGGGCGTGTTCGGTGTCTCGGAGGACGATATCCAAGTGCTCCCCGGCCTCTACGGGACCGATGTCATCGATCTCGGGTGCGGAACCGCCTACTTCTCCGCCTGGCTGGCCAGGCGCGGCGCACGCGTCGTCGGCGTAGACGTGAGCCTCGTTCAGCTCGAGCGAGCGCGCGCGTTCCAGCGCGAGTTCGAACTGGAGTTCCCGCTCATCGAGGCCAACGCGGAGGCTG
>Ga0182017_10004010_pt1 | contig 10967 bp, 15 predicted proteins | sample 712E3DmetaG_FD_120492 | JGI IMG/M metagenome (GOLD analysis project Ga0182017, IMG submission 120492) | Permafrost microbial communities from Stordalen Mire, Sweden - 712E3D metaG | ecosystem: Environmental > Terrestrial > Soil > Wetlands > Permafrost | place: Sweden: Stordalen | collected... | reverse complement strand
GTTCACCGATAGCCGCGAGGAGGCCGACTGGTACTTGTCGAACGAGTATGGCGAAGGCGGCGAGATCGTCGCGGTTCGTTTGCCGGTGGAACAGGCAGAGCGCTTTCGCGTCTCGAACATCCCTCTGAAGCCAGGAGGCAAGGACGTCCCAGAGAATCCGAGGGCGTTCTCCCGGCGGCCCGAGAAGGAATTCTTCCTGCCGGCTGAACTCGCCGAGACCACCACTCCACTTCGCGCAAACACGATGCGGGCGCTTGGCACTCCTGAGGCGATCCACGCCGAGATGCATCGGTAATCCGCGCACCATCCTTGTGGTATGATGGACACGGAATCCAGTCAGCCGCCCAGCGTCCCGAAGCATCGAGACCTGTTGCTACCCCTGCTCGATGTTCTTGAGGAGAATGGCCCTTTGCGTGCCCGTGACGCGGCAGAGGCGGTGGCGGACAAGCTCGCTCTCTCTCCAGAGGTGCGCGGGCTCACGAAGAAATTCGGGGACGGGCAAGAGACGAACGTTTTTCAGCGGCGTGTTCGTTGGGTCCGGCAGACGGCACTCGTCGACAGTTTGATCTTGAACGAGCGCCGCGGCGTCTGGGAACTCGGCGAACGCGGACATAAGGCGCTCACCTTCGCTCGCCCTGGCGTGGTTGTGTGCGTGGCCCGCACGAACCTCGGCGCGGTGCTGTGGGGTGAAGCGATGTCGGCGCTGCAGTGGGTTGATGATGGGTCTGTGCAGCTGCTGCTGACCAGCAGCCCGTATCCCTTGGTGCGGAACCGTGACTACGATAACGGCGCGTGGGGGCCGGCGCGGTTCATAAACACGATGCTCACGCACTGCGATGCGATGAAGCAGAAGCTCACCGCGAACGGGTCAATGGTGCTGAATCTGGGCAACTGCTACAATCCCGGGTCACCTACACTGAACACATACCAGGAGGAGTTGGTCATCGCCCTGAGAAACATGGGTTATTGGCTGTGCGGGAAGCAAACATGGTTCAATCCGGGGAAACCAAAGACCACCTCCTACGTGACCAAAACTCGTGAAAGGCTTGGTCTCGGAACGGAGGTCTACTTTTGGTTTAGCCCGTCACAACATCCCAAAGCGTCCAATCTGAATGTCCTTGAGCCGTACAGCGAACGGCACCTCCGCACGATCGCCGCCGGCGGGCAACGGTTCAATGGACTCTCCGGCTCTCGCCAGGGGCACCCGGGTCTGCGTTACCGCACGGACAACGGCGGTCGGATCCCCTTCGATTTCATCCAGTGCGGCAGCGAGGGCCCGTCCGGTCCGTACGGTCGGTACTGCAAGGCCCGCGGACTGCCTCTTCACCCGGCTCGGATGCCAGCTCGGCCGGCGAACTTCTGGATTCGATTCACCACCGATCCGGGCGACGTGGTGGCCGACCCCTTCGGCGGCTCACTGCAGGTCGCAGCCCAGGCTGAAGCGCTGGGGAGGCACTTTTTCACGAGCGACTACACGCTGGAATACCTCCGCGGAGGCACCTCGCGCTTCCATGACGCGCCCGGCTACGAGGAACACTTTGACAGCATCTGGATGACGCCCGGCATCGTCGCGGCCTGAGGCCTAATAATCTGCGCCAGCTTGAGTACCAGCCACCCCGTGAATGCGTCTTTGAACCGTTCGTATTACGCTTCTTCGTTGCGCGCCACCCAGAATCGGCTACCCTTGCAAGGGTGATTCCTGGGACCCTACAGCCTTTGCAACGTCACGTTCCCTGATCCGAAAAGTAACTGTGCCATCTACGAAACACTCACCTATGGCTTTGACACAGCCGCTTCCGCCCTCGCGAACATTGAAGAGGTTGCCCGAGCGGCTGGTGTGCCGAACGGCGAAGTCATGATTATTCGGTATGTTGACCTGGTGGAGGTAGACCAGTTTACCGCCTGATTCTTGCGATGGAATGGGGTAGCGGGTTGACGCATGCAGGTGGGCGTTACTGGAAACAGAGATGGTTACAAGAAACTGGCGCTCCGACGCGCAATTAGAAGCAGACGGACCCATGGCCAAAGAACAGCCACCCGACACCCCTGACGCCCTCCTTGCCCGCGCCGAGGATTACGCCTGCTTTGCCATGCGCACGAGAGGCAAGGTGCCCCCCACGCTCATCGCCGTTGGGCCGAGTGGATCTATTCTTTTCAATCCATCCATGATGGCCGACGTGCGCGCCAAGGACGATTTCGCCAACACGGCGCGCCTCATCTGCGTTGCACACGGTGCCACTGCTGCCGTGTTGATCATGGAGGCCTGGATGAAGGTCGCTGGAGCGGATGGCTCGCTGGACCTGACGGAGCCGCCGTCAAAAGCCCTCAACCGGCGCGAAATCGTCTTGCTCTCCTGCGAGACCCGTTCCGGTGCCAAACAGAAGATTCTCCCGATCATCCGCACTGATGCTGGCAACTTTTTTGGGTTCGGGGAGTATGACGGCCCTGCCGACACCAGCTTTGAAGGGCGCTTTACGCAGATCCTCCCGCCGAAGATACTCAATAAAGAACGGCGAGCCCATACGTGGATGCTCCTCGCCGCCATCGGTGTCACCACCACTGATCTGCGACGCGACTCGTTCGCCAACTAAGGGCTGCGGAGAGTTGGAACGGTGGTCTGAATAGCCGCATGAAGAATGGTGTGAAGGGGAATTGGCGGCGTCGCTGAGCCCTGGATTGGCAGCGCGGTAAATGCATCCGGAGTCGGCTACGATGTGATCGACCCCGCCGGCAGGCCCGCCATGGCCGTCTCTTGCCCCAGGAAGGCCCGATCTCCAGCCAAGAGACATTCCCCCCCCCCCGGGGGGCATCTGGTTTCGCAGTTGCCATCAGCCTGCAGCAGCCGCAAAACGCGGCGTCAACACCCCTTCGTTATGAAGATCTTCCTGTACGCCAGTTCCGGCCTGATTCTCTTTGGGTGTTGGTTCTCATGGATGCGAACCGGGGTCCACCCGGACCGACCGGTCGACGAACTCCTTCGCGTAGTGATGGTTCTTGTCGCGGCAATTCTTTTCTGTACCGGCGCTGTCATCGGAGCCATCGAGCGGGCCAGCACGCGAAAAGAAAGCCGTGATGAGTCGAAAACGAGTGGCGCTGTGAAATAGAGCAGCCAAGCCCGGAGGGCCTTTGTCCACGCGGGATTGCCTCTGGGGTGACCGTCTCCGTCATTCATGGCCCCCGCATTGATCTTTTCAGGAACCGGTTCAATGATGGGGGGATCTGCTCTTCGCCCTGGAGCGGTTGGTGGTGGCTGGGCCAGTAGCAGCCATGTTCGTCAAAAGGTCTTGCCCACCGTGAAAGCCTTCCCCACAAACTCGCCGATGCCGTAGTAGGACTGTGTGTCCGGCGTAAACACGAGCGGGTTCATTTTCTTGATGGCCACCAGTTCGCCATCCAGCACGGCTTCGTCGGCTTTCACGTCCAGAATCTCCCCGACAAACTGCGTGTGCAATCCGAGCTCAATCGTCTGCACGAGCCTGCACTCTAGCACCAGGGAGAACTCCTGCACATACGGCGCATCAACGAGGTCGCTTTTCACCGGCGTCAGCTTGGCGACAGCGAACTTGTCCACGCTTCTGCCTGACACCAGGCCCAGATAATCCGCCTGGTTGACGTGCTTTTCTGACGGGATGCTGATCGTGAATGCCCGATTCGCCATGATGTTCCCGTACGTTGCGGTGGCCTTGCGCAGGGAGATGGCGACGCAGGGTGGCTTGGAACAGCAGATGCCGCCCCAGGCAGCGGTCATCGCGTTGGGTTTGCCAGCCTTGTCGTAGGTCCCAACGACAAGCACCGGAGTCGGGTAAACGAGGGTTTTGGCCCCAAGAGACTTTTTCATATCGGGATGGGTTTTATGCTGAGTTTGGATGGCAGTCCAAGTTTCTGGCGGGAAGGCCGATGCCTGCTTGATAGAGAGACAAACATCTGCGATGCTCCGATCGGCGCCGCAGACTTGCCAAATGCCAGCGGAGAAAGGCAGGGAAATGTCCTTGGCAAGAAAGCGTCCCCAGAACCCCAAGCCCACACAAAGGAGAAAAAATATGGCTGCCAAGAAAACCAAAGCCAAGAAGCGTCCGGTGAAAAAAGCCCCCGTCAAGAAAGTGCCAGCGAAGAAGGCTCCAGTAAAGAAAGCGGTCGTTGCCAAGCCGGTGAAGCAGAAGGCAAAGAAGCCTGCGCCGAAGAAGGTCGCCAAGCCTGTCGTAAAGGCGGCAAAAGCACCGGTGGCTCCACCCGCACCCGCTGCGCAGGCTGTACCGGCACCAGTGCCAGCAGCAACACCCGCACCCAGTGTGCCCGCAGTGTCGGCCGCGCAGGTCAAAGCCTGATTTCTTGTGCACCCAGCGGGTGCGCCGGGCACTGAATCAGCAGCGCGGTGCCTGCATTCTTGCTGCTTCGATCATGCGGCTCGGCTCGCGGTTCGCGAGCAACCCGCGTTCTCGGGGACCAGCACGTTCTTTGTCTGCGGCTCGCCTCACGCAGCTGCCAGACTGGGCGATGAATTCACGGAGAACACTACCATGCCAAAAACAACTCTAAAGAAAATCGCAGACGACGCAAACAGGGTACTCAATACAGCTCCAAAAACCGGCAAGGCACAGGAAGCCGTTGCCCTTATCGTGGCGCTGGTTCAACAGGTCAGGAATTTGAAAAAGAGGATAGCGGCTTTAGAGAAGAAGCGGTGATTTCAAACGGAAATCCCTGTTCGGTCAACGCATTGCCTCGAACCCCCATCTGAGGCCGTAGGGCCTTGAAACCAGCTGTCGTTTTTTCACCCATGTTCATAGAACGATTTCGCGGCTATTATCACCACCACCCGCATGGCGCCCCTTTGATTGGGTTGCTCATTGTCCTGGTGGTTATCCTGATTGTCGTTGTCCTGGTTCGAAGGGATAAGAATTGAGTTCGGCGTCCCTCGTGCGTCAGTCACCACTTCCGATCGGGGGGAGCACCTGCGGCAGATCGCTGAGAATCCTGCATTCGTCGAGTACCTTTGGCGTCGGTGCATTGAAGATCGTGTCAATGTCGCCGACATCGCCATTTTCATGCACGATTTCCCCTCGTTCAGCGCCGACATTTTTCTCAAGAGAGCATTCCTCTTCTTCGCGCTGCTCGATCGGATCTACGGGCGGGCCCAGGCGCTTGCTCGCCAGCTGCCTGTCGCAGCGGACTATCAGCTGCCGAAGGTTCTGCGCGCTGCGGGCGTGCTTCGCTACTCCGAAACACTGGCCGGAACCGGTGACTCATGCACGGCCATTGAGGCAGGGTCGCGGGAGGAAACAGAGATCTGAGCTGGGACCATTATTGCAGGTGCCCGGTTAGCCATGGGGATTGGAGTGACCGAAACGCAGGTCGACGATTGGCTATGGCAGGCGAGAAATCGAGTTCCGTCCCCTCATCATCGAACACGAATATGCGCGTATTGACGTTTTCCGGGCGACCCCTCCGGGGGTCCCGGTGCGCCCACCGATTGCCCTTGAATTTCGCAGCAACATGACAATCTTTTACACGCTCGATCGTGAGCGTCTTGTACGCGCTGTAGTATCACCTCGGTGGTGCAAGCAGCGCAACGGCCCACTCCCCGCAAGGGGAGGCCCAAAAGGCGAGGGCCAAAAAATACCCGGCCCCGGGGGAAACCTCGGGGCCGATCCATTTACTGGCGGAACCCGTGCATTGCTGGGTCGGTTGATGGAATAGCGAGGGGGCGCATGTACGGGCGGGCTGCGTAGCCTGGCACCGGCCGGCTGAGTTCGGCACGATGGGCGCTCGCGTTGAAAACCTCGTTATCGGCGAAGGCCGCGCGCAGCTGGGCGGACAATCCTTGGGAGGGAGCCGCCAGCGCGACGCTGCAGCCATCATTCTTCAGGCGATTGACCAGGTGGAATAGGTGCCCGCTGCCGGTGGCAAGGACGACCCCATGCCCTTGACGGGCGGCCTCCACGGCGGCGCAACTCATGTCGACGGCCATCGAGCATGAATTGTCCGAGATCTTCGGAGCCTTCGTCATCAGGTTCCACCCGTACCGACGACTCATCGTGTCGTGCAAACCCTGACGAGATGCGGTCTCGCGGTCGAATAGCGTGATTCCTGCCAACGGCCCGAACTTCTGCTGGACGGCGCCGCCAAACTTGCCCCAATCCATCTGCCAGCCCTCGGCTTGGCAGGCACCACACAGGAATTGCCCATCGACCAAGAGCATGCTCTTTCCGCTAGGAGTGGGGGATCCGAGTTCTTCAGCGGACATGACGGGGTCAGCCGGCGGCCCGGGGAACTCTTGGGGAAGTTCAGGGCGCAGGCGCACGGCGTTGTGATAGGAGCCGAGATCGATGAAATTGGTGCGCCCGGCTGCATTCAGTAACTCCGTGGCAACGCCTCGGTTGTGCGCCGCGACGTACACACGTTTCCCGTCCGCTTTCAGCGAGTCAACCAGAGGGGCGAAGTCGGCGTCTCCGCTACCGATGATGACAGTATCGTGGTCTTTCGAGCGCAGCATCGCTTCTGCCGCAACCTCAGCGTCCATATTGCAGATTCGGTGCGCCCCTCCTTGGCCATCGCTCACTGTCCGCAACGGCCTGGTCACGGCTCGGTAGCCACACGCACGTACGATGCTGACGTAGCGCTCACGCCCATCATTCGTGTGGGTGCATGCGATGGCCTCGGTTATTGGAACCTGGGAGATGCTCCCGAGGGCGGACCGAAGCTTGTTCAGGTCAATCTGGGCAGAGTCTCCTGATGCAGCTCGGGGAGCGTACGTGGCAAACAGTCCTGACACGTTGGCGAGATCGAGGACGAGCAGGGCGGATTTTCCTTTGGGCTGCATGCCTCCATTATGGCGGGGGGAGGGCGCTATCCGGGCAGGCACCCCTCTATAATGGGGTATGCGCAGATTCTTTACCCTCCTTGCCGTTGCCTGCCTCTGTTCCATGTCTGGTGGCTGCCAGATCGCCCACCGGCTCATACCGCACCACAACAAGTCCAGCGATGTCGCCCGTAATGCGGCCCACGAGATCGCCCCGATGGGTGGCATCCCGAGTTCGTCCAGAACCTATCAGGAAGCGATTCAAATGGCGGACAAAATGGTGGGGACCGACACCTCTCTGCGGGTTGCACAAGTCGCGGCCACGGGGAGCATGCGGCCTTACCTTGGGGAAACATCCATCGTCATCCTCGAAAAGCCCGACCTTGAGCATCTCAACGTCGGCGCACTGGTCAGCTTCACGCACGAGGGTTCTGAGTTCATCCACATCAAGTCAGGCAATATTCCCGGTGGCGTGGTGACGCGCGGATCTGATCCGAAAATCGAGGAGCGTATTCCCAATGAAGACATCACGGGCACGGCGCTGGCCGTGATCTACTTCGATCCCAATACGGCGCCGGTGGATCGAAGCGGGCCGCCGCTGCTTCTCGCGGCCAACGTGGCTGATCTTCCATCGACGGCTGGCACGTTCCGCATCCTCGACGCCCAGATGCTCACCGGCACCGAATCCGACATCATTTACCCGGAGGCGCATGGCAAGTACCGCGTGCTGATGCACCGTAACGACAGCATGAACATTCTTCTGGGCGTGCCTGACTCGCAGATTCCGGACGTCTCGACGCAGATCAACTGGACTCAGCAGAGTGCTGATTCGACGGTCATCTACCAGATTTACAACCCCTCGGCTCCAGAGACAGGCGTAGTACTGCTCTACGCAACCTTTGGCCCCATTTAGCGGAGCTTCCCCATGCGTACTGCAATCGTTGGTTTTCTGGGATGCCAAGCGCGGTCGTGGCTGCGGATATCGGCATGGTTTGCCGGGACGTTCCTGCTTGTCATGATGTGGGCCGCTGTTGTCAGCGTAGACGCTCACACCGTTTTCAGCCTGTCGGCTCGCGTGGCCTTCTTTGTCTGCGTGGCAGTACTGTTGATGCGTTTCGTTCGCCTGCTCATTGCCGCTGCAGCGTCCAGGGACTGGCTGGCGATCGCCCTCGGCGGTTGCCTTGGGTGCAGCGTGGTCGGCGGGGCGGCGTTCTGCCTGCTCCATTGAATGCCAGCTTGGGGCATGCGCGAAGTCACTACTCACAATGCGTCCTTCTTCCTTTCGAGCATGGCTGGGGCGGCCCAGAAGCCGGACTGGGAGTTCTCGTTTTGGGGTGACGTAGGAGAGAACGCTTTCGAGATCGACGTCACGGGGTTATCGACCGATGGAACCCGGCGTGTGTGCCTGACTGTGAACGCCGAAGGCCGCCGGGATGATGCGGTTCGCCCCGACGCCCTTGAAATGCATGTGAGGGGCCTCATTAGGGAGGCGAAAGGCGAGCGACCACCGGCAAGTCAATCGGCAGCAAGTGCTGTTGAAGCAGAGCCTTCTACCATGCGGCGCATTTTCGATCGCGCCGGGCAGCTCTCGCTATTCTGAGGGGGTGGGGTGACGGCATCGTGGCGGGCGTGCCCCTAAAATAGGGAGGCACAGACGCCAACATGAATACTTGCCTTCGTCTTGTTGAACACACTGTTGTTGGCGGCTGCCAGCGGCAAAGATATCGAGGGGACGCCGTTCCGTGAGCTTCGGTGTCGAGATTCTTTCGTTCCCCGAGACTCTCCAGTTTCGGCGCGACCAACGATTCCGACGGGCTATCTTCGACATCGATCGAAAGGTCTTTGGAGAGTTGTCGGCGCGCGACGCTGGGTGTGAGACGCAGTGGGCCCAGGTTACCGAGCACAGACCCGACTCTTATATTGTCGCCGTCGATGCGCGGTCACGCACACCCGTGGCCTATCTCGACATCTTCCCCCTGACGAAGCTCGCCAGTTCGCAGATCAAACAAGGGGCGCTCGGTGACGGAGAATTGTGCGCTGAGGACGTCGTAGGCATGCAGGGCCAAGTCTCTTCGCTATACGTCATGACGATCGCTGTAGCCCCTGAATGGCAGCGCTTGGGCCTGGCGCGCTCTCTCTGGAGCCGTGCCGTCAGGTACTGGACTACGTTTGCGCCGGCGGAGACTTTCGCGACGATTTGGAGCCCATCAGGACGTCGGTTCTTCTCATCCTTGCAGACCAGCGTCATCGGACGCGATCCGCACGGCCACGAAACGATCAGTCTGCGGCTGGCCGACCTTGATGCGGAGGTTATCTGCCATCCTGAAGATCGCCCGATGATGCTGCAGCCGGCCCTTTCGGCAGCGTAGGCGCCATCTTGGCTGTATGCATTCTCACCATCTCAAGGATATGGCAGCGGCGTTGGTTGCGGCGGGCGTGATCGCTCCCGTTGTTGAGGCGAGGGCTCGGGAGGTGTTGGCTTCTCACTGGGTCGACAAAATCGCGATCGTGTGGACGACCGCTGACGTGCGGGAAACGGTGTCGCAGGCACTCTCCGACGCCGAGGCCGCCGAGGTCTTGCAGAAAGTGTTGCGTGACGCGGACGCTGATCGGGGCGTCACATGGGACAGTCTCCAGAGCGCGGCCAATGAATTGTTTCCGGACCACACCAAGCGGGCGAACTGCGCGTAGGCACGTCTTTAATGTCTCCCTCGTTCAAATATCGAGTTCGCCAGCTTTGGTCCCGCTCCATTTACCGAGCTGGCCAAAGGGTGGGTGAGTGGGTGTGTTTTTGGTGGGGGCATGCGCCAGGGGCGGGCTCCTGCCCGCGATGTGGCTCCTGCTGTTACACGCCTGATGGTCGCTGGCCGCGAGTACGGGACCGGGTGAGATCAATCTTCACGCGACGCCACCCCGCGCCGTTCTAAAGCCCATGCCATCGAGAACCGTCATCAGAGCTATCTCTCTTTGGCAGCCGTGGGCAACCGCTTGGGCACTTGGGCTAAGGCGCGCCGAGACTCGCCATTGGAGCCCGCGGGCAAAAGGGGCGGTCTACCTTGGGCCGCTCGCGATTCACGCCGCCAAGACCGAGCGCGATCCGAGAACTGGGGCGTCGCTGCGCGAGTGGTTCGAGCGGCGAATGGAGTCGTGCCTGCGTAGTGCCCAGGCGTTCCGTGCGGCAGGATTCCACTCGTGGAATCCGTTGTCGCGGGGACAGGTTATCGGCGTCTGCCGACTGGGGGCGGTGCGACCGTCGGAGGAGTGCTCTCCGGACGAGATCGACCGCGCGTGGGGAAACTACTCGGTCGGGCGGTCCATCTGGTTTCCCTCGGATATGCTGGCATTTCCTGAGCCCGTCTCATGCGTCGGACGCCAGGGCATCTTCAATTGGGACGTGCCTGATTACGTGCTCGCCCTGCGAGGTATTCAACAGGTTCTCTCTGCGCCGTCCGGCCTGACGCTGGCCGATGCGCCGCCGTAGATGCCGACGCCATCTTGCCTGTATGAGCAATCCTCCATCTTTCCCTGATCTCGTGGTCAAGACGCCAGTCATCGCTCTCGAAGCTGATGGCGATTTCAACTCGAAGGGTGAACTCTTGACCCGATTGTCGAATAGTACGCCCGTGCAGATTGGCGATCTCTGGTTTCACATGGAACTTATCCAGGTCGATGATAATGGGGATGCGGTAAATCCGTCGCTCCAGCCCAATATCGACGCGGTGACGACTCTGCTCGGCGGCCGAGCTGGCGAGACGGAGATCGCGGGGAATGTCTACGTGCCGGTGCTTTTCCCGCACGAGCGCTGAGGGCGTGTCATGCTAAAACCGAATCCTATTCCAGCAGGGGTTGCTGGTGCGAGAATGCTCCTCGGTCGGATCGACGAGCAAATCGCGAAGGCGGTTCAATACGGCGAAGATATGGCGCGGGACGGAAATCGGGAGGATGCGTGGCTAGCCGACAGGCAGCTGCGCAACCTGCGTCGCATGAAGGCGGGGCTTGAGGAGAAGCTCAGGACATTCGAGCAGGCGCCCCGCACTTGAGGGTTGGTGCTCCGAAGTAATTGCCATCGGCCGCGAAAAAGCTGACCACTTGGGTTGTCATGAACCCTGATGACCGTTTCGAGCGCACACACCGTGCTGGCGATGCACTTGCTTCCCTCTTTGCGTCGCTG
>Ga0182017_10004008_pt1 | contig 10968 bp, 9 predicted proteins | sample 712E3DmetaG_FD_120492 | JGI IMG/M metagenome (GOLD analysis project Ga0182017, IMG submission 120492) | Permafrost microbial communities from Stordalen Mire, Sweden - 712E3D metaG | ecosystem: Environmental > Terrestrial > Soil > Wetlands > Permafrost | place: Sweden: Stordalen | collected... | reverse complement strand
TGGGCCGCACCGGAATTTTCTTGGACACTTTCCAGACATTATTTTGTCTGAAAAGGAGGAAGTATGTTCAAGAAAGAAGGAATGTCTCGTGGCAATGCCGGGGCCACGGAGAGAGTCCCCGAGGGAACCGAGGGGACGAACGGAGTGGGCCCGGCAACGCGCCGCTGGACAGCCGCCCGTAAGCTTGATGCAGTCATGTGTGTACTTCGAGGACAATCGCTTGATGCGGTTACCCGGAAATATAGCGTCAGCCTTCATGATCTGACAAAATGGCGTGACAAAGTACTGTCGGGCGCTGAATCGGCATTGAAAACGAAGGAAAGCGACGAAACCACCGATGCCGAAAAGAAAGCGCTGCTCTCCAAGATCGGTGAAATCACGATGTCTAATGAGTTGCTTTTGGAAAAAATCAAAAAACTGGAGAATGGCGTCCCTTTTCATCTGCGGAGATAGAATTCCTTGGCCGGTCATGGTCTATCTCCGCGAAACAAAAATACGGTATCCGGCGTGTTTGTGCAACGTGGGGCATTCCGCGTTCCAGTGTTTATGATCGCTGCCGTCGTGCTCGATTGAAAGTGACGACGGCCAAACGTGGCCCTAAACCGAAAATCACTGATGAAGATCTGTTGATGCAGATCAAGAATGTTATTGCGACAAGCCCGTTTCACGGCGAAGGGTATCGCAAGATACTCGCCAAACTTCGAAAAGGGACTTGTGGCGCAGTGCCGGTTCGAGCTTCGCGTGAACGTGTGCTGCGTGTCATGCGTGAGAATGGTCTTCTTTCCCCGGCTCGCAGCCCTTGGCGACCGGAGATGAAACATGATGGACGTATCACGACTGATGTTCCGAATATTATGTGGGGTACCGATATGACATCGACGGTATTGTGCACGGCCAGGAATGCGTATATTTTTGCCGTTGTTGATCATTGTGCGCAGGATTGCATTGGCATTCATGTTTCGGATAGGGCGACACGCTATGAAGCGATTGAACCGGTTCGCAAGGCGGTAGAATACGTGTATGGGAAATGCGATGAAAATATCGCTAAAGGTGTCGGGTTACGTCATGATTGGGGTTCCGCTTATGTATCAGCCTATTTTCAGGATGAAGTTGAAAGCCTCGGTCTTGAATCGTCTCCATCGTTTGTCAGGCAACCTGAAGGAAACGGTGTAGCAGAACGCTTTTTCAAAACACTCAAGGAACAGTTGCTCTGGATACAATCATTTGACACTTTAGAATCCTTACGCGAAGCAGTTGAAAATTTCGTACAAACGTATAACTCGTGCTGGATGGTGGCCAAGCACGGGTATCTTTCCCCTACACAAGTACGGGAAAAATTTATATTAACAAAGGCCGCTTAATATGTGTCCGGAAAATTCCGGCCCCTACAGAAACAGGCCGTGGGATAATGGAATTAAACTCCCAGCGCCCGATACTTGATACGAACCACATACCGTAAACTTCAGAAGCAAAAAAATAAATATTGGCCGGATTTAAACAGCAGCCTAGCAGCCAGTCCGGGCACGCGGGAACAGTTTTTGATTAAAAGCACCTTTAAAAAAATCATTTGCAGGTTTATATAATTTTAATGAATAAGCAATTATACTGAACACAATAATATGCAATAAACCAATGATAATAATTATGCTTATAGGATGGCATAAAACCAGACTCTTTTTTACGAGGATATCTATGGGAATAATCACGCAATTTATCATAAAAACCGCTATTCCAAATAAAAATATGCCATAAAAATTTCGTAACCATGGGAACCAATGCGTGAGTAAAAATTTTACCGATAAAAGATTAATTGCATAAAATACGATCTGCGAATAGGGATATCCAATTGCTCCAAAGAAATGAATTCCAATAAAGCAACTTGCACCCGCCAAAATCCCCATGAGCAATTGAAATAAAAAGCTCCTATCGATTTTATGCGTTGCCATTACCAACCGTGCTACCATCGTATTTACTATAAGAAAAGGAATGAGAAAGACGAAAACGCTTGCGAATCGTGCTGCGTTTAAAGCTTCTTGGTGACGAAATTCCCCGCGTAAAAAAATAACCGATATGCATTCAAAACTTAAAACCGATACAATCGTAATGATCGGAATGGAAAAAAACAAAGCGGCTTTTCCCATCCTGACAAAAAAATCAGGATATTTTTCAAAGGCATGTTCTATATGAAGGTCGTTCAATTTTATTGCAAAGACATTGGAGAATTGAGTGATCAAAATAAAAGAAAGTAAATCAATTAGACGTTGACTATAGCCGAGCGCCGAAATTATTCCGGTAGAAAAGCCGGTCAGCAAATAGAGTGGAAAAAACGCCCCTGCAACCGAAAATAAATAAGCCCCCTGGGAAAATGAAATATATCGAACAAACTTTTTATTAATAGGATTTTTATTGGGCAAAAAGTTACAGTCGGATACGCGTGACACCAAGTAAACCAGTATTCCTCCTTGAACAAATCCCCCGAAAAGTCCTCCGATTACGACACTTTTCACCCCAAGACTCTTATGAAAAAATAAAATCAAAATGATGCTGATTATGTTACTTGCGAATCCGGTTGCTATTGATAATGAAAAACGCTTAAAAGAAGCCAACACATCAATTAATAAGCTATTTAACGTAATAATTATAAAAAAAGGGGCGGCCCATCGAATTATAGTGAGATGTGAGGAAATTTTCGCATGATCAAATTTTGAAAAAATACTCATCCATTCCATCGGATTTAATATAATCAAAATGGATATTGTCGCTGTTATCAAGAAAAAAGCCATAAAAATGAAACTAAAAAGATTATTAGCCTGGTCTTTCCTGCCTTCAGCACGAAGTTTCATGAATTCCGGAATAATTTTTGTACTGTCAAGATTGATCAAAAACCCTGAAAGTAATCCCATTGTTCCCATTGAAAAAAAGAAAAGATCCGTTTCCGTTGAGCTTCCAAAAAAGAAAGCGGTTAAAATTGTAGCTAAAAACCCTATTACTTTGGAAAACATGTTTAAAATCGTTGAAATGACAAAACCTTGGCGAAACGATTCTGTGCGCTTTAAAAAGTTTGTAATTTTATGCAAACGAAGGCCAGTAGACATTAATGTCCTGAAAAAACTGGATTGTGTCTTAAAATTATTGTCCGCGATTTATGAATGACGATTATGATAAAACTTAGTATTTTGCATTTAATAAGCTTTTAGGCGATTAAGGATTTTTGTTGGACCGATTTCAATCTAATTACTTTTTCATACAACAGTTCAATTTCATGGGCATGCTCGGTCATATTTTTTACATGTGGAATATTTTTACTCAAATACCTTAAAATATCAGGATTTGTTAAAATGTTATTTATAATCTCGAACAATTTATGCGAATTTCCCGATTCAAAAATAAATCCTGAGACCCCATTTTTAACTAATTCATTTAATCCGCCTACATTACTTGCAATAACGGGCGTCTGGGCAAGAAATGCTTCATTTGCTATAAGAGGATAATTTTCAGTGCAAATGCTTGGAATAACTATTACGTCGACATTTTTTAATAGCTCATATATTTTGTTGTGCTCTACAAAACCCATAAACTTTATATAAGGGCTTCGTTTAATTGATATCAATTCTTTTTCATACGGAATGTCCAGCCCCATTTTGCCATAGATCAATAACTCCGCTTTTGGCGAAATTATTTTATTAAATGCTTCGATTAAAACATGGACCCCCTTGTGCCGGCTGATGCTTCCAACATAGGCAAAGGTAATGTTTTTATTGCTTATATTATCGTATTTATCTTTTTTAAAATCCTTATCCAATATGTCTTGGATACCATGCGACAAAACAATTATATTTTTTACACCTTCATTGTTGTATCGTTCAGCCAATAAATTAGATGGTGCAATTATTAAATTCGCTTCGTTTAATACAGTTACCATCTTTTGAAGCCTGGTTTTTGTTTCATTCAATCGGCTGTATGGACTTGTGAATCTCTTTAAAATATTTAAACAAAAAAGTTTAATTTTATTCCGAAATAAAAATGAAATAAAGTTCTTTAAAAATGCTACACTATGTACAGCTATGGGATTTGAAGAAAACGAATTGACAAGTGGAATATAAAGATTTTTATCGGCATTTTCGCATGAAAGGCAACGGGTTCCTTTTTGAGGTCCTTCGCACAGGCCCCCCTTTTTTGGTTTTGTTAAAAAACATTGTGGACATAAATACCAATAGTCATGCAAAGTAATAATTATTGGAAGTGATAAGGCCGATAGTTCATGTATTATCGATATTGAATGATGCATGAGGTGTTCAATATGAACAAGATCAGGTGAATAATTTCTTATAATATTTACTATTTCATGATCGGCTGATGGATTATAATATGTTGACACAAAGTTTGTTGGTGGAATTCGAGTTACCGGCTTAATAAATATGTTTTTCGATTCAAGGTTTCCATCCAACAATAGTTCGGGATTATTTTTATTCAATTTAGAATAAATAATCATTACTTGGTGCTTTTTTGCCAATTCTTCTGTTAAGGATTGCGTATAAAATTCTGAACCGCCAAAAGATTGTGGTGGGTAGGAGTGGATTATTTGAAGTATTTTCATGTTTTAAATAAATCAATTATTAAGTATTCTTAAAAATACATCGCAAAAGACTTTTTTACCAGAACTAGCTCAGGAAAGTGATTTTTATGCAAGGGGAAAAAATAATAATTTGTCATATAATTCACTCTCTCCAAGTCGGAGGAGCTGAATTGCTTCTCTATGATATTTGCCATGAATTGAAAAGTCAATTTTCTGATTATTATGAATTTATCATTATTGCTACTAATGAAGCCGGTCCTCTGAAACAAAAATTCGAAGAAATCGGTATAAAAGTTATTTCGCTCAACCTAAAGGGCAAGCGCTTCCTTTCATCCGTTTGGAAAATATATAAATCCCTCCTAAAAGAACAACCCGATATCGTCCATACACATCTCTTGCCTCCAGATAAATATGGACAAATTGCGGCATTCTTAGCGGGTATAAAAAAACGTATTTCTACGGTACATAATATGGAACCAAATATAACAAGATCGGAAAAAATATCAATTTCAATTGTTAAAAGGTTTGCTCTTAAAGAAATTGCAGTTTCTGAAAGTGTAAAAAACCATCTTGTTCAAAGACATGGATATAATAGCAAAAAAATTGAAGTGATTTATCCAACGCCTTCACATGTTGTTACAGCGACTGAGTCAAAAAAAATTGAAACTCCTGTTAAAATAATTAATTTGGCAAATTTAAAAGAAGCAAAAGGTCAATTATTTTTAATACCGGCAGCCCTTGAAATGCAAAAAATCTCGGAAAATTTTTCGATTGATATTTTTGGAGAATCGAAGAACGAATACGGACGCGAAGTAGCGAAACAAATTTACAATAATAAGTTGGAAGAAAAAATCATTTTAAAAGGAAAAAGTATTAACCCGACTTCAATATTGCCACATTACAATATTATGATTTCATTGTCTTTATGGGAGGGTTTTGGTATGTCGATTGTTGAGGGTATGTGTGCTGGAATTCCTTTAATTCTTTCCGATATTCCACCACATCGTGAAATTTTGAGGAATGTAGAGGATTTTTCCTTTGTTCGGAATAGTTCCCCGATTGAAATTGCGAAGATTTTTAAAAGATTAATTTCCGATAAAAGTTATTATTCTTATGTATCTGAAAAAATGATCGAACGATCACATGATTTTTCCCTTCAAAAAATGATTGCAAAGTATAATGCTTTTTATAGATCCGTCAGTCTGAATAATTGAATCAAAGGAAAGCAAAACATTTGAATGATAAAGCTCATTTTCAATCTCATTTATGATATATCGTATACGCGGCTAAAATCAGGCTCGCTATCGTTGCCACCGCCGTAATAACCGGCAGTAAAATTGTACTTAAAAATTTTGCTTGTTGTGAGTCGGGCACGACAATAATATCGCCTTCGGAAATTTCGCTTAAGTCGGTCATTTGAGATGTGTTGGCGTAGTTACGGACCCCAAAAAGATTCGACTTGTCCGCTTTTCCTGAATACCCTCCGCATTGAGCTATATAATATCTATAAGACATTCCATTTACAAAAAGACATGCCCCAGGTCTTCTCACATTACCGCTTACATAAACAAAAATATCCTTTTTAGGTATAATGATTTCATCATTAGGACGTAATTTTACTGTTGAGCCCATTTTTTTTATTTGAATAATGGAATAATCTTGCGTGGAATTCATTTTGGAGAAACCGGCGTAAATTTCAGGGCGAATCGGCGCTATTGCCGACATTTGGCCTACTACTGATGTATTGGATTGGCTATTAAGACTATTAATATCATAAATTTTACTGCGTCTGGCAATTACAGCGCGGTCTATATTGGCGAATTGAGTAGGGCCTCCGGCCATGGCGATTACATCGCTAAATGATGTTGAGTCCTTAATTATTGGAAATGTTCCCGGCCGGGCGACTTCGCCTGAAATTGAAACTAAATCAACCGGATTATAATTTTTCTTTTGTGGAAGCGTAACAATGTCCCTATCATGAAGCATAATAGAATTCGCATTGTCCCAAGAAATGCTTTGAATAGTTCGATTCCCCGTAGCTAAAGAGGTTTCGAGTAAAATCGCGGTCGTATCCACGGACTTGTCAAATGAAAATAAAGAAAGGAAATCGGAGAGTTTTTCATTTTCTTTAATGGGAATCATTCCGGAAACGATTTCTTTTGAGGTGCAATTAAGCATGATTTTTTGCGTTGCATATTCGAGAGTAATATTGTCTCCCGGATAAACGTAAGGATTGCCGTCGATTTTGTTTTTCAACAAATACACGAATAAATCAATATTTTTGGTACTATCTTTATTAGTGCAACGCACCTCCCTGAAATTACAATTATTCATGGATGGTATTTCATAATTGTTCGCCGCACGAAGAGCGTCGAGGATTCTATAGGTTCCGGGAATTTTATAGGTTCCGGCTTTTAGCACTGCCCCATTGACTGAAACCGTCGCTATTTTAACTTTTGACAATGAAACATAAACCTCGGATGATTTTTTAAGCTTTGTTTGCACGAATTTGCTAATTCGTTTTTGAGCCTCGGACAAGGTAATCTTACCAAGCTTTTCGAGTCCTAACTCAGGTACATACAAGTCTCCTTGTTGGCTTAGAGTACCCGTAAAATTGATGGAGGGATTGTCCACGATTGAAATAAAAAATTCATCCCCGCCCCCGATGTAATAATTGTTCGGATCCAAGGAGTTATCAACCGTTTCAACTGTTTTAGAGTATATCGGAGAAGTATAGGGAGAAGCATAAGGAGAAAAATTTTGAGGCATATCCGTCATTGATGCTTCATCGGATTCCTGGTGATTAAGGAGTTTTTTTGCGGTATAATTAGAAATATCCAATGCCCCCGAATTGACTATTAAAACTAATAAACAAATTAATGATAAAACGAGTAGAGTTTTAATTTGCTTCAAAATAGCCTCTCCAATAAAATTATGGGTTGATCGAAAGTATGTGATAATTAAAATTACTTGATTTTACTTCGGAATATCAACAATCTGAACTTTTAATTTTTGCAGAAGTTGCTCTATAAAAACCAAATACCTATTTTTCTTATGGATTAAAAAGTTTTCTAAGATTGCCAATAACAAGAAAAGAACTCAAACCATGGCATCAATAATTAAATTACCAGAAAATGCTTCCCCACTCCCTGAAAATGAAACCATATCTCAACAAAATTGTTCCGTCATTATATTAAATTATAACGGGAAAGAAACCCTTGGACCTTTGTTGGATTCCGTTTACGGTCAAAAAAGATATGTCCAGGAAATCATTGTACTTGACAATCGCTCGAATGACGGTTCCGATATCCTCGCTGCACACTGGTGTGAAAAAAAAGAAAATGCCAGGTATCATCAGTTTCCCGACAACATCGGGTTTGCGCGAGCGATGAATTGGGGAATCGCCAATTCTTCCGGAGATTTTATTTGTTTGCTAAATGCCGATATTTTGTTAGATTCGAATTATATAGAAACCTGTACCAATGTACTTCGAAATAACAAAGGTGTTGGAATGGTTAGCGGGGTTATTTATAGGTTAGTTAAAGGTAAAAAGACCGATATTATAGATAGCTTGGGGCTAGGATTACATAAAGACCGATACCATGACGATATTGGCGCCGGAACCTTGGCGAAAGGTCCATTGCAAACGACCTATCCCTTTGGAGTTTGCGGCTGCGCGCCTGTTTATTCAAGAGAAATGATAAACGCGATTTCTCATGATGAACCTCCATTTTATGAGCTTTTCGAATCCTATTCCGAGGATGTTGATCTGGCTTGGAGGGCAAGGAAGCTTGGTTGGAAGGCTGTTTGTACAATCGAAACAATGGCTTGGCATGTAAGGGAAGGATCGCTTAAAAATAAAAAGTTAAGGGCGATAGCCCGCAACCGGAACCATCGGAATAGAATCTGGCTTATGGTATTGAATGAAAGACCTTCTATTTTATTTCAACATATATGCCATTGGCTGCCATTGCAAACGTTCTTTATATTAAAAGCATTCATTCAGCCTGGTATTTTTTTAGCTTATTTCGATACGATTTGGCGGATGCCTCAAATAATCAAGGTCCGAATGAGACGGAACATATATCCATCAGTTTTATTGAAAAATGAGGAAGAAAAATTATTTTCACTGAGTAAAGGAATTTATTTTAAGAAAACAGGAAAACGATTTTTCAATTTTCTATATAAGTTAAACTGGAATTTGAAACGAAAAACTTAAAATTTTATGGAGAAATATAGCGTAAATTTGCCAATGCAATTAAAAAAGCTTTGAGGTGAACTTTAGAATGCAGCTTATCGTGAAAAAAGCCGGTTGCCATTTTAAAGTACCTTCTCTCAACTTCGGAAAACACCTTGTTTTGGCTTAGCATTTCCAATCGTTTTTCTTGTATTTCCAGAGTCTTTACGTCCGGTTTTTCCAGCAAGAAATCAATCGCCTTATGAAAGAGCGAGACCTTTTTATTAAGCCCGATGGCGTTTTTTTCATGTTGCCGGTACTTAACAAGCGGTTCCGGCAAGTAGCGCAAGCCATTCATGGTGCATGCCGTTAAGGCTAACCACCAATCATGATAGCTTTCAGCTTCCGGTATTGGAATCGCGGTCTTTAATAGCTCCCGTTTAAAAAGAGTTGTACAACCGATCACGAAATTTTTATATGTTAAATATTTATATGGTTTTTCTGAAAAAACCGATATCCCGGCATATTCCTTAATTGAAGAGGCAACAACAGCGTCATTATTATCAATGAAAAAAGCATCCGAAAATATTAATGAATAATTCCCAATTTGGTCTACCAGGCGTTCTATTTTATTAGGCATCCAAATATCATCATGATCCGACAAGGCGATATAAGTTCCTTTGCAATACCCAATTGTTTTTTCAAAATTTCTTAAATATCCTACATTTACGTCATTGACATAGTAGCGCAATCCATGTTTATTTTTATATTCTTCAAGGATGTTGACCGTGCCGTCTGACGATCGATCATCGCAGGCAATGACTTCGATGTTTTTATATGATTGATTGAAGATGGAATCTAATTGTTTTCTTAGAAATCGTTCACTGTTATAGGTAGTCAGCGCAATTGAAACGAGTTCATTATTCATAGGAATTATTGCACATTTAAAAATAAAGCTACTTTGTAGCAACGATTATATCTTGAAAACTTGTAAACTCGGAACGTGCACACCAATTGCCGAATTGTTTGGGATGGTTAATTTGCAGATTGTTGCTCGCATATAACCTGGCTACGTAATCTTCTTCATACCCTACGGCGTTTTCAGGATAATACGTATCTAAAACACGAATATTACTTTGTTCGCCAAAGTTTAGGTTCAATTGCATGACTTTGCTATTTTTTTCCATAAGATTACGTGATTCGGAATTTAGAATAAACCATGTTATTAAAGTCCTACCGCCTTTTTTTAAAGTCCGTGTAATTTCTCTAAGATAATTTTCCGTATCTAGTGGAAGCATGTGAGTAAATACGGACGTTAAAAACACAAAATCAAACGTTTCATCAGGATAAGGAAATTTATATTCCGAAGCTTTGTGAATTCCTCTTGGATTGTAGAATTTATTGTAAATATCCGCTATTTGAAAATGGAAATTAGGAAATCGGGGTGTAATATTACTCTGACACCACTCTATACCTTTGGGAACAATATCAATTCCCTCATACCTGCCTGTCCTAAGATAATTCGCAAGCGGCAGAGCCATTCTGCCGATTCCGCAACCGATATCAAGAACGGAATCCTGAGGTTGCAAGTTTGCGAATTCGGTGAAATAGCGTAGAAATTCATATCCGGTCGCCTTAAAATCAGAACCACCCACAAAATCCATTCTTGTAGGAGGCACAAAAGGATCTTTTATTTTAAGAATTGATAGTCCAATGTCAACGAAAAAAGCTCCCAATTCCCTTCTGGCGGGACCTAGTATATTGTGTTTAAGTGAGTTAGGAATCAGTTTTTTTATCATAGCGAATCAGTTGTTCCTTTTTTTAAATATGATTTTAATTCAGGGGCAATACAAACGTTATCTTTAAACAAAGATACGATCATCATATCTGCGGATCAGCGATCATTAAAAATTTTGCTGCAATCTTCGTAAAACAACCCTTTTATTGAATATACCACAAGAAGGCGAGCAAATGCAACGAATCACAAAAATACGTTACTGGGGTCGCAAGGCAGGTTATAACCTATTTTAAAGTGTTTATAATTTTTAACCACGGAATCTCAAATGCCTATTTTCGAAGAAATACAAAAAAATACCACAATTCTCATCACCTGCCCAAAAGGTCTATCCGATTATTTAAAATCGGAAGTAGAAACCATGGGTTTCAAACCCACGGGCCACTTCCCTACCGGAGTAACCATAAAAGGTTCGCTACT